>Ga0183260_10001777_pt1 | contig 17937 bp, 12 predicted proteins | sample AntDrymUQ4972206_2_FD_129768 | JGI IMG/M metagenome (GOLD analysis project Ga0183260, IMG submission 129768) | Polar desert sand microbial communities from Dry Valleys, Antarctica - metaG UQ497 (22.06) (version 2) (version 2) | ecosystem: Environmental > Terrestrial > Soil > Desert | place...
CGATGTCGATGATGATGGTGTCACCTTCGTTCACCGCCGCAAGCGGACCACCGATCCCCGCCTCCGGCGCGACGTGGCCGATCATCAGCCCCTTCGTCGCCCCACTGAAGCGGCCATCGGTGACCAGGGCGACCGTGTCGCCCAGCCCCTGTCCCACGATGGAGGCGGTGACACCCAGCATCTCCTGCATACCGGGTCCGCCAACCGGACCCTCGTAGCGGATGACGACGACGTCGCCTGGGTTGATCTCGCGGGCGAGCACCGCGTCGTGCGCGGCAGGCTCGGAATCGAAGACGCGGGCGGGGCCGCGGTGCTGCTCGCGCTCGTAGCCGAAGAGTTTCACCACCGCGCCGTTGGGGGCGATATTGCCCTTGAGTATGACCAGACCGCCGGTCTCCTTGCAGGGGTTCCCGATCTGGCGCACAACGTCCTGACCGGGAGTCTCCTTGGCGTGCTGGGCGGCTTCGGCGAATGTCTCCCCAGTGACGGTCATCGCGTCGTTGTGCACCATTCCGGCATCGACCATCCGCTTGGCGACGACCGGCGTGCCCCCGGCGAGATCGAGATCGAAGGCGGCATAGCGTCCGCCCGGCATCAGGTCGCAGAAAAGCGGGGTGCGGCGCGAAATCTCGTCGAAATCGTCGATGTCCAGCGGAATGCCCGCTTCGCGTGCCAAGGCGATAAGATGGAGCACGCTGTTGGTCGAACCGCCGCTGGTGGCGACCCCGGCGATGGCGTTTTCGAACGCCTCGCGGGTGAGGATGTCCTTCGGCAGGACACCACGGCTGAGGACATCCATGATCAGCTCGCCCGCTTCTTTGCCGACCGCATTCTTGCGGCCATCGACGGCGGGTGGCGAGGCCGAGCCCATTGGCGAGAGACCGATGAATTCCATCGCCATCGCCATCGTATTGGCGGTGTACTGGCCGCCGCATGCACCGGCGCCAGGACAGGCGACGTTCTCCAGTTCGATCAGGTCTTCATCACTCATCTTGCCGGCGGCATTGGCGCCGATTGCCTCATAGACGGAGCGGATGGTCACTTCCTTACCGTGGAAATGACCTGGCATGATCGAGCCGCTGTAGAGCAGGATGCCCGGCACGTTCAGCCGCACCAGCGCCATCGCCAGACCGGGAAGGGTCTTGTCGCAGGCGCCGATGCCGATCACGGCGTCGAACATGTGACCGCGGGCGACGAGCTCGACGGAGTCGGCGATCACCTCGCGCGAGACGAGCGAGGTCTTCATGCCCTCGGTGCCCATCGTCACGCCGTCGGAGATGGAGATGGTGTTCAGTTCCTGGGGGGTGCCGCCGGCGGCGCGAATTCCCTCTTTGACGTGCTGGGCGAGATCGCGCTGGTTGAGATTGCACGGCATGGTTTCGATCCAGCAGTGGGCGACGCCGATGATCGGGCGCTTGAGATCCTCATCGTCGAACCCGGTGCCTTTGAGCATGGCGCGGGCGCCGGCGCGGTCGTTGCCGTCGAGAATGACGCGGCTCTTGTGCCGCATGTCGAAACCGGTCCCCTGCTTCGTCCCCGGCCGTTCTGTCGTGGTGCTCAATGCTCGCCCGCTCCTCTCATGCTTCCCATCGTGCCCAGTGCCAAGAGTGTCACCGGGTCGATGATATTGTGCAAGTGGCCGCTCTAACCGGGGGGCAAACTCTGACCGTAAGCCCTGAGAAACCCGCACCCCAACCCCTCTCCCTGTGCGCAGAGAGGGGCTCTATACGCCATGTGTCAGTGCGTGCCGGGGGCCATGCCGAGATCGGCGATGGCCTGCGCGGTTTCGACGCGGGTGAGGGTTTCCTGATCGCGGAGGGCGTCAGGATCGCCGGTTTCGGCGCGGAAACGGCGGATCAGCTCTTCTTCGGTGCGCGCCTGAGCCTCGAGACCGGCAAGTTTCACCTGATCGACGCGGCGTTCGACGGTATCGACGAACTCATCGCCGCTCTGGGGCGCGACGAGCATCGCGACCGCGGCGCCGACGCCGGCACCGAGCAATCCTCCGACGATGAACGAACCAAGTCTCCCAATGACAGTCATGGCGGCCTCCGAAGGCGATTTACCTCGCGCGAAACATTCGGCGCAGGAGCGAGCCGAACAGGAGCAGGATGGCACCCATCCCGGCGCCAAAGGCGGCGGCGCCGCGGAGATCGATCAGAGGGCGGACAAGGTCTCCCGCCGGTCCCGCATAGATACCGATCCTGGTGCCACCGTCGATGACGGCATGGCCGGTTTTCAGCATGAAGACCCGGCTGCGCACGATGCGTGCCTCTTCGACCGCCACCGCAATCGCCGAGGAGTTGTAGAAGACGGCTTTCTCGCTGGTCACGGCGAGGATGCCGGAGCGGTCGATCTGCGCCGAGCGGGCCTCGACGGTACGGGCGCCGGAGTTGGTCATGATCACGCGCTCGGCCGACACGCTTTCCGCACCGGCGCGTTCCATCGCAACCGTTGTGCCCTGTATGTCCCCTGCTTCCGCGCGCAGCAGCTCGGTCGCCGCTTCTGGCCGATTTTCTGGCCCAATCTTCTCGATCACCTCGGAGGTGAGGGTGGCCGCTGGACCGCCGATCGACTGCGCCTCGGATTCGGCTTCCACCACGATGACCGTCCTTCGTGCGTCATACGGCTCCAGCTCGCGCCCCATCAGGAACCCGAGTGTAGCACCGGGTCGCGAGCGTCACGCGTCGTCAGCGGTCAGGCGTCGGCGCCGGTCCGCATCGCCCGCACGAGCACGATCGTGAGCGCCAGAATGACCACCAGCAGGAGAAATGACGCGGCCGCGGAACGGCCCATGTCGAGGGTGGTGAAGGCGTTTTTCCAGATCGAATAGGAAATCGTCTCGGTGGCGCTGCCGGGACCGCCACGGGTGAGGATATAGATCAGGTCATAGGTCTTCATGGCGGCGATCATGCGGATGAGCACGGCGACGAGCAGCACCGGCATCAGGAGAGGCAATGTGACGGTCCACAGCGCCTGCCACCGGTTTGCGCCGTCGACCGCCGCCGCCTCGATCGGATCGCGCGGCAGCGCGGTCAGCCCGGCCAGGATGATGACGATCATCAGCGAGGTCTCGTGCCAGACATCGACACCGATGATGGCCGGCATCGCCGTCGCTTGTCCGGAAAGCCATTCCTGCCCCGGTAACCCGATCAGACCGAGCGCCCAGTTGACCGCCCCGAGATCGGCATGGAGCAGGAGTCGCCAGATGAGCCCGACCGCGATCGGGCTGACCAGAAGCGGGATGAGCAGAATCGCCAGGTAGATGTTGCGAAACCGCAATCCTGGCTGGTTCAGGAGGAGTGACAGTGCGAGGGCGATGACGAGCTCGAGCGCGACGACACTGACTGACAGGATGGCGGTGTTTCGAGCCGCGTTGGCGAACAGCTCATCGGCGATGGTGCGGGCGTAGTTTTCCACCCCGACGAAGGCGCCGATACCCCCTTCCGTCAGGTCGTAATCGTGGGAGGAGACGTAGAGCGCGAACGCGAGCGGAAAGGCGACGACGATGAGCAGCGCCAGGATGGTGGGTACGGTCATGCCATAGCGGAAGAGCCGGTCGGGCGTGGACGAGGGTGATGGGGTGATGGGGTGATGGGGTGATGGGGTGTCGAGGGCGGAAAGACCCAGACTATGATCTGGGCCATTTGCCGCAGGTGACGCCCGCGTCGCCCCTACGACAGTCCGGCGCTCTCCAATCACCCTATCACCCCATCACCCTACAAGAGCTCGGCCAACTCGGCGGCGGCGGCGTCCATCGCTTCCTGGGCGGTGGCGCCGCCGGCGACGGCCTCGGCGAGATGGCGGCCGACGATCTCGACGAGCTGGGTCTGCTTGGTGACGGCCGGCAAACCCTTTCCCTGGGTGATCATGTCGCCCGCCTGCGGCAGCCAGGGATACTTGGCGAGGATTTCTTCATCCTCATAGGGGGCGATCTGGGTGGGCAGGCTGCCGGCCAGGGCGCGACGGCGGGCGACGTCGGAAGATTCGACCCAGCGCACGAACTCCCACCCAGCATCGGGATTCGGAGAACTGACCGGGATACCCCAGCCCCAGGCGCCGCTGAGCCCGGTGCCGCCCGGCATCACGACCGCCTTGTTCTTGCCCTGGGCCACGGCCTCTTCGTCGCCATCGACGACGGAGAGCATCCACATGAAGCTGACCGAGCTGAAGGCTCGGCCCTGACTGTAGACGGCGATCGAGTCGTCGTAGTTGGCGCTGGCGGCTCCCGGCTGCGCGGCCTGGTTGACGCAATCGACGTAGAGCTGCGCCGCTTTGACCGCGGTTTCGTCGTTGATCGTCGGCGCGGTGAGATCGGCATCGTAGTAATCACCACCGGCGCTGTAGAGGAAGTTGCAGAACTCCATCACGATCGGGTCGACCTGCTGGGAGGTCATCGCCGCGCCATAAAGCTCCTCACCTTTCCACTCGGTGATCGCCTTGGCGAGATCGACGTACCCCTCGACGCTGTCGGGGATCGCCAGCTCCATACCGGTCGCTTCATTGAACTCGGCCTTGAACGCCTCGTCGTTGAGGAGGTCGTCGCGATAGATGAGTCCCATCGGGTAGGCGTAGAACGGGACGTACCAGGTCTTACCGTCCGCCTGGGAGACGATATCGAGGGTGGCCGGGATGTAGCGGTCGAGGACGACCGCGCCGCCGCTATCGGCGATGCGTTGTCCGAGGTCTTCGACCCATCCGGAGCGCGCGAACTCGTAGACCCAGTAGAAATCGACTTCGAGTACGTCGTAGGTGCCGTTGCCGGGACCGGCCGCGAGCTGGGGCACGAGCTTCTCGTGCATCACACCGTAGCCGACCTTCTCGAAATTGACGGTGATACCGGTCAGCTCGGTAAACTCCGGCAGCATCTCCTCGATGATGGTCGTCTCCTGAAGGTCCTCCATCAGGAGATTGAGGGTGGTTCCGTCGAAGTCGCGGGAGAAGGTGATCTCCTCCTGTGCCGCGCCACCGGAAGCCAAGCGCACCCCTGACCCGAGCGCCAACCCGGCCGCTCCGGAAGTCTGCAGCAGCCGGCGGCGGTTGATGTGCCGCTGCAGGGCGTGCCTGAGCATCGTATTTCCGGTCGTGTTTGCCATGATCCGCTCCTCTCGCTTACGCCAACGACGAACCCTCACCCCCCTGCCCCCTCTCCCTGTGCGCAGGGCGAGGGGGGATCGGGCGGAGGTAACTGGCGACGGGGGTATTTCTCCTCCACATTGCCTCCTACTTCACCGCGCCAAAGGTCAGGCCACTGACCAGGAAGCGCTGGATGACCCAGGTCAGCGCCACGATGGGGGCGATCATAGCGACCGCGGCGGCGCAGATGGCCCCGATCTGATCCCCTTGGGACGACATCAGCCCCGCCAGCGCCACCGGCAGCGTCTTCGAATTGCGCCCGGTGAGCACCAAGGCGAAGAGAAACTCGTTCCAGGAGAGGACAAAGGCGAAGACTCCGGCGGCCAGCATCCCCGGTAGCGAAAGCGGAACGATGATCCGCCAGAACGCGCCGAGGCGGCCGCTGCCATCGACTAACGCCGCTTCTTCCAACTCACGAGGTATCCCCTGGAAAAAGCCGATCAGAATCCAGACCACGAACGGTAAATTGAACGACAGATAGACGAGCGCCAGCGCCCAGCCTCTGTCGAGTAGCCCGAAACGCTGCGCCAGCAGATAGAAGGGGATGACGAGGGCGACGGGCGGCAGCATCTGGGTGCCGAGCACGGAGAGACTGAATGGCTGGCCGCCGGTGCGGAAGCGGGCGATCGAATAGGCGGCAAGCGACCCGACCGCGAGACTGAATGCCGCCGACACGATGCCGATCCATAGCGAGTTCCAGAAGTATTTGAGAAAGGTTTCCTCGACGAAGATCTTGGCGTAGTTGTCGAGCGTCGGCGTGAACAATAGCGTCGCCGGGTCATAAGCGATGCGCCGGTTCGCCAATGACGTCCGCGCCGTCCAGAGGATTGGCAGCAGGATCGTCAGGCAGGCGGCAATAAGGACCATGTGCGTCAGCGCCGTGGCGGGATCGAAGCGGCGGATCCCTTTCGCCGATAGGCTCCGATATGTGGTCGGTCCTGTCGCGCTCACGGTCGATTCATCCTTGACCAGGCTGATCACCAATGCCGGCAAGTTGCCAATTCTGTGCGTGCCGAAGCCTATGAGCGTCCATTCGCCCTGTCAATGGTTTGTGTTGGTTTGACGGTAGCTCACCGGCTGGCCATCATTCCCCGCGATCGTCAGTCCCTACATCGAGGTTTTGCCATGGTCGCCGCCTTGCGCTTTCCAGCTGGTGCAAACCTGCCCCTCTCTCGTACGCCGCTCGTCGGCCGCGGCCGGGAAGTCGCTGAGGTATGCGATCTACTCCTGCGCGACGACGTCCCACTGCTGACGCTGACTGGACCCGGCGGTGTCGGCAAGACTCGCCTTGCCTGGCAGGTCGTGGCCGAACTCGGCGACCACTTCGCCCACGGGACTTCGGTTGTCACTCTTGCCGCGGTCCGCGAACCGGAACTCGTGGCAGCAACCCTGGCGCAAGCACTGGGCGTTCTGGAGATCGGCGGGCGATCGCCGGTGGAGGGTCTGCGAGCGTTGCTCCTGGACAAGGAGCTTCTGCTCGTGCTCGACAACTTCGAGCACATCCTCGAAGCGGCCCCGTTGGTCGCCGATCTGTTGACCACGTGTCCTCGGCTGAAGATTCTGGTGACCAGCCGGACGGTGTTGCGGCTGAGCGACGAGTGCGACTACCCAATCCCGCCATTGGCGCTCCCGGATCCCCGACATTTGCCTCCTTTGGACGAGTTGGCGCAAATCGACGGGATCGTGCTCTTCGTTCAGCGCGCGACTGCCGTCAACCCGGCGTTCACGCTCACGAAAGAGAATGCGGCCGACGTCGCCGAGATCTGCGTTCGTCTCGACGGGCTGCCTCTGGCCATCGAGCTGGCCGCGGCGAGAATTCGTGTATTCACTCCGGATTGGCTCCGTGCCCGTATCGCCAATCGTCTCCTGCTCCTGACGGACGGACCGCGCGACCAGCCGCTCCGGTTGCGCACGATGCGCGACGCCATCGCCTGGAGCTGCGATCTCCTCGGTCCAGCCGAACACGCGATGTTTCGCCGGCTCGGGGTTTTCGCCGGCGGTTTCACCCTGGAGGCAGCCGCGGCTGTCGCCAGTCCGAGTCCAGCTATTCATCCCGCACCAGTCGATCCGCCGGTGCTCGGCCTTCTTACGTCCCTGGTCGAGGCGAGCCTTATTGCACCCCTCAAGGGGAACGACGGTGAACCACGTTTCACCATGCTCGAGACGATTCGTGAGTTCGCGCTCGAGCAATTGGCGGCTCACGGCGAGGTAGGGGAGTCCTGCAGGCGCCACGCGGCCTGGTATCTGGCACTGGCGGAAGACGCTGAACCGGAGCTCTACGGCGGGCGCGACCAAGTTCGCTGTCTCGATCTGGTGGAGGGCGAGCACGACAATCTGCGAGCGGCACTTGCCTGGCTGGTTGATGCGGGAGCGGGAGAGGAAGCGCTGCGCCTGGCCAGCGCGCTGCTGCGCTTCTGGTACACCCGCGGGCACCTCAGCGAAGGACGGGAGTGGTTGGAGCGAGTGCTCCCCCTGACCGATGGCGCCCCTCCCGCGCTGCGCGCCAAGACGCTCACTGGTGTGGCGATTCTGGCTTGTCCCCAGGATGACCGCGAGCGGGCTATTGCCGCGTTAAACCAGGCGCTGCCGCTGGTGGAAGGGACGGCTGACCGAGCGGGACTGGCCCTGGCCCGTTTGGCCCAGGCGTACATGGCCCTCGACCTGGGAGATCTCGCGCTCGCGGTCAAAGCGGCCCAGGAGGGTAAGATGCTGTACGAAGCACTTGGCCGCCGCGGGGACGCCGGGATGCTCACCATGTGCCTGGCCAAGATCGCGCAGGATCAGGGTGATCTGCCCCGGGCCGAGGCGCTTTGCACGGAGAACCTCGCGCTCTTCCGCGACATCGGCCACGAGTACGGCCTCGCCGCATCGCTGCTGAGTCTCGGTTGGATCAGGATGGCGCAAGGCGATGCGGAACGGGCGGCGCCGCTCCACGCGAGCGCCGTCAAGAGTTACCACGCTCTGGGAGAGCGGCTCTACGTCGGAGCGAGTCTCGAGTCCCTGGCCGTGGCGCTCGGCGGTATGGGACAGGCAAAGTGGGCGGCGCGGTTTCTCGGCGCGGCCCAGACGCTGCGAAACATGGTCGGGGCGCCGACGTTTTTTGGGGATCCTGCGGTCCGAGATCAGGCTGCCGCCGCGGCGCTGGACGCACTTGGCGAGCCAGCATTCGAAGCGGTATGGGCCGCCGGTGCTGGCGCGCCGCTCGACGACATCATCGCCGAGACCGCTGGGTTCATCGTGACACCGGTTAACGATCCGGCAGATCATGGAGTCACTGAGTCACCCTTCGGATTGACGCCAAGGGAACGCGAAGTCCTGCGCTACGTCGTCGAGGGGCACACGAATCCGCGGATCGCCGCGATCCTCTTCATCAGCCACAAGACCGTCCGCAACCATGTGACCGCCATCCTCACCAAACTTGGCGTGGAGTCGCGCACAGCAGCCGCCACATTTGCCCTCCGCCACGATCTCATTTGAGCATCAACCCCCCCATCTAGGACACCTGTCCTAGTCACTTATTCGTCGTCGCCGCAACCGATCGGGACACCCGGCCGATGAAATCAGCCTTCATCGGTCATAGCGTGTTCACACACCCGATTCGCGCTCGCGAACAACCAGCCTGCCACACAGAGGAGAGTATCGACGTGAAAGAGAATGGGTACGCGCATCCGCACACTCTGGTCCAAACCGATTGGGTCGCCTCCCACAACGGCGACACCAAAGTTCGGCTGATCGAAGTCGACGTCGATACCACCGTGTATGACACGGGTCACATCCCAAGCGCGATCGGCTGGGACTGGAGACTCGACCTCCAGCGCCGCCCGATTCGGGACGTACCCGATCGCGCGGAGTGGGAGACATTGCTCTCCCGTTCCGGGATCGGTAACGACAATCTGGTCGTGCTCTACGGAGACACCAACAACTGGTTTGCCGCTTTTGCCTACTGGCTGTTCAAGCTCTACGGCCACGCCGATGTCTGCTTGATGGACGGGGGACGAGTCAAGTGGGTCGCCGAGGGACGGGAACTGACAACAGACTCCCCGCCATTCGCCCCGACGAAATACCAGGCGAAGCAACCAGACCGGGCACTGCGCGCCTTCCGCGACGAGGTGGCGGCTGCCCTCGACCGGCCAGATGTCTCGCTTGTCGACGTTCGCTCACCCAAAGAGTATTCGGGCGAGCTAATGGCGCCCGAGAACCTGCCGCAAGAGGGGGCGCAGCGAGGGGGCCACATTCCCGGCGCCCAGAATGTCCCGTGGGCCACCGCGGTGGCCGAGGACGGCACATTCAAACCAGCCGCCGAATTGCGCACGATCTATGGCGGCAAGGGCGTCACCACGGACACGGAGACGATCGCCTACTGCCGGATCGGCGAGCGCAGCGCCCACACCTGGTTCGTCCTGAAGGAGCTGCTGGGCCATACCGACGTGCGCAACTACGACGGGAGCTGGACCGAATGGGGGTCCCTTATCGGCGCTCCGATCGAGCGATAGCTCGCGTCGCACGATCGGCTCGGGCGTGACCGCCCGCGAGCTCAGATCGCTTCCACGGAAGGAATGACCATGACCGGCCTACATTGGATCGACACGCTGAGTGAGATCGTATCGCGCGCCGGGTCGCGGCGGGCGGTTCTCCTCGCGGCGGGTGCGCTCGTTTCCGGCCGGGTCGTTAGCGACGTGAGGTTGACCGAGGCCAGAAGCAGCAGAAGGCGCAGGAGGGGCAACAGGCAAAACGCCCGGCCCAACCCGGCTCCAACTCTGCCGTGCACTGGCTCGCGGTTCGACAACAACAATTGTGGAACCTGCGGCAATGTCTGCCGCCATGGCGACACGTGCCACGACGGTACGTGCATCGACTTGCGCTGTGTAAGCAACATCTCGGTTCCCGGATTCGAAAACTGGACCCAGTATTGCGGAGGCCGATGCATCCCCGATACCGCCCTCTGCTGCGGCTCCTACTACTGCTGGGATCCCCGGGAAGTGGAGTGTTGCTTCACCGTCAATGAGACGTGCGGTACGGCTGAAGATCCATGCGCTGCAAATCCGTGATTGCGCGGCTTACACGGACTCAATTGTCTTGTCGCGAAGGTAGCCATGAACGGCATCAACTTCGACGGGTTGACCCGTCGCCAGTTCGGCGTGACGGCCGCAACGCTGCTTGCGCTCGCCGGCTCGGATAACGCCGAAGCCAAAAGGAAAAAGCACAAGCGCAAGCGCAAACACAAGAAGAAGGAGGGTCTCTGCCGGCCGAATGGAGAGCGGTGCGGCAATCCGGGGCAAACGTGCAACGCGACGTTCTGCCTGAACGCGCCGTTGACCATCGAGGCGATTTGGACCGTGCCGGCCGATCACGACTCGTATCTCTTCGTGCCGCCGGAGAACGCACCCACCGGCCCCTCCCCCTTGATCGACTATGACTGCGATGCCGCCAGTCATACCTGCGAGGATGGGCACCCGTTTGCTTGCGCCAGTGGCGACGAGACATCGGCCGACTCCGAAGTCACCACGATCTTCGCGCTGCTCGGGGGCAGGTACGAATATTGGATCGAGCTCAACGACTCCACGGCCGCGGGAGAGCTGATGATTGTCCTGAGGGAAGCCGGCGGGCGGATCGTGCAGCAGTGGGCGAATCCCGCCAATCCGGCGGCGACCGATAAGAGTTGGCACGTTTTCGATATCAACGGCAGCACAGCCAGCATCGCCTCGATCGACGTCCTGATCGATGCCCAGTTGCCGGAGGGCGCCCACGTCCCGAGCACCAATGTCTGCCGGTTTTGACGGAGACCGCCGCGGGGTACTGCGCACTTGGGGTGCGCCCAATGTTTTCACCGGGGTCATCGTCCAAGACGGTCTCCTATCGCATTGGGAGCGGCGTTGGCGGTGGCGCGTCGCGGGCCGGGTTGCCGGCGGAGATTCCAGTGGGCTGTAATTGGATGCCGGTCCAGGAGACCGGCACCACTGGCCAGTCCTCAAGGAGGCGGCGGCGATGTACTTCAAGCAATTCCTCGACGAGCAGTGCGGCTGCGCGTCGTATCTGGTGGCCTCACGGCAAAGCCACGAGGCGGCCATCATCGACCCATCGCTGGCGATCGAGCAGTACGATGAATTGCTGGCGCAGCGCGGATTTCTTCTGCGCTACGCGATCGACACCCATATCCACGCCGATCACGTCTCGGGGGGGCGCCGGTTGGCCGCCGAGCACGAGGCGGAGCTCTGTCTGCACGAGGCTGCGCAAGTGGAGTACCCGTTTCGTCCGCTGCACGACGGCGAAGCACTAGCGCTCGGGCAACTGCGGCTACGGGTGCTGCACACCCCCGGGCACCGGCCGGAGCTGATCTCGCTGCTGGTGGTCAATCCGACCCGCAGCCCGGAGCCGTCGATGGTCCTCACCGGCGATTCGTTGCTGGTCGGGGACGTAGGGCGACCGGACTTCGGCGGGGGGGACGCCGCCGCCCAGTACGAGAGCCTGACCCGGTTGCTGCGCCTCCCGGACTGGGTGGCGGTCTTTCCGGGACATTTCGAAGGACCGTGCGGCAAAGGGATGTGCGGCCGGCCCAGCACGACGATCGGCTTCGAGCGGTTATTCAACCCGCTGGCGCGGCTAGAGCGGGGACCGTTCATCGACCAACTGGGCGATGCGGTCCCCGCCCGGCCGCTCAATATCACCGCCATCGAGGCGACCAACCGTGGGTTGGCCGACCGTCCCTGGGCAATGCTCACCACCAACCCGGAGGTGACTGAAATCGGTCTCGACGCGTTGGAAGGCCGCACCCCGGACGCATTGCTGATCGATGTACGCGAGCCGGCGGAATACGCGTGGGGACACGTGCCCGGTGCGATGAGCCTGCCCCAAGCCGATCTCGCCGATCGTCTCGAGGAGCTGCCGCGGGATCGTCCCTTACTGGTGATCTGCCAGGCGGGGGCGCGATCGCTGCGCGCCGTTCAGTTCCTGAAACAGGTGGGGTTCGCGCACGTCGCGAGCGTTGCCGGCGGCACGGCCGCCTGGGCCGAGGCGGGCAAGCCGCTCGACACAGGCGACGCCGGCGTTCACGCCCCACGCATCGTCGAGACCGAGTGGGCTCACGCGGGCGGTGCGAGTGCCGCCTGACGTCGAAACGTCTATGACAAGCGTTCTTCGCAACAGTGCCCGTTCGCATGCGCCATCGGCGGTGGCACGTCGAGGGCCGGGTTGGCGGCGAAGAAGCCGGTCGGCTGCAACATGAACCCAGCGTAGGAGACCGGCATCACTGGCCAGTCCTCGGGACGCGGCGCATGGTGACTGCCGATCGTGTACCAGAGCACGACGTCGGTTTCCGCGATCGCGCGATCGGCGGCGGTCCACTCGGGGAGTCCCGCACCGCCGGGATGCTGATAAGGAAAATCGCCGGCGGCGAAACGCTCGTCGTCGGCGTGCGGCGTCACCCAGAGATGCTTGGTCATGAAGGCAGCGCGTTTCGCCACGCTGGAGGCGGCGCTGGCCATGGCGCGGACATTGCCCTGCGGCACCAGCCGGTAGCCAACGGGTTCGCCGACCGCGTTCAAGCGATCCGGGTTGACGACCCGCCACACCCGCCCCTGCAAGGGATCGACCAACTGCTGCGCTGCCAACTCGGTGCGCAGGGCGGTGCGCACCGTGCGAAACGCCGATCCCAGCGCATTGCCGGCACCGGCCGGTTCGGCTTCGGCGTGCTCCTCATAGACGGTATTGACCGGCCCATCGACGTCGAGGTCGAGCCGGAAATTGAAGAAGTGCTGGTGGATCGGGGCGTAAAGACCATCGTCGTTGAGAAGCTGGCCATAGCGCGGCGTCTCGCCCGGTGTCACCGCCCCGGTGGAGAGAATGCCGGTCAGCTTGACCTCGCATTGGATCGTGCCGTCCTGATAGAGATACCAGAAGATGCCGTAGTCGTAATTGCCGATCGTCGAGAACGAAGAAATTACGAGTCGCCGCGAGCGCCGCACCTCGGTCTGATTGGTGCGCATGTTCATGTGCCGCCAGAGAACGCCGAAGTCTTCCTCGTGCATGCAGATGGCGTTCTTCACGGCATACGCCGCGCCACCCTGATCGACCAGGGCGGCGTCGAAATAGTGGATTTCACCCAGGCAGTCGCAGCCGAGGGTGAGGGAATTGACGAGCGCCCCGAAGTTGAGCTCGCCGCCATCGAACGTGTTCTTGCGATGGTGGGTGGGAGCGGGGTCGCCGTAGGGCACAACCATGTCGGACATCGCGGCGCGATGCAGGATGGACCGCACCCGGTCCCCATCTTCCCAGCCGACGGTATGCAGCACCAATCCTTCGCGGGGGGTAAAACCGACGCGGAACTGCCATTTCTGCCAGCGCACGAACATGCCGTCGACGGCGAAGCTGGGTCCCTCGGGTTGAGTGATGGCGATCGGTTTCAGGTCCGTGCGCTGTGGGCCGACGTCTTCCCGGCCGTAATTGGCGTTTCTGGCCGGGATGGGGACGACTCCGTAATCTTCGACCCGCACGACGGCCATGTCGCTGAGATCGAAGATGACGATGACGTTTTCGACCGGGTGGGCGTAACCGTTGTCGTCGTCGGGATCTGAGCGCACCCAGACGATGCCGCGGGTCAAGCGGCGTCCTTCGAGGTCGACCTCATCTTCGTAGACGCCGAATGGCCAGGGATCGACCCAGACCAGGTCCATGTCCTTGATGCCGCGCCGGAGCATAACGGTCTGAAAGTCAGCGTCGAGGCGCACGGCCTTCTCGCACTCGAGGATTTCTTCCAGAGTCAGCGTCGCTTGTCCCGCCGCGATGGCGTCCCAGGACGTGACCCGGCCCTCGGTGAGGGAGACAGTCGCCACTACCGTCGCACGCTCGGCGCGGTCGATCAGCACGGCGCGGGCTTCGCGGGGCAGATCGTCGTCATTACCCGGCTCCACGGCGAGGACGACCTCCTTCGGCGGCTCGCGCAATGCGACCTCGACAAACCGGTAGCGACGTTCGTCCCAGCTTCCGCCGGGCGCTCCAGCGCGCAGGATCGCCACCGCCTCCGCGAGCTCGTCGACCGCGAGCGGTTCCAGAAGGTGCCGGGTGCGCGCTGGTGCCTGTGCCATGGTTTCCTTGTCCTTTGGTAACGGGTGATAGGGTTATAGGGTGATAGGAATCTTCAGTCGTGCGCCCTGAGGTGGGTCAGACCGCCCTCCGCGAAGAACCCCCATCACCCTAACTCTCTCGTTAGAGAAGCGACTTCAGCTCCGCCGCCGCCGCGTCCATCCCTTCCTGGGCGGTTTTGGCGCCAGCGACGACGTCGCTCAGATGGCGGCCCAGAATTTCGACGAGCTGGGTCTGTTTGGTGACCGCGGGCAGCCCCTCGCCAGTGGCGATCATCTCCTTGGCCTGCGGCATCCACGGGTACTCGGTGACGAACTCCTCGTTGTCATAGGGTGCTTGTTGCGCGGGCACGCCGCCATTTAGCGCCCGCTGCATGGCGACATCCGGCGACTCCACCCACTTGATGAACTCCCAGCCCGCGTCGGGATTGGGTGACGAAATAGGCAGTCCCCAGCTGAAGGCGCCGGTCAAGCCGTGGCCGCCCGGCATGACGGTCATGGTATTGACACCCTTGACCGTCGAGGCCTCATCGTCGTTGAAGACGGAGAGCATGAACATGTAGGAGATCATGCTGAACGCCTTACCCTGGCTGTAGGTGGCGATGGTGTCGTTGAGATCTGCGCCGGCGGCACCGGGCTGAGCGGCGCTATTGACACACCGCGCATAGAGCGCGGCGGCCTTGACACCCGTTTCGTTGTTGATCGCCGGTTCGGTCAGCTCGGCGTTGTAGATCGCGCCGTCGAGTCCGTAAAGGAAATTACAGAACTCCATGACGATGGGGTCGACCTGCTGTGCCTGCATCGCCGCGCCGTAGACGCCCAGGTCGAGCGATGAAACAGCCTCCGCCATATCGACATAGGCCTCGACACTTTCAGGAAGTGCGAGCGCGGAGCCGGTTTTTTCTTCGTAGGCAGCCTGGAACGCTTCGTCCGCCAGGAGATCGTTCCGATAGATCAACCCCATTGGATAGGGAAAGATCGGGATGTAAAAGGTCTTGCCGTCGACGGTGGAGCCCGTATTCAGGAGCGCGGGTATGTAGCGTTCTAGATCGACCTGGCCTTCAGAGGCGGCGATCCGCCCTCCGAGATCCTCGACCCAGCCCGAGCGGGCAAACTCGTAGACCCAGTAAAAGTCGACTTCGAGCACGTCGTAGGAGCCATTGCCGGGTCCGGAGGCGAGCTGCGGCACGAGTTTCTCGTGCATGACCGGATAGGCGACTTTTTCGAAGTTGACGGTGATACCGGTTTTCTCGGTGAAATCGGGCAGGAGTCCCTCGATGATCGTGGTTTCGAGCACGTCCTCCATCAACATGTTGAGGGTCGTGCCCTCGTAGTCACGGCTGAACGTCACCTCCTGGGCGTGCGCGGTCGACGTCAACCCGGTTCGGCCGAGTCCGATCGCCAGTCCGGCGCCGGTGGTGGCCTGGAGAAACCGGCGCCGCGAGAGCACCTCGTGTGCCCGTGCGCGCTGTCGCATTCCGAAATCAGACATGGACTTGCTCCTTCTCCGGAACCCAGCTGTCCGCCGCTCATGATTGTCCCACGCGCTGGTAGCCTAGAAAAGGCCCGGGTTGTTGTCAACGCTAGTAGGGTAAGCCTTCACCCAACTCCTGAGAGACCCTCACCCCAATCCCTCTCCCTGGGCGCAGGGAGAGGGGCTTTTGACTTCGGAAGCGGCGAGGTCCAGCGACCGTTATGATCCCATTGGCAGGGGATTCGGTCGCAGCGCGAGGAACGTGCGTCATGGGATTGGATCGTGACCGCGCAGGACGGGGCGCCACCTACGACGTCATCATCGTCGGTGCGGGCGCGGCTGGTTGCGTGCTTGCGAATAGGCTGTCCGAGGATCGCAAGCGCACGGTGCTGCTGCTGGAGGCTGGTCCTGACTATGGACCCGATCCAGCACATTGGCCCGCCGAGCTGCTCGATCCCAGCTCGATCTGGCCCGATTCGCACGATTGGGGTTACATCCTCGCCGGACGCGAAGCCGGCAATCCCTTTGCCCTGCCGCGCTCGCGAATCGCCGGTGGCACGACGACGGTCAATGGCTGCGTTTGGTTGCGCGGTTCCGCCGCCGACTATGACGAGTGGGCGGCGCTGGGCAATCCTGGCTGGAGTTTTCAGGAGCTTCTTCCATTTTTTCAGCGCGCCGAAAACGATCCGGGGGGCGGTGTGCTGGCGGGGAAAGATGGACCCGTGCCGGTCTTTCGAATCGCTGACGATGATATCGCGCCGGCCGAGCGTGCGTTCCTGAGCGCGGCGGAATCACTCGGCTTGCCACGGGTCGCCGATCTGAACGGGACGCCGTGGCAAGCGCCATGTGTTGGTTCCGCGCCGAAGAACATTGCCGACGGCATCCGCATGAACGGAGCGTTTACCTACCTCGCTCCCGCCCGCACTCGATCAAACCTCACTATCCTGGCGGATACGCTGGTCGACCGCGTCCTGGTTGAGAACGGGCGAGCCTGCGCCGCGCGCACGGCCGATGGGGCAATAATCGCCGGTAGAGCGATCGTGCTCTGCGCGGGAACATACGGATCGCCCGCGATTCTGCTCCGTTCCGGGATCGGACCCGCCGCGCACCTGCGGGAGCTTGGCATCCCGGTCGTGAAGCATCTGCCGGGGATTGGCGAACACCTGCTGGATCACCCGCTCGTCTCGCCCGACCGGCCATCGCCGAGATTGGTGCACCCCGACTACGCACCGCGGACCCGATCGTTCATCCCGGTGATCGCCAAGACCCGTAGCCGCCATGCCGGCGATGAGATCGATCTGCACATCTACATCGGACAGGACTTCAGTGAGGAGCATGGCGCGTGGTTTTTGTGGATCACCGCCAGTCTGCAATACGCACGCTCCCAGGGCCGGGTGCGGTTGCTGTCCGCGGACCCCCACGCGCCATTGGATATCGATCACGCCTACCTGCGCGATCCCGCCGATCTGGAAGCGCAGTGCGACGGTATCGATCTCGTCGAACGCATCGTCGCCGCGGAGCCAATGCAACGAGTGTTGCGGCCGATGGCTGAGAAACGACCGCCCTGGGGCGATGCGAGCGAACTTCCCGCCTGGGCGCGCGACCATGCCGGGACGACATACCATCCTTCCAGCACCTGCCGTATGGGACCCATATCCGATCCGATGGCAGTTGTCGATCACTTGGGCAAGGTGCATGGCATCGACGGCTTGCGCGTGGTCGATGCCTCGATCTTTCCCACCGGCCCCCGTGCGAATCTGCACTTTACTGTCATCGCTGCTGCCGAGAAGCTGGCGGACGTCAGTGCGCTCGCCGCTGTACATTGAGTGCACCGCGTCAATCGAAACTGTCAGGAATACCACCATGAGCCGATCAAAACGGTTCGAGAATGCGCTGAAATTTGCCGCCCGGTTGCACGCCGGGCAGACGCGCAAAGGCTCGAACACGCCCTACATTGGGCACCTGCTCGCCGTCGCGGCAATTGCCATCGAGCATGGGGCGAGTGAAGACGAAGCCATCGGCGCACTGTTGCACGACGCGGTTGAAGACCAGGGCGGGAAACCGACGCTGCGGAAAATACGCCGCCGCTATGGCAAACGTGTGGCCCGGATTGTCGATGGCTGCACAGACACAGATAAGATGCCGAAACCGCCTTGGTGCCAGCGCAAAAAGGATTTCGTGGCCAGTTTGCACACCGCGTCACCATCGATCCGCCTCGTGGTGGCTGCCGACAAACTGCACAACGCCCGC
>Ga0183260_10001778_pt1 | contig 17927 bp, 16 predicted proteins | sample AntDrymUQ4972206_2_FD_129768 | JGI IMG/M metagenome (GOLD analysis project Ga0183260, IMG submission 129768) | Polar desert sand microbial communities from Dry Valleys, Antarctica - metaG UQ497 (22.06) (version 2) (version 2) | ecosystem: Environmental > Terrestrial > Soil > Desert | place...
CCTGAACGGCGACGGCGACTTCGCCGACGCCGGCGAGCACGGACCGGTGTCGGCGGCCGTGCCCGCCAGCCCGGCCCCGAACACCACCATCACCGGGCACATCCACGTGAACGGGATCGTGGAGAGCTTCCGCTACGTCTTCAACGAGCAGGTGGCCAACCCCGGCGGCTCGCTCACCGTCAACGCCGCCCACCAGGTCATCCTCGGCCCCACGGCCGCCGGCGACCTCATCATCGGCCAGTCGACCTGCGGCGTGACGGCGACAGGGGCGACCACGACGACGACCACGGCCGCCGCGACCACGACCACGACCGCCAGCACGGCCACGGTGGGGGGCGGCGCCTACGGCTACTTCACCAGCGTCGGCCTCTTCGGGGGTGCCCCGGCCACACGGGGACCGGTCCCCACGGTGACGCTGCCCCCGGCCGGGTCCGCCACCCCCATGACCGACACGGCGGCGAAAGGGGGAAGCTCGCTACGGCCCCGGCATCATCTTCACGTCCGGCCCGGTCACCGTCAGCACCCAGGGGACACCCGGGCCGACGGGTTCGGTGAAGAGCTCGGCCGACATCAAGACCCCTCAACACATCGCAGCAGGAGGTCCTCACCGCCGCCAACGTCACCAGCACCTGCACTGCCTCCGAAGCGGGTGGCGTCACCGGCTCGACGAGCATCGCAGGCGGCCGGCTCCAGACCTCCTCAGGGAACCCCGACGTCGACGGCGACGAGACGTTCGTCGACGTCCCGGCGAGCCCTGCCCCCAACACGACCATCCTGGGCAAGCTCGAAGACGTGGGTGACACCTTCCGGTACGTCTTCAACGAGCAGATCGTGCGAGACGGCGCCATCACCGTCAATGCCGCCCACCAGTACCTCCTCGGCCCCACGGCCGTCGGCGAGCTCGTCATCGGGCAGGCCCGCTGCGCCACCAGCGCCACCGCACTCGGGAACCAGGGCGCCGGCGGGAGCCAGGGCGCCGGCGGGAGCCAGGGCGTCGGCGGCGGGAGCCAGGGCGCCGCGGCCGGTGCCGGAGGGGCCCTGGCCGTCAGCGGCTCCCGCTCGACGAGGTTGATCAACCTGGGGCTGGCCCTCGTGGCCGGTGGCTGGCTGGCCACGTGGCAGGGCCGCCGACGCCTGCCGGCGCGAGGAGCGCACCACCGCCGGTCAACATGGCGCCGGCGTGGCCTCCAGCGACGGCGATGAGCGTCTCGCTCAGCGAGCCGGTCCGGGCCACCCCGACGGCTCGACGGCGGCGCGCCGGGTGGCGCCGCCGGGGGGGCGCTCTGGCGTCCTACCTGATCCTGGTCTTCGCCCTGGTCACGCTCAACTTCCTGCTGCCCCGGGCCATGCCGGGCGACCCGATCGACGCCCTCCTCGCCCGGGGCCCGGCCGGCTTCACCATGGGAGAGGAGAGCCGGGCTGCGCTGGAGGAGTACTACGACCTCGACGGGTCCCTGGGCTCGCAGTACCGCAGCTACCTCTCCGGGCTGGCCCGGGGTGATCTCGGCCGCTCGATCGTGACGAACGCGCCCGTGCGGCAGGAGATCGGCAGGCAGCTGCCCTGGACGATCCTCCTGATCGGAAGCTCGATCCTGCTCTCCACCGTCCTCGGCCTCGTCGCCGGCGTGCACTCGGGCTGGCGCCGTGACCGCCCGCTGGACCGGGCGCTGATGACCGCCCTGCTGGCCGTCCGGGAGTTCCCGACCTTCCTCCTGGGCTCGCTGCTGCTGTTTGTCTTCGCCGTCAAGCTCGACTGGCTCCCGCTCTTCGGGGCCCAGACGCCGTTCTCGGACACCTACAGCCTTCTCGGCAAGGTGCTCGACATCGGATCACACCTCCTCCTGCCGCTCCTGGTCCTCACCGTCGGGCTGGCGGTGGGCAACTACCTCGTGATGCGGGCGGGGATGGTCAACGAGCTCGGCTCCGACTACCTGCTGCTGGGGCGGGCCAAGGGCCTCCGCCCCCGGCGCCTCAAGTACCGCTACGCGGCCCGCAACGCCCTGCTTCCGGTCATGAGCCTCACCGCCCTCCAGCTCGGCTTCGCCGTGACCGGTGACGTGCTGATCGAGCGGGTCTTCTCCTACCCGGGGCTGGGCGGGCTGCTCTTCGACTCGATCGGGGCCCGTGACTACCCGACGATCCAGGGCGGGTTCCTCGTGGTGAGCGTCGGCGTGGTGTCAGTCAACGCCCTGGCCGACGCCTTCTACCGGCGGCTCGACCCGCGGACGAGCCCGTGACCACGCAGGCGTCCCCAACCTTCGACCTCCCCCTGGCCACCGGCGCGGCGGGCAACCCGGCCGTCGAGCGCCGCCGCCTCCCCCGGTCACCCCTGCTGGTGGTGGGCTCGGCCCTGCTCCTCCTCCTGGTCGTGGTGGCCGTGACGGCTCCGCTCCTCACCCCCTACGGGCCGACGGAGATCACAGCCCGGGCCCTCGAGGAGCCCTCGGCCCGGCACTGGCTGGGCGCCGACGTGCCAGGGCGGGACATCTTCGCCCAGCTCGTCTACGGGGCCCGGGCGTCGCTCACCGTGGCCCTGGTGGCCGGGTCGCTGGCCATGGTGGCGGCCATCCTGTTCGGGGTGCTGCCCGCCCTGCTCGGGGGGTTCGCCGACTCTGTGGCCAACCGCCTGGTGGTGTTCATGCTCGCCCTGCCCGGGCTTCCGCTGCTGGTGCTGATCGGCGCCCTGGCCGGCAACAGGCAAGGCGCGGTGGTCCTCGTGATCGGCCTCCTCGGCATCGCCCCCAACGCTCGCATCCTGCGCAGCCAGGCCCTCACCCTGCGCGAGCGCGGCTTCATCGCTGCCGCCCAGGGCTTCGGTGGTGGTCCGCTGTACGTGCTGCGCCGCCACCTCGTCCCGGGACTCGGCCCGCTCATCCTGGTCGGGTTCGTGAACTGGGCCGGCCTGGCCATCGGGATCGAAGCCGGTCTCGCGTTCCTCGGCCTCGGTGACCCCAGCGGGATCAGCTGGGGGCTGATGCTGAACCGCGCCCTCTCCCAGGATGCGATCTACTTCAGCGCCATGTGGACCTGGTGGGTGCTGCCCGCGGGGTTCGCCATCGCCTTGACCGTGCTGGGCTTCACCTTCGTGGGCGTGGCCCTCGAGCCGACCTTGAACCCCCGCTGGCTGAGGTCCTCGTGAGCCTGGGACCTCGACCGCAGGAAGGGACCAGCGCCGTGGACGAGCCCCGAGATCACGGAGGGTGGAACCTCGACCTGGACCGCCGGCGGTTCCTCGCCGCCTCCCTGGGAGGGCTGGGTGCCCTGGCGCTCGGCTAGTGTGCCGCCTCCAAGCCCGGGCCCGGCCAGGGGACCCGGCCCACGATCCGACTGTCCCACGGTGCGCTCGGCTTCCCGTCGCCCTTCGCCGCCAACGCCGACCTGGGCTACAACCAGATGAGCCTGCTGTACGACACGCTGCTGTGGAAGGACGGCAGCGGCACGCTGCTGCCGTGGCTGGCCCAGAGCGTCGAGACCTCGCCCGACCGCCTCACCCACACCTTCACGCTGCGCGACGGCGTGCGGTGGAGCGACGGCCGGCCGCTCAGGCCGGAAGACGTCGTGTTCACCTTCGACTACTTCGCCAAGCAGGAGACGCTGTCCCCGCCGGTCATCATCCAGCCGCCCAAGGGCATCGCCAAGGTGAGGGCCACGGGCGCCAACACCGTCGAGATCACCCTCGACAGCCCGCTGGTCACCTTCGCCGGGCAGGTGGCCGGGGCGCTGCCGATCATCCCCGAGCACGTGTGGTCGTCGATCGACGATCCGGGCGCCGCCCAGGACGTCAAGGTCCTGGTCGGGTCCGGGGCCTACCGCCTCGAGTCGTACAAGGGCGACGGCCTGGCGCTGCTCTACACCGCCAGGGACGACTACTTCCTCGGCCCCCCGTTCGTGAAGCGCATCGAGCAGAACGCCGTGGAGGACCCGTTCACCGGCCTGCTCTCGGGCGCCACCGACGTCGCCCTGGGCCGCGGGCTGCGGGCCGACACCATCGCCCCGTTCCAGGACGATCGCACCTTCGGCATGGTCACCGAGCAGGGCTCCACCACCTCCGCCCTCTACTGGAACCTGGGCAAGGAGGGGCCGCTGGCCGACGTGCGGTTCCGCACGGCGTGCGCCATGGCCATCGACCGCCGGGACCTCGTGACCCGGCTCGCCGCCGGCCGGGGCGTGCCGGGCAACCCCGGGTTCCTCGGCCCGGACAACCCGTTCTTCAGCCCGGTCCCCCAGCACGAGCTCGACGTGGCCGGCGCCAACGCCCTCCTCGACGGGGCGGGCTACCGGGCCGGGGGTGGCGGCGACACCCGCCAGGCCAGCGACGGCGCCCCCCTCAGCTTCGAGCTGCTCATCAACAACGCCGAGGCCCCGCTGGCCGAGCTCCTGGTCGGCGCGCTGCGCCGGATCGGCGTCGAGCTGCGGCCCAAGCAGGTCCAGATCGGGCCGCAGCTGTTCGGCAACAAGTTCATCGGCGCCTACGACATCGCCGTCCTCCCCTTTCCCGGCCCCGGCCCCGGAGGTCCCAACGGTGACCCCGACGTCCTCCGCCTGCTGTTCTCGTCGAAGGTCGCCCCCTCCCTCCAGGCGGCCACCGCCTACGCCAACCCCACCTTCGACGGCCTGGCCGAGAAGCAGCGTGCCGCCTTCGACGAGGCCGAGCGCAAGGCGATCGTCGCCCAGATGCAGCGGATCCTGGCCGACGACCTCCCGGTCCTCCCGCTCTACTACCCGGAGGTGGCCATGCTGTTCCGCAAGCAGGTCCTTGACGAGTGGTACTTCACCCCGGCCCAGTTCCCGTCGTCCATCGACAACAAGCAGCTCTTCATCACCGGGCAGAAGACCGGCACCACGATCCGCCCCGCATGATAGGAGCAGTCATCCAGTGAAGACGCGACGACCGCCCGCACGCACAGGTCTCCCTGCTCACCGCCCTGGTGGCGGCCGGGTGCGGGGGCGGTGGGGGCGAGGACGCGGTGGCCACCTCGGTCCCCACCACGGTGGCCTCGACCTCCACGGAGCCGACGACGACGACCACCACGACAGCCCCCGCGACGACCACGACGGCGCCGGCGACCACGGCTCCTCCCGACCTGGCCGCCAAGGCCAGGGCCGCCGTCCTCCTGAAAGCCGACTTCCCCGCCGGCTTCGAGCCCGTGCCCGAGGCGGACGGGGGCGGGCTCAACATCGAGAAGCTGTGGGGGGAGTTGGGCGGCTGCCTGGGTGTTGCACCGGCCCAGCCGGCGAGCACGGCTTCGTCCCCGAACTTCCTGCGCGGCCTGGCCACCCAGGCCCGCACGACGGTGGAGTACATGCCCGAGGCGTCCTCGGCCGCCCTGGCCAAGGCCCTGGGCGGCCCCAAGCTCCAGGGATGCGCGACCAACGCGTTCGCCGCCGACGTAAAGCGGAGCGCTCCCGAGGGAGGCGTGCCCGGCCCGGTGACGGTTGCCCCCCTCAACGCCCCCCCGGTCGCCCCCAAGTCCTTCGCCTACCGGATCACGGTGGAGGTCAGCCTCGACGAGCTGAAGTGTGACCGTGGGGACCGGTCCCCTGGGGCTCGGCGGTGCCGTGAAGAGGCTGACGTTGCCGGAGTACCCGTAGGCGCTGCCCCTCACCGCGGTCACATCCGCGTTCGCCGGGCTCTGGACGAGGGCGGCGACCAGCGCCCAGAACGAGAGGGCCACCGCCAAGGTGGCCACCCGGCGACCCGAGATGGCACGCGACTTCGCCATGTGTTCCCCCATTGGCATCATGCGGCGATGAGATGCCGCAACCAGCAGCCTCAGCCAAACCACAGGCGGTGACCGCTGTCAGTAGGGGTATGCGACATCTACCGGTGCCGAGGCGCTCCCCGCCGTCCAGGCCTGGCCACGGGCCCCGTCGCTACGCTGGCCAGGTGACAGCCGCTGGGTCACCGGCGCCGGCCACGGCGGGGCCTGCATCGCTCGTCGAGGATGCTGTCCACGTCTGGACGGTGGCGCTCCAGGCCGGCCCCCCCGGCGTCGCCGCCATCGCCGATGAGCGGCAGAGGGCGGAGCGGATGGCCGACGGGGACCGGCGTGCCCGCTTCCTGGCCAGCCGGGCATGGCTGCGGGTGGTCCTCGGTCGCTACGCCGGCCTCGACGCCGCCGCCGTGCGCTTCGTCGTGGCCGGTCGGGGCAAGCCGTCCGTCGTCAACGGGGGCGATCTGTGCTTCAGCCTGTCGCGCTCGGCCGATGTGGCCTTCATCGCCGTCACCCGGGGGCGTTCGGTGGGCGTGGACGTCGAACGGGTGCGCGGCGACCTCGACCACGATGTCCTGGCCGAGCGCTTCTTCTCGCCGGCCGAGGCCGACGGCCTTCGACGCCTGCCTGAGCCCGATCGTCGGGACGTCTTCTTTGGGCTCTGGGTGCGCAAGGAGGCGGTCCTCAAGGCGAGCGGCGCCGGGCTGGGTGACGGGCTCAGCCACATCGACGTGCGCGGCGATCGGGTCGCCGGCCGGTGGTCGGTGGCCTCACTTGACGCAGGCCCCGGCGCGGCGGCGGCCGTGGCCGTCGAGGGGCGGATGGGACCGTGCGCTACCCGGTCCATCTCGGTCCTGCCGGCGCCAGGCCCGAGCGAGCTCGATCTCGGCGGCGCTCCCGGTCAGATCCCGGTGTTCTGATGGGTCAGAGGCGGAGCTCGAGCAGGTCATGGCCGACGATGACCTCGCCGCCGAAGCTGGTGACACCGGCCAGCCAGTGGGCGTCGGGGAGGGCGTCGTCGCCCGGGATGAAGTGGGTGAGCACCAGCCGGCCCACATCGGCGTCGGCCGCGACCTTCCCGACCTCGCTGAGGGCGGTGTGGGAGGTGACCAGGTGGTGGAGGCGCTGCTTCGCCTCCCATGTGTCCTCGTCCCCCACGGCGTCGGAGCGGGCGTCGTCGTACACCTCGTGGACGAGGATGTCGGCTCCCCGGGCCAGGGCCACCAGGTTGGGGCAGGGGGCCGTGTCCCCCGAGATGACGATCGAGCCGGCGGCTGTGTCGAAGCGGAAGGCGAACGCCGGGAACACCGGGGCGTGCTCGACGAGGATGGCGGTGACGCGGAGGCCCTCGTCCTCGGTCACCAGGATCGGCGCCATGGCCGGGGCGACCGGGCCGAGGGGGCTGGCCCCCACGTCGCCAGGGATGGCGATCTCGAACGGCTCGATCAGCTCGGTGAGGTCGCTCCGTCCCGCCTCCCGCATGCGGATGTTGAGGTCGAAGGCCGATGCCGCCACGTGGTGCCGGGTGATGTCGACCAGGCCCGGCGTCGGGTTGACCGGGCTGACCAGGGGGATGGCCGGCTCGTCGCCCTCGGCCGGCAGGGCGCACATCGGACCCGCGGAGCCGGGGCCGAAGACCTGGACCGGCGGGTTGAACTGGAGGATGGGCCAGCCGAGCAGGAACAGGTTGAAGTAGTCGCAGACGTGATCCGAGTGCAGGTGGGTGAGGAACACCTGGTGCAGCTTCGACAGCAGCCTGGCCCGGCGCAGCTGGCGGGTGACGTCGTTCCCGCAGTCGATGACGTGGACCCGGTCACCGACGACCACGGCCTGGGCGATCCCGGAGCGGGCCATCGAGGGGAGCGGCCCACCGGCGGTCCCGAGGAGCACGAGGCGAGCGTCGTTGGCAGTCACGTCGACGAACTCTAGGGTTCATGCCCACAGCGAAAGCGGGCGGAAGACCGCCCGCGAGCTTGATGGGGAGGTGACGAGGAGTGCGGACGCGGACGACGGGCCCGGCGCTCCCGGTGCAGACGTGCGCTCGCCGCCTCGCCGCCTGCGGCGTGTCCCCCGTCGGGGGAGACCCGTCGGTGCTGGCCTGGCCGGACATCGGGGACGAGGGCGAGGTCGGCGGCCACATCTCGTGGTGGGGCCCGGCCCGGCCTCCCGACGACCCGGGCAGCGAGGCGCTGGTGCAGGCCGCCTGCGGGCTGATGCACCTGCACGGCCGCGACCTCGGCGGCCCCCGGCGCATCGGCGTCGAGATCGCTTCGGTGGCCGCCGGGATGCTGGCGGCGCAGGCTCTGCTGGCGGTGGCCATCGGCCGGAGCCGGGGGGTGATGGTGACCGAGGTGCGCACCTCGGTCCTCCAGGCCGGCCTGCTCCAGGCGTCGCACTACCTGGCGGCGGCGACCTGCCCGCCCGAGCAGGTGCCGGCCCCCGGCCCGGCGCCGGGGCCGCCGTTCCGCACCGCCGACGGCAGCTGGTTCGAGATCGAGACGTTCGACACCGAGGCGTGGAAGGCCTTCTGGCTCCGCCTGGGGGCGCCGGCCGCCGCGCTCGGACCGGCCTGGACCCGGTTCCGGCCCCGCTACTACCGGGGCACGTCCTCGCTGCCCGCCGGGTTCCACGAGGCCACGGCCGGCCACAGCCTGGCCGAGGTGACCGAGGCGGCTCGAGCCTGCGGGGTCAGCCTCAGCCCGGTGCGCACGGGCGACGAGGTCCTGGCCGGCCCGGGGGCCGGCGACGGGTTTCCGGTCGTGTCCCCGCTCTCCGGCGGCGGTGACCGGCTCGCGCCGGCGGGGCCCGCCCCCGGGCCACCCAGCGGCGACCTCCCCCTGGCCGGGATCGAGGTCGTCGAGGCCACCAGCCGCCTCCAGGGTCCGCTGGCCGGGCTCCTCCTGCAGATGCTGGGCGCCCGGGTCACCCGGATCGAGACCCCTGGTGGTGACATCGGCCGCAGCGTCCCGCCGCTGGCCGGTGACACCGGCTCGTTCTTCCTCTGCTTCAACCGGGGCAAGGACACCCTCGAGCTCGACCTCGGCCGCCCCGCCGGCCGCAGGGAGCTGGCCGAGCGGGCGGCGGGCGCCGACGTGTTCCTGCAGAACTGGCGCCCGGGCAAGGCGGCCGCGTGGGGGCTGGCCCCCGACGACCTGGCGCCGGCCAACCCTCGGCTGGTCTACACCGAGGCCTCGGGGTGGTCACCGGGATCAGCGGCCACCCACCTCATCGGCACCGACTTCCTGGTGCAGGCCTGGACCGGCCTCGGCCACGCCCTGGACCCCGAGCCCGAGCCTCCCCGGCCCTCCCGGGTCCTGCTCACCGACTTCATGGGGGCCCTGGCCACCTGCGAAGGGGTGCTGGCCGGGCTGCTCCACCGCCAGCGGCGGGGCACGGGCTGTCGGGTGGCCACGTCGCTCGAGGCTGGCGGCATGGCCCTGCAGGCCCACATCCTCGACGGCGTCCGGAGCGGGGCCGAGGACGGGCGCCACCGGGGCCGGCCCGTCTGGGGCCCGCTCGACGTTCCGGTCGCGGCCGCTGACGGCCTGCTGGTGGTGAGCGCGGCCGGGGACGACCTCGCCCTGCTCTGCGCCGCCTGCGGTGTCGATCCGGCGGGACGGGACCGCCGCGACGTGGAGGCCGAGGTGGCCAGGTGCATGGCCGGCGCCGGCGTGGCCGAGTGGACCGATCGCCTGGCGGCGGCCGGCGTCGGGTGTGCCCCGGTGGTCAGCGACCTCGCCTCCCTGCCCGACGACCTTCGCCTGGCGCCGCTGTTCGAGCCGCTGGCCAGCACCTGCCGCGCCCCCGCATCGCCCTGGCTGCTGGAGCCGTGAGCGGAGGCTTCCGCAGCGTCGCCGCGCTGGCCGAGCGGGCCGCGGCCCACCCCACCGAGCTGGCCATCGTCGTCGACGGTGGCCGCGACCTGACCTTCGCCGACTGGGAGCGCAGGTCCGTCGCCCTGGCCGCAGGGCTGGCCCACCGAGGCGTCGGGGCCGGTGACCGGGTGGCGCTGCGCTTCGACGCCGGGCAGTGGGCCGACTTCGCCGTTGCCTACGTCGGCCTCAGGAGGGCCGGCGCCACCGCGGTGCTGCTCCCCTCCGGGCTGGCTGCGGCCGACGCCAGGCGCATCGTCCGCCACTGCGGTGCGACCGTGGCGCTGTGCGCCCAGCACCTGGGCGACCTGCCGGCGACGGTCTGGGTCACCTCGCCGGACGAGCTCGAGCGCAGCGGCGGCGCTCCTCGCCTCCCGGTGATGCCGGCGGCGGCGGCCGGACCGGCCGAGCTCGTCTACCCGATCGCACCCCTGTCCCGCCCCCGCCCCCTGGCCCGGGGTGACGGCGACTTCGTCGGCCCCGCCGCCCTGCACCGGCCGGGGTGGCTGGTGCACACCTGGCCGCCTGGATCGCTGGCCGCCCAGCACGCCCTGGCCCATGTGCTCCTCGGTCCCGGTGCCGGCGCCGCCACTGTGGCCAGGTTCGACCTTGCCGCGCTGTGCGCCCTGACCGACCGGCTGGGCGCCACCACCTGCGGGCTGACGAGCGGCGTGGCCTCGGTGCTGGCCGCCGCTCCTGGCGGGTTCCGGCTGGCCTCGGTCGAGGCCGTGGTGGTCAGCGCGGCACCGGGGGCCGGGCCGCCCACCCGCCTGGCCGCCAGCTTCGGGCCGGCGGCGGTGCTGGCCCTGGACGACCTGGCCGTGGCCCCGGGGCCGGCGACGGCCAGCACCGGCCCGGTCGGCGCCTCTCAGCTGGGGATGCTGTGGCACGAGCAGCTGGCCCCCGGCAGCTTCAACCTGCCGGCCCTGGTGCGCCGCTACCGGGGCCGGCTGGACGTGGCCGCCTTCGGACGAGCGCTGGGCGAGCTCGTCCGCCGCCACGAGCCGCTGCGGACCACCTTCGACGTCGCCGCCGGCGCCCCCAGCCAGGACGTGCACCCGGCTGAACCGTTCCAGCTCCCGGTCGTCGACCTGGCCGAGCTGGCGCCGGCCGACCGCGACGCCCGGGCCGCCCGCGTCATCGCCGAGGCCTCCGGCGACCCGTTCGACCTCGCCGACGGACCGGTCTTCGCCCCCTGCCTCCTGCGGCTGGGCGTCGACGACCACGTCCTGGTGGTCCGGCTCCACCACACGGCGTTCGACGACTGGTCGGTCGACGTGTTCCGGCGCGACCTCTCCAGCGTGTACTCGGCCTTCGCCGCCGGGGAGCCGTCCCCCCTGCCGGAGCCCACCACCCGCTTCGTCGACGTCTGCCGCCGTCAGCAGGCTCGGCTCGCCGGCGGCGTCGGCGACGAGCAGCGGGCATCGTGGCGGGCCACGATGGCGGGGGCCCCGTTCCCCGTGCAGCTGCCGCTCGGCGTCCCGACCGATGACGGGCCCGGTCGGCCCGGCGCCGGTGAGCCCGTACGCCACGACCTGACCGACGACCTGGCCCGCCAGGTGCGGGCGCTGGCCCCCCGCCTCCGGGCGACGCCGTTCATGACCGTCCTGGCCGCGTTCGAGGTGCTCCTGGCCCGGCGCACCGGGCAGGACGACCTGGTCATCGCCTCGGTGATCGCCGGCCGTGGCGCCACCGCCATCGAGTCGATGATCGGCTGCTTCACCAAGAAGGTCCTGCTGCGCCTGCGCCTCGACGGCGACCCGACCTTCGCCGAGGTGGTGGCCCGGACCCGCGGCACGGTCCTCCGAGCGCTGGCCCACCAGGAGCTGGCATTCGAGGCCGTGGTGCAGGACACCCTTGGGCGAGCGGCGGCGCGGCACGGGCTGGTGGCCCAGGTGCCGGTCGTGTTCCAGGGCGAGACGCCCCAGCAGGCCAGGCTCGTCCTGCCCGGGCTCGAGGTGGGGCCCTACGAGGTGGCGGCGTCCGCCCGCCGCGAGCGCCACTTCAGCGGCGCTGGCCAGGTCACGGGCGGCGACCACCGCCCGCGGTGGGGCGACGGAGCGTACTGCGGCAGCTTCCTCCTCCTGTCGCTGCTCGAGTCAGGCCCGGGCCTGGCCCTGGTGGCCCGCGGCGTCTTCTCGCCCCCGGCCGCCCGGGGCCTGCTGGAGGAGCTCGAGGCCGTCCTCGCCGACATCGTGGCCGCCCCCGACCGGCGCCTGTCCGATCTGGTGGCCCGAGGTGCGCCGGTCGGGGCCGGCGACGAGCTGGTCCTGCGGGGCCTGCGCCTGAACCGGTCCCGGCTCGAGGCAGCGCTGTCGACCTGCCCCGGCGTGGCCGAGGCCGCGGTGAGCATCGCCGACCACGGTGGCGACCCCAGGCTGGTGGCCCACCTGGTGGCCGACGGCGATCCCCCCACGCTGGCGCAGCTGCGCCAGGCGCTGTGGGCGGCCCTCCCCGGCTCGGCCTGGCCGGCCGAGGTGCTGCTCGTCGACACGCTGCCACGCGGTCCCGACGGGCGTCTGGACCCGACCCGGCTCCCGGCCTCGCCCCGGGCCGCCCCGGCCACGCCGGATCCCGCTGCCGCCCTGCTCAGTTCCATCTGGGCCGGCGGCGCCGGATTCCCGCCCACGCCGTCCTCCAGCTACTGGCAGGACTTCTCCTTCCTCCCCGCCCTGGGCGAAGCCCGGGCCGCCGGCCTCCCCCTCACCGACGTGCAGGTGGGCCGCTGCCGCACCCCCGAGATGCTCGCCGCCGCACTCGCCGCCGCCGCCCAGTCCTCCGGGTGAGCCGAGGTACCCCACGGCGCGACGCCAACAGCCGGCAGCTGCCGCCCGGTGCGCCGGTCGGGGGTTCAGGGGGCGGGCGGCGGGGTGCCCGGGATGGCGCGGGCCAGCTCGCGCACCGTGGGGGCCTCGAAGACGGCGCCGACGTCGACGTGGGCGCCGACGGCGTCGCCGAGGCGGGCGGCGATCTGGGCCGCGGCCAGCGAGTGGCCGCCGAGGGCGAAGAAGTCGTCGTCGGCGCCGACCCGGGGCACGGCCAGCACCTCGGCGTACACCTGGGCCACCAGCGCCTCCAGAGGCCCCACCGGGGCGACGTAGGGCCCGGCCGACCCGGCGGCGCCGAAGCGCTCGCGCAGCTCGCCCTTCAGCACCTTCCCCGACGCGTTGCGGGGCAGCCGCTCGAGGAGCACGACCCGCCGGGGCACCTTGTGCTCGGCCAGCCGGGCCCGCACGAGCTCCTGCAGCTGGCGCTCGGTGGTGGCGGGGCCGGCGACCACGGCGGCAGCCACGTCCTCACCCAGCACCGGGTGGGCGACGCCGAAGACGGCGACCTCGACCACGTCGGGGTGCTCGGCGATGGCGTCCTCGACCTCGACCGAGGAGATGTTCCTGCCGCCCGAGATGATGAGGTCCTTCATGCGGTCGTCGAGGTGGAGGTGGCCGTCGCCGTCCAGGTGACCCAGGTCCCCCGAGCGGGCCCAGCCGTCGACGAAGACCGCGGCCGTGGCCTCCTCGTCGCGGTGGTACCAGCGGGGCGGCGTGCCCCGCCGGCGCAGCCACACCTCGCCGACCGCACCGGTGGCCACCTCGCCGCCGTCGCCGCCCACGATCCGCAGCTCGGTCTCCCCCACCGGCCGGCCGACCGACGAGGGGCGGCCGGCGTCCCACTGGGTGAGCGTGCGGGCCGATCCGGCCTCGGTGAGGGCGTAGGCGTTCCACAGGGTCGCCGACGGGAACACCTCCTGCAGGCGCACGAAGAGGGCCGGTGGGGCGTGGGCCGACGACAGGATCACCCGCCGGACCGACGAGACGTCGTGGCGGCCGGCGGCGCCCGAGGTCACCAGCACCTGGGCCATGGCCGGGACGAGCTGCAGGCGGGCCACCCGGTGCCGGGCCACCAGGGCGCACAGCAGCTCGGCCTCGAAGGCGGGCAGGGCGATGGCGGTGCGCAGCGGGATCCGCAGCGGCACCCGCAACGTCTCCTGCCCGGCCTGGGTGCCGATCGGGAAGCCGTGCAGGAACGACAGGCCCCCGCCAACGGGGGTCGCGGCCTCGGGCGGCAGGTCGTGGCCCATGATGCTGCCGTGGGTGCACGCCACCCCCTTGGGCCGGCCGGTGGTGCCGGAGGTGTAGAGGACCTCGGCCAGACCTCCTGGCCCGATCGAGACCTGAAACGTTTCTTGCGGTTGCCCGCCCTCGAGCTCGGCCAGCCGGAGCACCCACTGCTGCGGCGCTGAGGGAGCCGGCCCGTCGCCGATGACCAGGCCGACGGGCTCGGCGTGGGCCAGGATCCGGTCCAGCTCGCGCCCGGCGAAGCGGGAGCCGAGCGGCACGGCCACGGCCCCGGCCTTCAGGACGCCCAGGTAGGCCACGGCGTAGTCGGCCCACCGGTGCTCGCCGAAGGACAGGGCGATCCGGTCGCCGGCCTGGACGCCGCGCCCGACCAGGCCCCGGGCCGTGGCGTTCGACCGCTGCTCCCACTGGCCGACCGCCAGCTCGTCGGAGGCCCCGACCCGCAGCGCCACCCACGCCGGATCCTCGGCGGCCCGGTGGCGGAGCAGGTCGGGGACGATCGAGGGGCTGGAGCTCATCGTGGTGGCTGGACCAGCTCGAGGGTGACCCCGTCGAGGTCGCGCAGGTAGGCCAGGCGGGTGCCGGCCCGGGGCCCGGCCGAAACCTCGATGGGGCGCTCGCTGACCGGCGTGGCCCCGCAGGCGAGGGCGTGGGCGTGGGCCGCTTCCATGTCGTCGACGGCCAGGCACACGTGCACGTTGCCCGGATGGGCGGTGCCTGGGTCGTAGGGCGCCTCGTCCCGGTCGAGGTACTGCAGCAGCTCGAGGGCCACGCCACCGGGCAGGTCGATCCAGCACGAGTCGATGCGGATGCCCTCGTAGCCGACCATGGTGGCCAGCTGCGGGCCCTGCAGGGTGCGCCGGTCGCGGGCGGCGGTGCCCAGCAGCCGCTCCCAGAAGACGACTGTGCGATCGAGGTCGACCACGGTGATCCCGACGTGGTTGACCGGCCCGAAGCCGGCTGCGGTCGAGGCTGTGGCGCTGGCGTCACCGGGTCCGCACACGGCCGGGATCCTCAGCTGCTCCCGGGCGCGGCCTCGACCTCGCCCAGAGCGTCGTCGAGGATGGCGAGCCCGGCCCGGGCCTGCCGCTCGCTGATGACCAGCGGCGGGGCGATGCGCAGGATCGGGCCGGCGCCGGCGACGAGGACCCCCCGGTTGGCGAGGGCCGTGAGCAGGCGGCGGGCGGTGGCCGGCGCGATCGCCGTCTTGGCCTGGCGGTCGCTGACCAGCTCGAGGGCCAGCAGCATCCCGACGCCGCGCACGTCACCGATCAGCGGGTGGCGCTCGGCCAGCCGGTGCAGCTCCTCGAGCATCAGCGTCCCCACCCGCCGTCCGTTCTCGAGGATCGAGCCGTCGGCCAGCATCCCGAGGGTGGCCACCCCGGCGGCGCAGGCCAGGTTCCCGCTGGCGAAGGTCGAGGCCCCCGCCCCCGGCAGGCCGAACGGCAGGGCGTCGAGCACCTCGCGGCGGGAGGCGATCAGCGAGATGGGGTAGCCCGAGGCCAGGCCCTTGCCGGCGATCAGCACGTCCGGCACGACGCCCGACGCCTCGAACGCCCACATCGGACCGGTGCGCCCCACCCCGGAGAGGATCTCGTCGAAGATGAGGAGCGCCCCGGTGCGGTCGCACAGCTGGCGCATCCGGGTGAGGAACTCGGCTGGGAAGGCGATGACCCCGCCCACGCCCTGCACCGGCTCGATGATCACCGCCGCCAGCCGCTGCTCGCTCGACTGCTCGTACACCCGGTCGACCAGGGCGGCGCACGCCACCTCGCAGCGGTCCCGGGTGAGCCCGAGCGGGCAGCGGTAGCAGTTGGCGTTGGCGCTGTGGAGGACACCGGGCGCGAACGGGCCGTAGCCCCGCTTCAAGGCGAAGCCCCCCATGAGCGACATGGCGCCCAGCGTGCGGCCGTGCCAGGCCTGGTGGAACGAGATGACCTCGTAGCCCTTGGTGAACGACTTGGCCAGGCGCAGGGCGGCCTCCACCGCCTCAGCCCCGGTCGAGTACATCTGAAAGGTCCGCAGGCTCGGCGGCAACGTGGGTGCCAGGGCCTCGAAGAAGGCGCCGCGGGCCGGGGTGGCGAAGTCGAAGTAGTGCATCAGCTTCGCCGCCTCCTCGCCCAGGGCCTGCGCCACCGGCGCTGGAGCGTGGCCGAGGTTGGCTACCACGGCGCCGGAGGAGAAGTCGAGGAAGAGGTTGCCATCGACGTCGCGCACCACCGCGCCGCGACCGTCGCGAAGCACGAGGCGAAGCCACTGCGCCGCCGGCGAGGAGTTGCTGGCGTGATGAGCGGCATCACGGGCCCAGAGCTCCTCCGAGCGGGGGCCCGGAACGGCGGTGCGCAGCTGCGGGGCCGTCTCCGGGTCGAAGTCGCCCCCGGTCAGCGTGGACTCCAGTGTGGTCACGGGCCGGTGGCCTTGTGGGCTCTGGTCCTGGGCAGCGGTTGGCGCTCCTCGGCCAGGCGCTCGACCAGCTCGACACCACGCTCGGGGCCCGGCATCCCCGCCAGCTCCTGCTGCACGCGCCGGGCCTGCTCGCCCAGGCTGGGCTCGTCGAGCAGCGCTCGGACCTCGCGCCTGACGGCCCCAGCGGTGACCTCGTCGGGAAGCAGCTGGCGGCCGACGCCGGCCGCCGCGCAGGCCGCCGCGTTGTGGAACTGGTTGGCGCCCTGGGGCAGCAGGAGGAGCGGAAGCCCGTGGGCCAGGATCGGCAGGATGGCCGTGCCCCCCTGGTTGACCACGACGTCGCAGTACGGGAGCAGCAGCGACTGCGGGATGAAGCGCTCGATGTGGATGTGCTCGGGCTGGGGGCCGAAGTCGGCCGGGTCGTTGTCGTTGCCCACGGTGACGATGACGTTGACCTTCTCGTCGCGGAGGCCTTCGAGAACGGCGGCGAACACCTCGCGAGCCTGGCTGTTGAACACCGTCCCGAGGCTGACGTAGACGATCGGCGCGTCAGGAAGATGCGTCACCCAGGCCGGCAGCGTCATGCCTTCGGACCCGGCGTCGACCGTGGCGTTCTGGACGGGATGAGCGACGGCGATCTTGCTGATCTCGGCCGACTGCAGGCTCGGCGGGGCCACGTCGAGGTACAGGTAGGTGAACAGCCCGCCGAAGGGCCCCAGGCGGGCCACGTCGACATCGAAGCGCTCGCAGAGCGGCGCCAGCACCTGGCCGGCGAGGCGGGCCATGGCCAACGGGCGGAGGATGCCGACGCTGTGGTCGGCGTGAGGGATCCCGGCGGCGGCCGCGGCCACCGGGCCGGCGAACTCGGTCTCGTCGTGCACGAGGACGTCAGGGCGCCAGCGGCGGACGATCGGCACGAGGTCCTCGGCCCGGGCCGGGGCGGCCACCCCGGCCAGCATCCTGGGGACGAAGCTCTCGAAGCGGAGCCCGCCCTTCATGGCATCCTGCTCCGGGTAGCGGGCCCGGGCCTCGGCCATCTGCCGGCCGAGGCTGAGCCCGGCCGGGAAGGCGGGGAAGCCGGCCTCGACCACGCGAGGGCAGAAGTCCCCCGCCGTGGCGAAGGCCACCTCGTGGCCGGCCCGGGCCAGCGCCTGGGCCAGGGGCAGCATCGGGTTGAAATGCCCGTGACCGGGAAGGCAGGTGGCCAGGACCCTCATGGACGGCTGCGCGATCCGCAGGCCATCATCGGCAGCTCCCCCAAAGCTCGAAAGGCTCCTCGGTTACGTTAGTCACCTGGCGTCAACGGCCGCCCGGCCCGGCGCCGGAGCGACGACCATCCCGAACCCTCCCGCTTCTCCTCGCCCCCGCTCGCTGGTCGCCGCCCTGGCCCCCGCGGTGGGCAGCACCGTCCGGGTCTGCGGGTGGGCCGAGCCCACCGAGGGCGATCTCGTCCTGCGCGACCACACCGGCCGGGTGCGCCTGGTCGGACAGAGGCCCGACGTCGTCGCCGAATCGGCGATCGAGGTCGTCGGCGAGGTGATGACCGCCGCCGACGGCCAGGTCGAGATCCTGCTGGAGGAGCTCTCGGTGGCGGGACCGGCCCTGGCCACGGCACCGATCTCGCCGTCCTCGCCGCTCGAGGAGCGACTCGACTGGCGCTTCCTCGACCTCCGCCGCCACGAGGCCCGCCTGGTCTTCGAGGTCCAGACGACGGCGGAGCGGGCCATGCGCGGGCTCTGGGAGCAGGAGGGCTTCCTCGAGATCCACTCCCCCAAGATCCGGGCAACGGCCAACCGGTCCGGCCGCGAGCTGTTCACCATCGAGTACTTCGGGCGCCGGGCCTACCTGGCCCAGTCGCC
>Ga0183260_10001779_pt1 | contig 17924 bp, 16 predicted proteins | sample AntDrymUQ4972206_2_FD_129768 | JGI IMG/M metagenome (GOLD analysis project Ga0183260, IMG submission 129768) | Polar desert sand microbial communities from Dry Valleys, Antarctica - metaG UQ497 (22.06) (version 2) (version 2) | ecosystem: Environmental > Terrestrial > Soil > Desert | place...
GGTCTCCAGCTCCCAGACTCGGTCCGGGGACTCCTTGGCGTGCAGCTCGGCCATCCGCGGGTTGTTCAGGAACTTGCCGCCGCGCATCGTGTCGCGGAAGTGGACCTGCCAGTTGTCCCGCGCATTCGCGTTGCCCATCGACGCGGCGATCCCGCCCTCGGCCATGACGGTGTGCGCCTTGCCGAACAGGGACTTGCTGATGATCGCCGTGCGCATGCCCTGCTCGCGGGCCTCGATCGCCGCCCGCAGGCCGGCACCGCCGGCTCCGATGACGACGACGTCGTACCGGTGGCGCTGGATCTGCTCGCGCTGGTCACTCATTCGCTCGCTCCGCTCGCTCACGGCAACTCCTCAGTTCCAGATCCGCAGGTCGCTGATCCAGCCGGCGGTGACGGCCAGGATGTACACGTCGGTGGCCATCACCGAGACCAGCGAGGCCCAGGCGAACTGCATGTGCCGGGCGTTCAGCTTGCTGAGGAATACCCACGCCTTGTACCGCAGCGGGTGCTTGGAGAAGTGCTTGAGCCGGCCGCCGGTGATGTGTCGACAGCTGTGGCAGGAGAGGGTGTAGCCCCACAGCAGGGTCAGGTTGGCGACCAGGATCAACGAGCCCAATCCGACGCCGAAGCCGTCCGGGAAGAACGCCAGGGCCGCGTCGTAGGTGTTGACCAGTAGCAGCAGGCTGGCGATGAGGAAGAAGTACCGGTGGGCGTTCTGCACGAGCAGCGGGAAGCGGGTCTCACCGCTGTAGCGGGGGTGCGGCTCGGCTACGGCGCAGGCCGGCGGGGACAGCCATGCCGAGCGGTAGTAGGCCTTGCGGTAGTAGTAGCAGGTGGCCCGGAAGCCAGCCAGGATCGGGAAGACCAGGAACGGCAGCGGGATGAACAACGGCAGTTCCGGCAGCGGGGTGCCGAAGTGGGCCGAGCCAGGGACGCACGAGTCGCTCAGGCAGGGGGAGAACAGCGGCGTGAGGTAGTGGTACTCGTCGGACCAGTAGTAGTCGCGCATGAAGACCCGGACCCCGGTGTAGGCGACGAACACACCGAGCACCGAGATCGTGATCAGCGGTTGCAGCCACCAGCGGTCGGTGCGCAGCGTTCGGGTGCTGATCCGGGCCCGGCCGGGGAAGTCGGTGCCGGCCCGCCGCGGCGATGAACCGTCGACCGAGGGCGGGTTGCTCAGACTCGTCACCGGAACCTCCGTGGTCGCCGCGCTGCGGACCGGTTACCGGGTGGTGTCCGGCAGGTCATCTGCAGTCTCGTCTGGCGTTCCCTCGGAGGCAAAGCCAGGGGGCGTGTCCTTGCCCACGCCGGGCTGCACCGCTGTACTACCGGCAATCGCTGGAAGTTCCGGGAGGATCCCATGCCGATCCGGCTGCCACGAGCCTTGGCGAAGATCAACCGCGTCCTCACCAACCGGGTCATGGGGCTGTGGGCGCCGTACCTGCCGCCGTGGGCGGTCGTTCTGCACACCGGTCGGCGGTCGGGGCGGGCCTACCGGACCGTGTTGTGGGCTTTCGTACGGCGGGAGACGGTGGTGATCGCCCTGACCTACGGCGAGACGGACTGGCTGCGCAACGTGCTGGCTGCCGGTGGTGGTCGGCTGCGCCGGGTGGGCAGGACCCGGAATCTGCTCGCGCCGCGCGTGGTCACCGATCCCGCGGAACTCCCGGTGGGAACGCGATGGACCGTGCGGGTCTTCGGCGCCGCGCTGGTCGCCGACTGCGGTCCGGAGGCAGCCCCCGAAACACGAAGTCCCGCCGTCCGCGAGTGATCGGGGGCGACGGGACCTCGTGCCGTACGGCGGGCCCTACTTGAAGGCGTCCTTGACCTTCTCGCCGGCCTGCTTGATGTTGCTCTTGCTCTGCTCGTTGCGACCTTCCTGGGCCAGCGACCCGTCGTCGGTCGCCTCGCCGGTCTTCTCCTTGCCCTTGCCGAGCATCTCCTCGGCCTTGTTCTTGATCTTGTCCTCGGCACTCATGGCTGATCCTCCTCGTGATGGGATGTCCCTACCGTAGGCGGCAACGGGTTCGGCCGCCCGTGGGCGCCTACCATCACGGGGTGTTCCCCGGCGTACGACCCGTCGTCGTCGGCGCGCTGACCGCCGCTCTGTGCGCCGGTTGCGCGGACGCGCCGGCAGCAGATCCGTGCGCGGCGGCGTACGTCCGCGTCGTCATGACCGGGGTCGAGCGCTCGACCGACGTCCAGGCACTCGATGAAGGCATGCGAACCGGACGGATGCTGACCGCGGACGGTCAATCGACCGACCCGGTGTTCTCACCGGACGGTCGGCAGCTCGCCTTCATCAGCGGTGCCGGATATGACCGCAGCTCTGAGCACGGCAATGATCGGCAGTCGCTCTATGTCATGGACCTCGGTGACAACCAGGTCCGACGGCTGAGCAGCGACCACCTGGACGCGCGTCCCGCGTGGTCGTCGGACGGCAGTCAGATCGCGATCATCCGGCGTCCGGAGGGCTTCGACGAGCGGCAGGTTGTCGTTGTCGACGTCGAGTCCGGCGCAGAGCGGGTACTCGGCGCCGGCACCCAATGGCGGCAGGTCGCCTGGGGCTCCGGCGACGAACTGCTCGTCACGGCCTGGCGCGAGGATGGCATCGCTGCGGACCTGCTGTCGTTGAGCGCATCGGACGGCGCGGTCGAGCACGTGGGCGTGGTGCCTGCCAGTTTTCTGGTCTGGAACCCGGACCGAACGGCGGCGGCCTTCGGGCGCAGCCAGCTCGAGGAGAGCGACGTGGCTGTCCTCGACATCGCCTCTGGTGTCGTGACGCCGGTGCCGCGGTCGGCCTCAGCCATGGCCCAGCCTCTGCTGTGGACCGTGGACGACGTACTCCTCCTGACGATCAACAACCGGGGCGACACGTACGGCATCGCCGGCTCCGATGGGGGCACCCAGCCGCCGCAGATGCTGAGCGCGCGCTGGCCACAACCTCTCGGCACGGGGCCGGTGGCGTCGAACCCCAGGTGTCGAGCGGCGGGCTGATCCGCGCGCCGCCGTACCATGGACGGGCCGCCTGCTGGCGCGCGCTCCCCTCGATTTCTGGAGTCATCGATCGTGCCTGCCCTGGCCAGCCGCGACGACCTGCGCAACGTCGCCATCGTGGCGCACGTCGACCACGGCAAGACCACGCTCGTCGACGCCATGTTGTGGCAGTCCGGCGCCTTCCGGGCCAACGCCGACATCGCCGACCGGGTCATGGACTCGATGGACCTCGAGCGCGAGAAGGGCATCACGATCCTCGCCAAGAACACCGCGGTCCGGCACGGCGGCCTGACGATCAATATCGTCGATACGCCGGGGCACGCCGACTTCGGCGGTGAGGTCGAGCGGGGCCTGTCCATGGTCGACGGCGTCCTGCTGCTGGTCGATGCGAGCGAGGGTCCGCTGCCGCAGACCCGATTCGTCCTGCGCAAGGCCCTGGCCGCCCGGCTGCCGGTCGTGCTGGTCGTGAACAAGGTGGACCGCTCCGACGCCCGGATCGGTGAGGTGCTCGACGAGACCTACGAGCTGTTCCTCGACCTCGGCGCCGACGAGACCCAGATCGACTTCCCGATCGTCTACTGCCAGGCCAGGTCCGGGCAGGCCTCGCTCAACCGGCCGGCCGACGGGTCCAGCCCGGACAGCCCGGACCTGGAGCCGCTGTTCGAGGTTCTCCGCAGCACGGTGCCGGCGCCGTCGTACGACCCGGACTCGCCGCTGCAGGCGCACGTGACGAATCTCGACGCCTCGCCGTACCTCGGCCGGTTGGCGCTGTGCCGGATCCGCAACGGTCGGCTGACCAAGGGCCAGCCGGTGGCGCTGTGCCGCGCCGACGGGACCGTGCAGCGGGTCAAGATCAGCGAGCTGCTCGGAACCGAGGCCCTCGACCGGGTTCCGATCGAGTCCGCCGGACCGGGGGACATCGTGGCCATCGCCGGCATCCCGGACATCACCATCGGCGAGACCCTGACCGATCCGGACCGGCCGCGGCCGTTGCCGGTCATCACGATTGACGAGCCGTCGATCAGCATGACGATCGGCATCAACACCTCGCCGCTGGCCGGTCAGAGCGGCAAGAAGCTGACCGCCCGACTGCTGAAGTCGCGGTTGGACGCCGAGCTGGTCGGCAACGTGTCGATCCGGCTCGGTCCGACCGAGCGTCCGGACACCTGGGAGGTGCAGGGCCGGGGCGAGCTGCAGCTGGCGATCCTGGTCGAGATCATGCGCCGGGAAGGGTTCGAGTTGACCGTGGGCAAGCCGCAGGTGGTGACCCGGCTGGTCGACGGGCGGGTACACGAGCCGATGGAACGGCTCACCATCGACGCCCCGACGGACTACCAGGGCGTCATCATCCAGCTGCTCGCGCTGCGCAAGGGCCGGCTGGAGCAGATGGTCGACCACGGCACCGGTTGGTTGCGGATGGAGTACGTCGTCCCGGCGCGGGGATTGATCGGTTTCCGTACCGAGTTCCTGACCGAGACCCGTGGGACCGGCATGTTGCATCACGTGCACGAGCGCTACGAGGCGTGGCACGGCGAGCTGCGGACCAGGCCGTCGGGCAGTCTCGTGGCGGACCGGCGCGGTGCGACCACCGGCTTCGCGCTGGCCAACCTGCAGGAGCGGGGCACCATGTTCGTCGGACCGGGGACCGAGGTCTACGAGGGCATGATCGTCGGAGAGAACTCACGCACCGAGGACATGGACGTCAACCCGAGCAAGGAGAAGAAGCTGACGAACATGCGGCAGTCCTCGGGCGACGTGTTGACTCCGCTGATTCCCCACCGGCTGCTGTCCCTGGAGCAGGCCCTGGAGTTCTGCCGGGCCGACGAGTGCGTGGAGGTCACCCCCGCCGCGGTGCGACTGCGCAAGGTCGTGCTCGATCGGAACGAAAGGGACAAGTCACGCAGCCGGTCGGCCCGACCCTGAGTCCTGGCGCCACGCTCGGACACAACATCTCTATCAAGCTTGCGTCACCTCTGCGTCACGATCCTCAACCCGGACGAGCTACCCGCAGCAACTCGTGCTTACGGTCGCGGAGCTCGGCAAACCCTTGCTGGGCAACGCTTTTCCCCATCCAGGTGGGGATCGGAGGTACGACGACGTGAGAACAACACGACGTACGACAGCCGTCACAGCATCGGTGGCAACACTGGCGATGGTGCTGGCGGCCTGCGGTAGTGAGGGCGGCGACACCGCGGCCGACGACGAAACGCCGAATCGGGAAGCCGGCTGATCTACGGCGAGGGCACGGCCTTCCCGGAGAACCTGATGCCGTTGATCGCGGCCGGTAACTCGGTGGCCACCGGGAACATCATCGGGCGCATCCTGCCCGCGCCGTTCATCATCCAGCCCGACTTCACGGTCGCCTACGACGAGGCGTTGCTGACGTCCGAGCCGACCAGTGAGCGAGAAGGAGACGGCCAGACCGTCGTCTACGAGCTGAACCCCGATGCCGTCTGGAGCGACGGCACCGATATCACCGCCGACGACTTCGAGTTCACCTGGCAGCTGCAGCGGTCCTCCGACCCGGCGGACGGCGGGTGCCCGGCCCTGCTGAGCACCACCGGCTTCGATCAAATCGGCTCGGTGGAGGGCTCCGAGGACGGCAAGACCGTCACGGTCACGTACGACACGCCGTACCCGGACTGGAAGTCGATCTTCACCCTCTTCCCGGCACACCTGCTCGACACCGGTGACCCGGCCGAGAACTGCGCGATGGTCACCGAGGGCTGGCCGACCGCGAACGGCCTCCCGGAGGACATCTCCGGCGGGCCGTGGCAGTTGCAGGGCGACCGGGTCGACGCCGGCTCACAGGTGCTGTCGCTCGTTCCGAACCCCGAGTGGTACGGCGAGGGACCGTTCCTGGAGGCGCTCATCTACCAGACCATCGGTGACGAGTCCAACGTCGTGGTCAGCGCCATGCAGTCCGGCGAGATCGACCTGGTCAACCCGCAGCCGCAGCTGGACCTGGTCGGCCAGATCCAGGATCTCGAACCCAACGTGGAGAGCTCGATCGACTTCGGGCTGTCCTTCGAGCACTTCGACCTCAACACGGCCAACGTGCACCTGGCCAAGCCCGAGGTGCGGGGAGCGTTCGCGTTGGCCCTGGACCGGGAGGCGATCGTCGCCGCGACGGTCGGTGCTTTCGACAGCCGGGCGCAGGTGTTGAACAACCGGTTCTACGTCAACAACCAGTCCGAGTATGAGGACACCGCCCCCGAGGAGTTCAGCACTCAGGACGTCCCGGGCGCGATCGCCATGCTGGAGTCCGTCGGGTACACGATCGGCGCCGACGGCGTTGCGGTGCACCCGCAGGACGGCCGCCTCGCGCTGACCATGTCGACCACGCAGAACAACCCGCTGCGTGAGGACACGATCGACCTGGCCAGTGCCCAGGTGGCGCAGGCCGGCTTCGCGATCGAGAAGTTCCTCGACCCGGACATCTTCGCGGGGGCCGACCGGCCGACCAGCCTGGAGGCGCGCGGATTCGACATCGCCCTGTTCGCCTGGGTGTCCTCGCCGTTCGTCTCCGGCAACGTCTCGCTCTACCAGAGCGACGGCGGGCAGAACTACGCAGGTGTGAGCAACGAGGAGGTCGACGCGCTGCTGGAGTCGCTCTCGACGGTGATCGACCCCGACGAGTCGGCCCGGCTGGCCAACGAGGCCGACGCGATCCTGTGGGAGGAGATGGCCACCATCCCGCTCTACCAGAAGCCCATCTTCACCGCGTGGAGCAGCGAGTTCGACAACATCGAGCCGAACGCCACGCTGGCCGGCCCGCTGTGGAACGCCAAGGAGATCGCCCTCGCCGGGTAGGTATCCGAGGTGCCAGCCCCGGGAGATGACCACACGGTCCGGGGGCACCGCCCCCGGCGGGGCGGGGAGGCAGCGGCCCGCTGGACCAGGGGTTCCGGGGGGCGAAGCCCCCTGGGAGATGACCCAGCCCCGGGAGATGACCACGGTCCGGGGGCACCGCCCCCGGCGGGGGGTTCCGGGGGGCGGCGCCCCCTGGACCAGGGGGTCCGGGGGGCGAAGCCCCCTGGGAAGTGACCCAGCCCCGGGAGATGACCACGGTCCGGGGGCACCGCCCCCGGCGGGGGGTTCCGGGGGGCGAAGCCCCCTGGGAAGTGAGGCAAGCCCCTTGGGACGTGACCGAGCCCCCTGGGACCTGATTCAGCAACGATCTGGCTGCTACTTGGGTCACTCTATGGTCACGATTGGGCGGGCCGGGTTACAGATCGCGCCGCGCAACCTTTACGGTCTTGCCGCCAGTGGAACACCGCTGGGCGAGTCCTTCCGCTGGATGCGGGGGACCAAACGCAGCTGTTCCCCGCCGACCGCGGGGAGCGGGACACACAGTTTCCCCCGCCGAGGCGGGGACAAGGAGGCGCGGCAACGTGAAGTCAACGAGACGCGGAACGGCGGTGACTGCCACCTTTGCGGTGGCGGCACTGGTCTTGGCCGCTTGTGGGGGCGGCGACGACCCCGCAACCGAGACCCCCAGTGGGGGGGGCGAGGGCGGCCTCGAGCCCAGCGGCAGCGCGACCTACGGGGAGAGCACTGCTTTCCCGGAGAACCTGAACCCGCTGATCGCGGCCGGCAACTCCGTTGCCACCTCGAACATCCTGGTCGGTATCCTGCCGGGGGCATTCATCATCCAGCCTGACTTCTCCCTCAGTCATGACGAGAACCTGCTCGAGTCCGAGCCGGTGTCGGACGACAGCGGCGGCCAGCAGGTGGTCACGTACGAGATCTCTGACGACGCCATCTGGAGCGACGAGACCCCGATCACGGCCGCGGACTTCGAGTTCAGTTGGCGGATCCAGCGCTCCTCCGACCCGGCCGACGGCGGCTGCGAGGTCCTGCTGGGCACAACCGGCTACGAGCAGATCGAGTCCGTCGAGCCCGGTGACGACGACAAGACCGCGGTCGTCACCTTCACCGATCCCTACCCGGACTGGCAGTCGCTGTTCACGCTGTACCCCGCGCACATCCTCGACGAGGGTGACGACGCGGCGAACTGCACCGCCATCACCGAGGGCTGGCCGATCGCCGAGGGACTTCCTGAGGAGTTCTCCGGCGGCCCGTACCAGCTGACCGCTGCGAACATCGACGCCGGCGCGCAGACCGTGGTCCTGACCCCGAACCCGAACTGGTACGGCGAGGGCCCCGGGCTGGAGAACCTGATCTACCAGTCGATCGGCAGTGAGTCGAACACCACGGTCGCCGCACTGCAGAACAACGAGGTGCAGCTCGCCTCGCCGCAGCCGCAGCTCGACCTGGTCGGCCAGATCGAGGGTCTGGCGCCGAACGTCACCAGTTCCATCGACTTCGGGTTGTCCTTCGAGCACTTCGACCTGAACACCGCGAATGTCCACCTGGGCAAGCCGGAGGTCCGCAAGGCCTTCGCCCTGGCGCTGGACCGGACGTCGCTGGTCGAGGCCACCGTGGGTGCCTTCGACAGCCGGGCGCAGGTCCTGAACAACCGGGTGTTCGTCAACAACCAGCCCGAGTACGTCGACACCGCTCCCGAGGAGTACAACGCCCAGGACATCGACGGTGCGATCGCGCTGCTTGAGGGTGTCGGGTACACCATCGGGCCTGACGGTGTGGCGACGCACCCGACGGACGGTCCGCTGCAGCTGACCATGTCCACCACGCAGAACAACCCGCTGCGTGAGCAGACGATCGACCTGGCGACCGCTCAGGTGGCCGACGCAGGGTTCGCGATCGAGAAGTTCCTCGACCCGGACATCTTCGCCGGGGCCGAGAAGCCGACCAGCCTCGAGGCCCGCGGCTTCGAGATCGCCCTGTTCGCCTGGGTCACCTCGCCGTTCTTCTCCAGCACCAAGTCGCTGTACGCGACCGGTGAGGGCCAGAACTACGCGGGTGCCAGCGTCCCGGAGGTCGACGAGCTGCTCAACGCGCTGACCTCCGAGGTCGACCGTGAGGCCGCCGTCACCATGGCCAACGAGGCTGACGCCCTACTCTGGGAGGAGATGGCCACCATTCCGCTGTACCAGAAGCCGACGTTCACGGCCTGGAGCAGCACGCTTGAGGGCGTCGAGCCGAACGCCAGCCTGGCCGGCCCGCTGTGGAACGCCGGACAGATCACCGTCGCCTGAGCTAGCTTGGCTGCGATGAGCCAGTAGGCACCGTGGGGGTGTCGTGACCGGAATCGGTCGCGACACCCCCACTGCCTTTTCTCCTACCCTCCGGCCGCTGACACCGACCGCTCGGGCGGTCACAGTTCGGCTGCAGACCTCGTGTCCGGCCACCCCTGCGCAGTAAGGTGCTCGCGTGTTCTTCTTCACAGTGCGGCGGCTGCTCTCCTCGATCGTGGTGCTTTTCGCCAGTTCATTGGCGGTCTTCGCGCTCTGCGTGGCCTCCTTCGACCCGCTCGCGCCGTACCGCACGCGCCAGCCAGCGCCGCCGCCGGAGTTCTTCGCCAATCTGCGTGAGCAGCTCAACCTCAACGAGCCGTTCATCTCCCGCTACTTCAGCTGGCTGGGGGGCGTCCTGACCCTGGACTTCGGGGAGAGCAACGGTGGGACCGCCGTCGGCCCACAGCTACTGGGCCGGCTGGGCGTGACCGCTCGGATGGTGATCGCGGCCATGGTGCTGGCCGTGATCCTGGCGATCATCGTCGGCGTGCTGACCGCGGTCCGGCAGTACAAGCCGGAGGACTACTTCTTCACCTTCCTCACCTACGTGCTCATCGCGCTGCCGACGTTCTGGTTCGCCGCGCTGCTCAAGGAGTTCGTGGCGATCCAGTTCAACGACCTGGTAGGTCAGCAGGTGTTCTACACGATCGGCGAGCAGTCCCCGGCCATCGAGTTGATCGGCACCCGATCGGAGATCTTCTGGGACCGGCTCGGGCACCTCATCCTACCGACCATCTCACTGGCCATGCTGAGCTTCGCGGCCTGGAGCCGCTTCCAGCGCGCGGCGATGCTCGACGTGCTGAATTCCGACTACATCCGGCTGGCCCGGGCCAAGGGCCTGCAGCGCCGCCGGGTCCTGGTCCGGCACGGCCTGCGCAACGCCCTCATCCCGCTGACCACGGTCGTCGCGCTCAACGTCGGCCTCATCATGGGCGGTGCTGTGGTGACCGAGACCGTCTTCGTCTGGCACGGGATGGGGGAGTACCTGATCGTCTCTATCGGGCGCAGTGACCTGTTCCCCGTGCTGGGCTGGCTGCTCGTGGCGGCGTTCTTCGTGATCTTGTTCAACCTCATTGCCGACCTGCTCTATGCCGTGCTCGATCCACGCATCCGGCTGAACTAGGCCGCCTGACCGACCGGAAGGATTCGACCCGATGACCACCGTCGAGAAGGCCGCCGACAAAGTAGCGCCCCCGCAGACCGCTGATCCGCTGCACGAGCAGGTCGAGCGCGAGTTCACGGTCAAGGCCCGCAGCCAGCGTGAGCAGGTCTTCCGGCGTTTCGTGCGCAACAAGCAGGCGATGGGCGGCCTGATCCTGTTCCTCGCCATCCTGGCGATTTGCTGGATCTACCCGTACTTCTACCAGTTCGGCTTCAACGACCTCGACGCGACGAGCCGCTCGGTCGGGCCGGGCACCAACGGCCACGTCCTGGGCACCGAGGGCCTCGGTCGTGATCTGTTCGCCAACATCATGCGCGGGGTACAGCGCTCCACGCTCATCATCCTCATCGCGGTGGCCCTCTCCCTGACCATCGGCCTGCTCGTCGGGCTCCTCGCCGGGTACTACGGCGGCTGGGTCGACAACGTGCTGATGCGCCTGGTGGACCTGATCCTCACCGTGCCCGGCCTGGTCGTGCTCATCGTGGTGGCCAGCAACTTCCCGAACCTGCGCTCGGCGACCGGCATCGCGCTCATCCTGGGGTTGTTCGGCTGGTTGGATCTGTCCCGCATCCTGCGCAGCCAGATCCTCGGTCTGCGCGAACGAGAGTTCATCGAGGCCGCGCACGCCCTGGGGGCTTCGGACACCCGCATCATGTTCAAGCACCTGGTGCCGAACATGCTGGGCTCGATCATCGTCTGGGGCACCCTGGCCGCGGCCACCATTGTGCTGGCCGAGGCCACGCTGACCTATCTCGGCTTCGGGGTGGCCAACGACACCTCGCTGGGCAAACTCGTCTCCGACGGTGTCAGCGCAGCGTCGACCCGACCCTGGCTGTTCTACTACCCGGGCCTGATGCTCGTGATCATCGCGCTGTGCATCAACCTCATCGGGGACGGCATCCGCGACGCCTTCGACCCGTCCAACAAGCGGGTCCGCGCCTGACCGGTGCGACTGATCCGCTACCGGTCCACGTGACCACCTGACCCGGCGGGCACCCATGCCTAGCGCCACCCCCGAGGGAGCTGCATGACTACCCTGACCAAGCCGTCCGCCGAGAGTGCCAGCAGCGGTTCCGGCGCGCTGCTCGAGGTGACCGACCTCAGTGTGCAGTTCCCCACCGAGGACGGCCTGGTCCACGCGGTGCGCGGGGTCAGCTACTCGTTGCGAGCGGGGGACGTCCTGGGCATCGTCGGCGAGTCGGGCTCCGGAAAATCGGTGACGTCGTTGGCGATCATGGGCCTGCTGCCCGCGTCGGCCAAGGTGACCGGCTCGGTCAAGTTCCGCGGGCGTGAGCTTCTCGGCCTGGGGGACAAGGAGTTCAGCCGGATCCGCGGCAAGGGCATCGCGATGGTCTTCCAGGACCCGATGACCTCGCTGGACCCGGTGTACAGGGTGGGCTACCAGATCTCGGAGACCGTGCGCCGGCACGACAAGAACGCCTCGGCCAAGGCCGCGCGCGCGCGGGCCGCCGACCTGCTGGAACTGGTCGGGATCCCGAACGCCAAGGACCGGGCCGACAACTATCCGCACGAGTTCTCCGGCGGCATGCGCCAGCGGGTGGTCATCGCCATCGCGATGGCCAACCAGCCCGACGTGATCATCGCCGACGAACCGACGACCGCCCTCGACGTGACGGTGCAGGCCCAGATCCTCGAAGTCTTGAACACCGCGATGCAGGAGACCGGCGCGGCGACCGTGCTGATCACCCACGACCTCGGCGTGGTGGCCGGGATGGCCGACCGGGTGCTGGTCATGTACGCCGGGCGCGCGGTGGAGAAGGGGCCGGTCGACGGCGTCTACTACACCCCGCGGATGCCATACACCCTGGGTCTTCTCGGGTCCCTGCCGCGGCTGGACGACGCCGAGAAGACGAAACTGACCCCGATCAAGGGCAGTCCACCGTCGATGGTGAACCCCCCACCGGGCTGCCCGTTCGGTCCTCGCTGCCCGCTGCACATCGACAAGTGCGACGAACGGGAGCCGGACCTGGTGGAGGTCGAGCCGGGCCACGAGGCCGCGTGCATCCGCAACGAGAAGCTGGAAGGCGACGTCGAAGCGGCCGACTTCTTCGAGGCCGACGCGACCGACCTGACGCTGGCCGAAGCGGTGGTCGCCGACGCACTGCCGAGCATGGATGGCGCCAGCGCCGTACAGCCGGCGACGACCCCCGATGAGCGGGCATGACCGCCACCGACGTCGAGCGCGAAGGCGCAGGCGATGGCCAGCGCGCGGACGGGGTCGAGCCGATCCTGGTCGTCCGTGATTTGATCAAGCACTTCCCGATCAAGGGCGGCGGGCTGATCCGCCGTACGATCGGGCAGGTCAAGGCGGTCGACGGGGTGAGCCTGGACCTGTACCCAGGCGAGATCCTCGGCCTGGTCGGTGAGTCCGGCTGCGGCAAGTCCACGACCGGCCGGGCCATCATGCACCTGCAACCGGCCACCAGCGGATCGGTGGTCTTCCAGGGCCGCGAACTGACCAAGCTGTCCCGCGGCAAGATGCGGCCCTTGCGCCGGGACATCCAGATCGTCTTCCAGGATCCGTACGCCTCGCTCAACCCCCGGCTCCCGGTCTACGACATCGTGGCCGAGCCACTGATCATCCACAAACTGGCCAGGGGCGAGGAGTTGCGCACCCGGGTCCGCGCCCTGCTGGAACTCGTCGGGCTGAACCCGGAGCACGCCAACCGCTTCCCGAACGAGTTCTCCGGGGGTCAGCGGCAGCGGATCGGGATCGCCCGCGCCCTGGCTCTGGAGCCCAAGGTCCTCGTCCTCGACGAGCCGGTCTCGGCGCTCGACGTGTCGATCCAGGCCGGCGTCATCAACCTGCTGGAGGACCTGCGCGAGCGGCTGGGCTTGGCCTACCTGTTCATCGCCCACGACCTGTCCGTCGTCCGGCACATCTCCGACCGGATCGCGGTCATGTACCTCGGCTGGATCATCGAGATCGCCACCACCGACGAGCTGTTCGCCCGCCCGTCGCATCCCTACACGCAGGCGCTGCTCTCGGCGATCCCGATCCCGGATCCACGCCGCGAGCGCGCGCGCCAGCGGATCATCATCACCGGCGACGTCCCGAGCCCGGCCAACCCGCCCAGCGGATGCCGGTTCCGCACCCGCTGCCAGAAGTTCAGGGACGTCCTGTCGGAGAGCCAGCAGCAGAAGTGCATCGACGAGATCCCCCTGCTGGAGGACCGCGGCACCGGCCACCCGGCTGCCTGTCACTACGCCGAGGCGCTGAAGATTCTCTGAGCCTGCCGAGGTTCGACGTACATGAGTGATCGCCGGCTGCTGCTGGTTCACGCGCATCCCGACGACGAGACCATCGGCAACGGGGTCACCATGGCCCGCTACGTCGCCGAGGGCGCGCGGGTCACCCTGGTGACGTGCACGCTGGGCGAGTACGGCGAGGTGCTCGTCCCCGAACTGAAACAGCTCGCCGCCGAGCACGGCGACCAGCTCGGGGGATATCGCATGGGCGAACTCGCGGCCGCCTGCGCCGAGCTCGGCGTGACCGACCAGCGCTGGCTCGGCGGGCCGGGCCGGTGGTCGGACAGCGGGATGATGGGCACCCCCCCGAACGACGGCCTGCGCGCCTTTTGGCGGGCCGACCTCGACGAGACCGCCGCCGAACTCGTGCGCGTCATCCGCGAGGTCCGCCCGCAGGTGCTGGTCACCTACGACGAGAACGGCGGCTACGGCCACCCCGACCACATCCAGGCCCACCGGGTCGCCATGGCCGCCTGCGACCGGGCCGCCGATCCCGGGTACCGCCCCGACCTGGGGCCGTCCTGGTCGGTCGCGAAGGCCTACTGGAACTGCATTCCCCGGTCGGTCCTCGCCGAGGGACTGCGCTTGGTGAAGGAGGCCGGCGGTGACTTCTTCGGCATCGACTCGATCGACGAGCTGCCCTTCGGCGTCGATGACAGCCTGGTCAGCGCGGCTGTCGACGGGCGGGCGTGGCTGGATCGCAAGATGGCGGCGATGCGCGCGCATGCCACCCAGATCAGCGTCGACGGCCCGTTCTTCGCGCTGTCGAACAACATCGGACAGTACGCCTTCGGCGTCGAGTACTACCGGCTGGTTCGCGGCACGCCCGGCCACCCGGGGGACTGGGAAGATGACCTGTTCGCCGGCCTGACCGAGTGACCCGCGCGTTCACCGTCGCGATCGGGCTGCTGATGTTCCTCGTGGCCGTCGAAGTCGCCGTGCTGGAGTGCTTCCTGCTGCCGAGCTACCTCGGCCCGGTCCCGATCCCGCTGTCGATCCCGGCCGCCGTGGCCGGAAACCTCGCCTTGCCGACGCTGGCGCTGCGGCTGACCGGCTCCCGGGTCGTCGGGGTCCTGCCGGTGCTCGGCTGGCTCATGGTCGCCGTGGTGGCCTCCGTACCGCGACCCGAGGGCGACCTGATCGTCACCGGCAGCCTGCGCGGCCTCGCCTTTCTGCTGCTCGGGGCCGTCGCCGGTGCGTACGCCGTCGCCCGGATAGTGGTCATCGGGCCAGGGTCCGGTAGTGGTAGCGGTGGTGGGTGATGAAGCCGAGTCCGGCGTACAGCCCCAGCGCCGCCGCGTTGTCCTCGGCGACCTGCAGGTAGACCCGGCGGGCGCCGCGCTCGCGGCCCCAGAGCGCCAGCGCGCGCATCAACACCCGGGCCACGCCGCGGCGCCGGGCCCGCTCGGCCACGGTCAACGCGGTGACCCCCAGCCAGCCCTCGTCCACGCAGCCGCGGGCCACTCCGAGCAGTCCCTCCTCGTCAGCGAGGTCGGCGAACGTCGGGTCGGCCACGTTGGTCAGCACCCGGATCGCACCGTCGGGGAGGGGGCGGCCCCGGTACTGGTAGCTGGCCAACCAGGCCGCGCTCGGTTCATGTTCGTGGTGCACCGGCCCCAGAGCCGGCTGCTCGGGGCAGGCGGCGAGCATGTCGTCGATGGTCGCGACGAGCACGTCGGTGGGGTTGAAGGCCCGCCAGCCCGCCGCGGCCAGCGCCGCGTCGACCTCGGCGGCGAGCGGCAGCGGAACCTGCGCCAGCGGTGGCAGCCCGCGCTCGGCGTACCAGCGGGTCACGAAGTCCAGCGCCGCCGGAAGCGGCCGGTCCGGTTCTCCCAGCGGGAGCAGCGAGTTCGCCCGTCCGGTGAACCCGTGGGACGCACGCAGCAGCCAGTCGCCGAGGCGTTCGGACTCCAGGGCCTGCCAACCGAGGGCGGCGACCTCCCCCAGCCGCCGGTCGTCCGGCCAGCGGCGGCGGGCCTGGGGTGGGACCGGCTTGGCCGCCACGATCTCGGCCCTGGCCACAGTCACGAGCTCGCCGTCCCGGCGTCGTACCGTCAGGGTGTCGTCGTCGAGTTCGACCAGCTCGCCGAGTACGTCGGCGTACCTGGGGCGCGGCCCTGAGTCCGGCAACCGGCGCCGGACGACCACCCGGCGGCCGAGGTCGGCTGCGCGCAACGGCACGCCTGCACCCCCTGAGTGTCACCTGCGTCGGTTCGCGGGCGATACTAGGCGGGCAGTTCACGGTGGCCCGTTGGCCGCCCCGGCGTAGGGAAGGACGGGCCGCGTGACGTACGTCATCGCTGAGCCGTGTGTCGACGTGCTCGACAAGGCGTGCATCGAGGAGTGTCCGGTCGACTGCATCTACGAGGGCAACCGGATGCTGTACATCCACCCCGACGAGTGCGTCGACTGCGGTGCCTGCGAGCCGGTCTGCCCGGTCGAGGCGATCTACTACGAGGACGACACGCCCGAGAAGTGGAAGCAGTACTACAGCGTCAACGTCGACTTCTTCGAAGACCTCGGCTCGCCCGGTGGCGCGGCCAAGCTGGGCAAGATCGACAAGGATCACCCGATCGTCGAGGCGCTGCCACCGCAGGTGAACGAGCACTGAGGCTCCCCACCTATCCCTGGGACACCCTGGCGGAGTACCGCAGCCGGGCCTCGGCCCACCCCGACGGGCTGGTCGACCTATCGATGGGTACGCCGGTCGATCCGGTCCCCGCGGTCGTCCAGGAGGCGCTGCGCGCCGCGGCCGACAGCCCCGGTTACCCGCAGACCCACGGCACCCCCGCTCTGCGCCAGGCGGCAGTGGACTGGCTGGCCCGCCGGCACGGAGTCTCCGGGTTGTCGCCCGACGCTGTGCTGCCGACCATCGGCTCCAAGGAGTTCATCGCCTGGCTGCCCCAGCTGCTCGGGCTCGGGGCGGGCGACGTCGTCGTGGTGCCGGAACTGGCCTACCCCACATACGAGGTCGGAGCCCGGCTGGCCGGCACCCAGGTGCTCGCAGCGGATTCGCTGACCGCGCTCGGGCCGCGGCGGATCGCGCTGGTGTGGATCAACTCACCGGCCAACCCGACCGGTCGGGTGCTCCCGCCGGAGCACCTACGCAAGATCGTCGCCTGGGCAAGGGAACGTGACGTCGTCGTCGCCAGCGACGAGTGCTACCTGGAACTCGGCTGGGACCGCACACCGATGTCGGTGCTGCACGAGGACGTCAGTGGCGGCCGTCATGACAACCTGCTGGCGGTGCACTCGCTGTCCAAGCGCAGTAACCTGGCCGGCTACCGGGCCGGATTGGTGGCCGGCGACGCGACGCTGATCGGTCGGCTACTGGAGGTCCGGCGGCACGCGGGCATGATCGTGCCCGCGCCGGTGCAGGCCGCGATGGCCGCCGCGCTCGACGACGACGGGCATGCCGACCTGCAGCGGGACCGGTACGCCGCCCGTCGAACGGCGCTCCGCGCGGCGCTGGCCGCCGCCGGGTTCCGGATCGAGCATTCCGAGGCCGGGCTCTACCTCTGGGTGACCCGAGACGAGGACTGCGGGCAGACGGTGGCCGGGCTCGCCGAACTGGGCATCCTGGTCGCGCCCGGCTCCTTCTACGGCCCGGCCGGGCAGCGACACGTGCGGGTCGCCTTGACCGCGACCGACGAGCGGGTGCACGCAGCCTCGACTCGCCTCACGGCCGCACCTCGGCGATCATGAACGGGTGTTGCTCCCCGGCGTGACGGCGCAGCAGGTGCGGACGCGGCGCCTGACTGTCAACGTGCTCGGTACCGAGGCCGCCGACGGGGTGCCGGTCGTCTTCGTCCACGGCAACGTCAGCTCGGCGCTGTTCTGGCAGCAGCAGATGCTGGCTCTGCCCGGGCGATACCGCCCGCTGGCGGTCGACCTGCGCGGCTTCGGACAGAGCGGGGTCCAACCGGTGGACGCGACCCGCGGGCTGCGCGATTTCGCCGACGACGTGCTCGGCGCGCTGGATGGCCTGCAGGTCGAGGCCGCGCACCTCGTCGGCTGGAGCATGGGCGGCGGCGTCGTTCTGCGGATGCTGCTCGAGCGGCCCGAGTCGGTCCGCTCGGTCACGCTCGTCGCCCCGGTCTCGCCGTACGGCTTCGGTGGGACGACGGGCCCCGGTGGGGCCCTGATCAGCGCGGACGGCGCCCCCTCGGGAGCCGGCGGGGCGAACCCCGAGTTCGTCAGCCTGCTCGCCGCCGGTGACACCAGCACGGACAGCCAAGCCAGTCCACGCAACGTGTTCCGTGCGTTCTACGTCGCTCCTGGCTTCCACGACGAACACGAGGACATGTACGTGGCCTCGATGCTGACCACCCA
>Ga0183260_10001780_pt1 | contig 17923 bp, 12 predicted proteins | sample AntDrymUQ4972206_2_FD_129768 | JGI IMG/M metagenome (GOLD analysis project Ga0183260, IMG submission 129768) | Polar desert sand microbial communities from Dry Valleys, Antarctica - metaG UQ497 (22.06) (version 2) (version 2) | ecosystem: Environmental > Terrestrial > Soil > Desert | place...
CGATGACCAGGAACAGCGCGAATTGGGCAAACACGATGAGCCCACTCAATACCAGGCCGGCCGACGCTTGCTTTGCTGACTTCGCAGAGAGCAACCGCTGCACGAGAAACTGATCCGTCCCGTGGGTCGCGAGGGTCAGCGCGATGCCGCCGAGCAGGCCGGCCCAGAAGGTGTAGACCTTTTTGGGGTCAGTAGAGAAGTCGAACACCTGGAAGTGGCTCCCGCCGACCTGTGCTACCTCACTCCAGCCACCCGGGATCACCTGCAGCAATCCGAAGAAGATGATCAGCGCGCCGCCGACGTAGATGAACATCTGGACGACGTCGGTCCAGATGACCGCGGCCACGCCGCCGCGGACGGTGTAGACGATCATCGCGATGCCGAGGACGAGCACCGTCAAGGTGACCGGCAGCTGCGTGACCACGGCGATCACGAGAGCGGTTGCGAACAGGCGGATCCCGTCGGCGAACGTCCGCGTCACGAGGAAGATGATGGCGGCGACGTTCTTCACGGGGGCGCCGAAGCGCCGCTGCAGGAGTTCGTATGAAGTGAAGAGCTCACCCCGGAAGTAGGCCGGGATGAAAAGCAGGCTCACCAGGACCCGTCCCACGATGTAGCCCATCGCGAGCTGGAGGAACGTCATGTTGCCGGCGTATGCACCGGCCGGGACGCCGATGAAGCTGAGGGTGCTCGTCTCAGTGGCGACGATGGTGAAGCAGATGGCCCACCATGGCACCGATCGATCGGTCAGGAAGTAGTCGCGCGTCGTCTTCTGAAAACGGGCGAACCAGGAGCCGAACGCAACGATGGCGATCAGGTAGAGGCCGATGACCGCATAGTCGAGCCAGTTGAGGACCATGCGGCGCTGTCCTTGTCAGCGCGATCCGTCGCCCGCGGTGCTGCGGCGATCGGTGAAGACCGCGCTGCCAACCGTAGAGAGATAGCCCGGGACGCTCTCGCGTGGATTGATCAGGCTGTCGTACGAGAAGAGGATGATCCCGTCGGCCCCGAGTTTACGGGCGGTACGAATGTTGGCGATCGTCTCCTGCGGCGACAATCGATACGCACCGATGCCGGCCCACAGCGACCGCGTCCCCGCCGTGGCGCGCGCCGCCGCGATCTGCTCCGCGAAGCGCTCGGGTTCCTGGGTGTAGGCCATCGGCGCGACCGCATCGACGACGCCGTCGGCAAGCCATGCGCCCCAGTCCTGCAAACGGCGCGCGAGGGCCTCCGCCCGTTCAGGCGCGGCGGCGACGCTGACGATCGAGCCGGGACGCTGCGCCTTGGCCACCGACTGCAGCCTGCTCATCAGCGCGGTCATACGCGTCACTCGGAAATTGCGCCATTCGGCAGGGAAGGCGTCCGGGTAGGCGAAGAGGTCGACGCGCTCCTCGGCGTCCAGCGCGGCACGGCGCTCGGTCGACACGCCGGGGCGGATCGAGCCGCGAAACTGCTGGATGGCAGCGCGGCTGTAGTCGAAGCGGTCCGTGGGATAGCGGGCGTAATCGAAGTGGATGCCGTCGACTGCGTAGCGCGCGGCGATGTCGCGGACCACTCCTTCTATATGTGCGGCGGCCGCCGGAACGATCGGTGAAGCGTAGAGCCCTTCAACGTCGGCGGACTGCTGACGCGTCCAACGCGCGAGCTTGCCAACGTATGCCGGGCTGTCTACCGGGATAGCGGCCAGTTCCTGAGCAATATCGCGCGGGACCATCAGCCATTCGGGATGACGGTGCACGAGGTGCTCGCGCGCGGTCGGCAGCGCCGTTGCGCTCGACACGAGGTTGATGTTGACCCAGGCGTGGACGCGGATGCCGGCGACGCGTGCGGCGTCGGTGACAGCAGAAAGGGGATCGAAGCTGGCCGGCTGTCGCCCGAGGTCGGCCGGGATCGGTTCGAGACCGTCACGGTAGTAGGCATCGCCGCGCCCCCGGACCTGGACGAACAATGTATTGAAACCATTGTCGCGCGCCTGCCGGACGAGCGCCGCGATGCGCTCGGGGGACGTCAAGGACGTGCGGAGCACCCACAGCGCGCGCATTTCAACCGCAGCAGAAGCCGCCGGCGTTGCGGACTGCTGCGAGGGACCCGCGGTGTGCGCGGGTGCGTTCCCCAGCACGCACAGCGCCGCTATGGCGGCCGCGGCGAGCAGCCGGTCTTTGGAGGATCCCATGGACATAAAACACGCGAATGTAACAAGTGGCGTGCCGCGGTGTCAATGAAACGGCTGTCGCTTGTTGACTTGAAAACGTCAGACGTCCAGAATGACCGCATTACGTACGCAGGTCGATCCATCCATACAGGACAAAAGGACGGGTTCATGGCGAGGTTTATATGGCGGTTCGTGAGTTGTGTCGCGTTGCTGGTGACGCTCGGAGGGAGTGCGGCAGCGCAAACCGTTACCGGCACTATCCAGGGCACCGTCAGCGACACCAGCGGCGGCGTGCTTCCCGGCGTGACCGTCGTGATCCGCAATATGGACACCGGCGGGGAGCGCACGGTGGTGACCAACGAGGCCGGCCTGTATAACGCGCCGTTCATCCAGATCGGCCGCTACACCGTGACCGCCACCCTGGCGAGTTTTGGCACGGTGGCGCGCGAAGGCATCCAGGTGGGTCTGAACGCCGCCAGCGTCGTCGATTTCAAGCTGGACCCGCGCGTGACCGACACTGTCACGGTTCGAGGCGATACGACGCCGATCAACTTGACGCGGTCCGAGGTCAAAAGCTCGCTGACCGCAGAGCAGATCATGGACAAGCCGTCGCTCAACGCCGGCAATTTCCTGTCGCTCGCCGACACCTTCCCGGGCCTGCAGGAGAATCCGACCAGCGGGCAGAACAATCCGACCGCGTCCTCCGGCTCCTCGATCAACTTCAACAACACCGGTACTCGCGGCGCGACCTTCCAGATCAACGGCGTCAACAACGACGACTCGTCCGAGAATCAGAACCGACAGGGGGTCGCGCTGTCGACCATCCAGGAGTTCCAGATCCTCAAGAACGGGTATTCGTCGGAGTTCGGCCGCGGCGACGGGGCGGTGGTGCTGGTCCAGACCAAATCGGGCACGAACAGGCTGCGCGGCGATGCCTACGTCTATCGGCAGGACAGCAGTTGGAACGCGCGCACGTGGTTCGCCGCGCCGGGATCGGCAAAGCCGAACAACCAGCGCACCCAGTATGGGCTGACCGCCGGCTTCCCAGTCATGCAGAACAAGCTGTTTGCCTTCGTCAACGCGGACCTGACGAAACTCGACGGCGAGAACGGCTACACGCGCGACTTCTTTCTGCCTTCCGAGCTCAGTGCGCCGCGCCTGACCCGTAGCAACGACACCGCCGCAAACCGTGCCTTCATCGACAGCGTGCTGGCGCGATTCCCCGCCGTCACTCCGAATGACCCGCGCAGCACCCGCACCTACACCGACGTAGTCGGGTTCAACTGGCCGGATTACGACTACTCCGGACGACTGGACTGGAACATGCGCGATGGCCAGACGCTGACCGGTCGCTATCAGTGGACCCACCAGCTGCGGGAGAACGGTGAAGTCATCATCGGCGAGCAGACGCTCCAGGACAACACCCAGCAGAACCTCGGCATGACCTGGACCCACATGTTTAACAACGTCCTGGTCGGCGAACTTCGCTACGGCCTCGGCGTCCGCTCCACCAACGTGAACATCAAGGATGGCAACGACACGCCGATCGTTCGCTTCACAAATAGCCCGGTCTCGGGCAGCATCATCGGCAACGCGGGGCAGTTCCCGATCAACCGTGACCAGGCCGATCAGCAGTTCGTCTATAACTTGACCGCGCAGGCGTTCGAGCGCCACTCGTTCAAGGCGGGGGCCGACATCCGCCGGCAGGCGCTCGACGACGTGGCTGACAACTTCTCGCGGGGCTTCTGGACGTTCAATCGACTGTGCGGCGGGACGACATACGAGACGCCGTATGCGGCCTTCTTCGACGGCTGCGTCCAGAGCTACCAGAAGGGCTATGGACCACTCTTCCTCGAGAATCGCATGAACGAAGCGAATCTCTACCTGCAGGACGACTGGCGCATCAGTGACGCGGTCACGCTAAACCTCGGCCTCCGCTACGAATACGTGAGCGCGCCGACGGAGAAGGAAGGCCGGATCGATTACATCTTCGGAGACGACACCGACAACATCGAGCCGCGGCTGGGCATCGCCTACGCTCCGAATTGGGAGAGCGGTGTTCTCCGCACGCTCAGCGGTGGGCCCGGCGGGATCGCCTTCCACGCCGGCTACGGGGTCTATGACGGCCGTATCTTTCAGTCCGTCTTCTCGCAAGGCGGCGCCAATGTGCGCTTCAGTCCGCCGAACGGGCTCTTCCGGAACCTGACAACCTTTCCAGGCAACCTGAACCTCGCCGATCCGTCCGGGGGCTTTGTCTTCACGCCGGGCCCGCAGCTTGGCCGTGTCTCGGTGACGCGGCCCAGCGCTGATCTCGAGATGCCGTCGACGCAGAAGTGGAACGTGTCGATGGAGCGCCTCATGCCGTGGAGCTCCACACTGAAGGTGACCTACCAGGGCAACCACAACAACAAGCGGCTCAAGTACGCGCTCGGCAACCTGCCGCAGTCACCACTGGGTGGGCCCATCACTGTGGTGAACCACCCCAATAACGCTCCGACCGGAACATTTCCGGATCTGCGCGGACAGGTCATCAACGCGGTCGCGGCCGATGCGCAGTGCGCCGGCACGGGGTTCTTCGGTATTGCGACCACGGCGGCCTGCCCGGTGGCCGTCCCGATCGCCAACAACGAGATCAGCGCGCGCGTGCCCCGCACCAACGAACGGCGTCCCGATCCGCTCTTTACGACGAACCTGCTGATCAGTAACGACGCCGAATCGTGGTACGACGGCATCGAGTTCAGCTGGGACAAGCGTCTGAGCGCTGGAATGCAATTCCAGATCGCCTACACCTACAGCAACTCTGAGGACACGACCTCAGAGGCGACGTTTGTGGGCGCCGGCGACTCCAACCAGCAGGGACCCAATTCCCGCTATGCGCGGGCGAAGGCACGGTTCCATACGCCGCACCGCTTCACGTTCAATGGCAGTTATCGGCTGCCGTTCGCCAACCACAGTGGCTTTGCCGGTCAGGCCTTCGGCGGCTGGATGGTGTCAGGAGTCGTGCGGGTCATCTCCGGCACGCCGTTTACAATTACAGCCACCGGTGTGGACGTGGACTTCGATGGCTTCGCGGAGTCCCGTCCCGTGCTGGTCGACCCCTCGGTCCTCGGCGCGCACGTGGACAATCGCGACACCTCCCAGGCGATGCTGCCGCAAGCGGCCTTTCGTCCGGTGACGTTCGGTGACACGATCGACGATCTCGTCCCGCGCAACGCGTTCTACGGCGACGGCCTCCGCAACGTCGACCTGGCGCTGTCGAAGGTCTTCCGCCTGCCGTGGAGCGGCGACGACCTGTCGGTCCGGATCGAAGGCTTCAACGTCTTCAATCAGGTCCAGTTCGGCTTCCCAACGACCGACATCAACAGCGGGACGTTCGGCGCCATCAACGGCCTCGCGACCGGCTATCGGCCCAGAACCGTCCAGTTCGTGATGCGCTATCGCTACTAGAAGAACGGGGGCGTCACGAACGTGGCGCCCTGTTTTTTACGTGCGACGTGCGACGTGCTGAATCCATGATTCACGTTCTCGGAATAGATGCGGGCGGGACGAAGACGGCCTGCCAGCTGGCCGACGCCCAGGGCAATGTCGTAGCAGAGGCCAGGTCCACGGGTGCCAACCTGCAGGCGGTTGGCGAACTGCAGGTGGAAAAAGTCCTCCATGAAGTCATGGAGGAGGCGCTCGGCGACCGCGACGTCATACCAGCAGCGATCTGCCTGGGGATCGCAGGCGTCGATCGCCCGGACGATGCGGCGGTGGTGCGCGGGATCATGAAGCGCATTGGCTATAAGGCGCGCATCCTCGTAGTCAACGATGCCCTCGTCGCACTGGAGGCCGGTGCACCGGGCAAACCCGGCGTCGTCATCATTTCAGGAACAGGGTCGATTTCGTACGGACGCAACGCGCAGGGCGTCGCGGCGCGGTCCGGCGGATGGGGCTACGTCCTCGGCGACGAGGGCAGTGGTTACTGGATCGGGCGCGCAGCATTGCGGGCCGTGCTCCGCGCCGAGGATCGTCGCGGCCAGGCGACCGCGCTCACCCAGTTGTTACTGGCACACTTTGGCGTCGATCGCCCGCAGGGGCTGATCCACGCCGTCTATCACTCCAACCTGAAACCCTCCGCCATTGGAGCGCTGGCGCAGCGTGTGCACGAGGCGTTTGCCGCGGGTGATGAAGTGGCGGTTGGGATCCTGCGCGGCGCCGCCAACGAACTCGAAGCGTCCGCCATGTCGGTGGCGCGGCGGCTGGATCTGATCGGGCATTCGTTTGCCTTCATCCTGGCCGGCGGCATCTTCAAAGCCGTGCCGTGGCTGAAGGACGAATTGTCGCGGCGGCTGCCCGTATTGGCGCCTGCCAGCATGGTCCGACTGTTGGAAGTGGAACCCGCAGCTGGCGCCGTCCGCCTCGCGCTGCAGGAAGTCACCGGGCAGGCCATAGTGCCGACCTACAGGCTGGAGTGATGCAGCGCACGCCCCGGGTCTCGATCTTTACGACTCCGCACGATGTGGCGCGGACGTTGGCGCGTCGTGTCGCCGCCGCACTGCGTGAGAATCCGCGGATGGTCCTGGGTCTGCCGACCGGGCGAACGCCGCTGTTGTTTTACGAGGAACTCGTTCGTCTACACGCCGACCAGGATGTCGACTTCAGCCAGGCGACAACCTTCAACCTCGATGAGTTCGTCGGCCTCACGGCCGGCCATGCCGGGAGCTATCGGACCTTCATGCGCCGCTTCCTCTTCGAGCACGTGAACATCGATCCGGCGCGCACACACTTTCTCGATGGAGCCGCGGCGGACCTCGCCGACGAATGCGAGCGCTACGAAGACTCGATCGCAGCCGCCGGGGGAATCGATCTGCAGATCCTGGGGATCGGCACCAACGGTCACATCGGCTTCAACGAGCCCGGTCCGGAGCTGGACGCGCGGACCCACAAGGTGACGCTTCGTCCCGAAACACGTTCTAGCAACGCCGCGCTCTTCGGAGGCGATCCTGCCAGCGTGCCGACGCACGCGCTGTCGATGGGGATGGGCACCATTCTGCACGCGCGCACGGCAGTGCTGCTGGCGACGGGGGAGACCAAGGCCAAATGCGTGGAGCGCGTGGTCAGGGGACCGATCACGACTACATTGCCCGCCTCGCTACTGCAGCTTCACCCGGACGCCGAGCTGATGCTCGACGAAGCCGCGGCCCAGGAGCTCGACGCGCCCTCCTGAATCAGCCCTGCGCCTTCAGCAGCGCACGGAGGGTCGGCTCAATGTCCTCGTCAATGGCGTTCCGCACGAGGTCGTCCGCCTTCTTCAGTCTCTTAAGCGCCTGGGGCAACGTGAGGTTCGCCTTCTGCATGACGATAGCGGCCTTCACGTTCCACTTGGACCGCTTGAGCAGCGCGTCGGCATCGTCGTAGCTCAGGCCAGTGACGATGCCGAGGATGCGGCGCGCGCGGTCCTTGAGCTTCTCGGACCCGGTCCTGACGTCCACCATCAAGTTGCCGTAGGTCTTGCCCAGGCGGATCATCGAGATCGTCGTGAGCATGTTGAGCACCATCTTGGTGGCGGTGCCGGCCTTGAGGCGGGTCGAACCGGCAATCAACTCCGGGCCGACCGCGGGGGCAATCTGGAGATCGACGAAGTTCTGCAGTTCCGAACCGGGCCAGCAGGTCACGAAGATGATCTTGGCGTTCGCCTTTCGAGCCCTGGTCAGGCCGCCGCGGACGAAAGGGGTCATTCCGCTTGCCGACACACCAATGACGACATCCTTGCGGCCGAGGCGGAGACGTCCGATGCTGCGCGCGCCTTCCTCGAAATTGTCTTCAACGCCTTCCTTCGCTTTGAAGACGGCTTCCTGGCCGCCCGCCATGATCGCTTGCACCAGGGTCGGCGGGGTCCCAAAGGTCGGTGGCATCTCGGCGGCTTCGACGACGCCCAACCGTCCGCTGGTGCCGGCGCCGATCAGGATCACCCGGCCGCCCTTCTTTATCGACTCGGTGATGATCTCGACGCCGTGCGCGATCCGCTCGCGCTCCTTGTGGACGGCGGCGATGACCTTGCGGTCCTCGTTGATCACCATCTCAACGATCTCGGGAACCGGCGCTTTGTCGATCGCGAGACTGATGGGATTGATAGCTTCGGTGGGCAGTCCCTGCCACTTTGATTGGGTTGACATATGCGGCAACCGCAAACAGTACTCCTCGGCCGGAAGGGTGTCAACGCCCGCGCTGCGCGCGATGACCATTTCCCATAGAATTATCGGCACACATGCACACGCGCTCTGTGGATCCTGCCGCTCTCGAGCGAGTCACCGATGCAGCCGGACGGCTCGAGCGGGAGCTCGCGAAGGCGATCATCGGCCAGCAGCGCGTCATCCGCGAGATCCTCATCGCCTTCGTCGCCGGCGGGCATTGCCTGCTCCGCGGCGTGCCAGGTCTCGCGAAGACGCTCCTGATCAAGACGCTCGCCGAGTGCGTCGACCTCAAGTTCAACCGCATCCAGTTCACGCCCGACCTCATGCCTTCCGACATCGTCGGCGCCGAGGTCATCGAAGAGGACCGCGCCACGGGCAAGCGGACGATCCGCTTCATGCACGGTCCGATCTTTGCCAACATCATCCTGGCCGACGAGATCAACCGCACCCCGCCCAAGACCCAGGCGGCGCTGCTCGAGGCGATGCAGGAATACCAGGTGACGGTGAACGGTGTGCGCTTTCCACTCGCGCGCCCGTTGTTCGTACTGGCAACCCAGAACCCGATCGAACAGGAGGGCACGTATCCCTTGCCCGAAGCGCAGCTCGATCGTTTCATGTTCAACGTCGTCATCGAATATCCGACGGCGGATGAAGAACGGCGAATCCTGTCGATGACCACCTCCACGCAGCACGCGCAGGTGTCAGCGGTCGCCACCGGCGAGGAGATCGAGCAGCTGCACGCGCTGGTGCGTGAGATCCCCGCCGCAGAGAACGTCGTGGACTTCGCGGCGCGGCTGGTGCGGACCACGAGACCTGGCGCGGACGCGCCTGAGTTCGTTCAGAAGTGGGTCCGCTGGGGTGCAGGTCCGCGCGCCGGTCAGTCGCTGCTGCTCGGCGCCAAAGCGAAGGCGCTGCTCGAAGGGCGGCTGGTGGCTGCGCCCGAGGACGTCGCCGCGGTGGCGCTTCCCGTTCTGCGGCATCGCGTGCTGGTGAACTTTCAGGGGGAGGCCGACGGCATCGACACCGACGCCATCGTCGGGCGGCTGCTGTCACACGTACGGCCCTAGCGCTAGATGCTTGACCCGGTTCTCCTGTCGGCGATCAGCGACCTCGAATTCGTCGCGCGCGTGACGGTGGAGGGGGCGCTCTCCGGCCTGCACCGCAGTCCCTTCCACGGCTACAGCGCCGAGTTCAGCCAGTATCGTCACTATCGCGTCGGGGACGACCTGAAGTACGTGGACTGGAAGCTGTTCGCGCGCACGGATCGCATCTACACGAAGCAGTTCCGCGAAACGACAAACGTCCGCATGCAGATCGTCTTGGACGCGAGTGCGTCGATGGACTATCGAAGCGACGCGGGCGCCTCCAAGCTGGAGTACGCACGAATGCTCGGCGCGGCATTGACGCACCTGGTGGCAGGGCAGGGCGACGCCGCCGGTCTGACGGTGTATGACGATCGGATCCGCTCGTATCTCGCCAGCCGTCCGGGGCGGAGCCACCTGCGCGCGGTTCTTGCGCAGCTCGCCAATACCGATGCGCAGGGAAAGACCGCCTCAGCCGCCGCACTGCGTCGTGCGATCGACCTGTTGCGCAGCCGGGGCGTGCTGGTCCTGATTTCCGACCTGCTCGAGGATGAAGAGTCCGTGGACGCCGAGCTCCGGCGCGCGTCGCGCATGGGGCACGACGTCTCGGTATTTCACGTTCTCACACCTGACGAACTGGAATGGCGTTGGGGCAACGACCTGGAGCTCGAAGACAGCGAGACTGGACGCCGGGTCTTGTCCGCGAGCGCCGCGGGGCCCGAGTATCAGCGCCGGGTCGAGGCGTTCGTCGAACGATGGCGGGCCCGCTGCATCAACGCCGGCGTTGAGTACGTTCTCGCGAGAACTGACGCCGCGCCCGCGCACTCGTTGCGCGAGTACCTCTTGCACCGCGGCCACGGGGCATTGCGCTGATGGTGTGGCTGCTTCCGGCGGCGCTGACCGGCCTCGCCGCGATACTTGGCCCGCTGGTGGTCCACCTCCTGCGACGTCAACGGGCTCGCACCGTCATCATCCCCACCGTCCGGTTCATTCCGACGGTGGATCAATCGGTCGTGCGCGTCCGCCGGCCGGCCGATCTCCTGCTTCTACTCGTGCGGATGGCTATCGTCGCCAGTGCCGCCCTGGCACTTGCGCGGCCGCTCTTCCTCACTGATTCGAGAGCCCAGGGGTGGGCAAGTCGGATCGCGAGGGTGGCGGTCGTCGACGTCCGCAATCCGCGCGTGGTGTCGCTGGCGAACGAGGCGGCCGCCGCTGAACTCTCCTCCGCGACCTTCTCGCACCGGATCGATGCTTCGCAATTGGAGCCGGCGCTGCGGCAGGGGAGTGCCTGGTTGAACGCCGCACCGCCAGGCCGCCGTGAGCTCGTCGTCATCTCAGATTTTCGGCTTGGCGCGATCGACGAATCTCTCCTCCGTGGTGTTGACGGGACGATCGGCGTTCGATTGATTCCCGTTCGCGTGAAGGGAGAAGCGACAGGCGAAATCGCTGCCGGCGCGTCGTTGGCTCCAGGGTTTCTGTTCGAACGGCGTGTGCGGATCGATGCCGCTCACACATCAGCGGCGTTCAGCAGACGACCCGCGTCCATCGAGGGTCTGTCGCTGCTGGTCTCTCCGGAAGATCAACCGGATACCTCGACACTTCTGAGAATCGTCGCGCGAGCTGGCGCCGCGGCTCCATCATCCACACAGCCAACCGTCGTCCGGTTTGCCGGTGGTCCGCCACTGAGCCCACATGCGAAGCAGACGCCACAGGGCTGGGCCAGGGATGCGGCGCTTCGCCTCCTCAAACATGCTGACGACACTGACTTGCCTATTACTGCCGATGTCGGCGGGGACGGAGCGCTGCTGGTCGACGTGAACGCGCGTCCGGGAACGCTGGTGGCGGCCGAGGCGCTGAAGGCCGTCCTCGACGCGGGGCAAGATCCGCAGCAGTTGTCGGGACAGGAAATCGCGCACATCCCGACCGAGAACCTGGAAGCCCTGGGCCGTCCTTCTCCGCCGGCCGACACCTCGGCGTGGCAGCGCTCCGATGAGTCTGACGGGCGATGGTTCTGGCTGGCGGCACTCGCGTGGCTCGGTGCGGAGGCCTGGATCCGGCGCGCGAGGTCTTCAACTGTGACGGTGTCCGAGGTAGATGCCCGTGCCGCCTGAACGATCGCCGCGCGAGCAGGTCCTCGGCTTCATCCACGCCGTGGGCCGCCGCCGCTTGCTGGTTCACGTGGCCGGTGCCATCGCGCTGGCCGCGGTTACCGGGTTGATCCTGGGATTACCGGCGTCCGTGACCCAAACGCATCGGCTTGCTGGCTACGGCATTCCTGCATCGCTGTTAGTCGGCGCGCTCGCGCTGTGGCGTACGCACCGATATCGAACCCGGCACGCGACGGCAAGTGCGATCGAGCGGTCCATTCCTGCCTGCCGCAACCTGGTTATCACCGCAGAGGAACTCGACCGGCATCCCGCGCGAGCTTCATCGGCAGTCACCAGCAGGGTCTTCGACGCTGCCCAGAGGGCGCTCAACACGGCGCGTGCAGGGGACGTCGTACCTGCCTATTGGATCGTTGGTCCTCTACTCGTCGCCGGCGCGGCGAGCATTTTCTGGTCCCCCGCAGCGCAGCGGGTAGCGCAGGACGCGGCCGCGGGAGTCGCGGAGGCCTTAACGTCTGTCACGATGCCGCCTGTTCGCGTTCGAATTGATCCACCCGCTTACGCCGGCCAACAGCCCATCACGCTCGATTCGCCGGCCCGCATCGAAGCGCTCGAGGGCAGTCGGATCAGTTTCCTGCTGCGCGATGGTGGACGAGTCCGCTTCGGCAACGAGGCGCTCGGTGCGCCGATGGTAGCCCGTGACAGCGGCTACTTCGCAGTGGAGACCGAAGCATCGACAGAGCAGCAAGGGCGTCTGCTGATCCCGCTCAACGTCATACGTGATCGGGTTCCGACGGTACGGATCGACGCGCCTGGAAAGGATCTGTACCTCGCCGCCGGAAATCGGACCGTGCCCGTCACCATTCACGCGGCGGACGATCTGTCGCTCGCGAAGGTCGAGTTGCGCTACACCAAGGTGTCGGGCACGGGAGAGCAGTTCGAGTTCGAGGAAGGCGCGCTGCCGGTACGACTGCAACGTACCTCTGCGCGTGAGTGGCAGGCTTCCGGGGAGCTGGCGCTGGGTGCACTCCGCCTTGGGCCTGGAGACTCGCTCGTGTACCGCGCGGTGGCGCAGGACGGCCGCGCCGGGTCCACCGGTCTCGCCACCTCGGACACCTACTTCGTTGAAATCGCAGGACCGGGGCAGGTGGCACTCGAAGGTGTCGACATGCCGCCCGAACTCGAGCGCTATGCCATGTCGCAGCAGATGATCGTCCTCAAGCTCGAACGGCTCCGCCCCAGAGTCGCGGCGCTCAGTCGGGAAGCGCTCGAGGAAGAGACCGGCGGCATCGCGGCAGAGCAGCGCACTGTTCGCGCCAACTTCGTCTTCCTGCTCGGCGGTCACGTCGAGGACGAAGAAGTCGAAGCGGAGCAATCGCACGAGATCCAGGAAGGGCGCCTCGAAAACACCGCCCGTAAGGACATCAACGCCGCCATCAGCCACATGACCCGCGTCGAGCAGGGGCTGACGGCGCTCGACGTCAACGGCGCGCTGCCCCCAGCGCGTGCGGCCGTCGAGGCACTGCAGCGTGCCTTTGGCAAGAGCCGATACTTGCTGCGCTCGCTCGCTGTGCGTAGCCGGCTGGATCCATCGCGTCGCCTCACTGGGAATCTCGCCGCGGCAGGGAACTGGCAGCGGACCCAACCGCGTCCGGACGATCGCGTTGGTCAAGCCGCGCGGGACCTTATGGATCGACTCGTCAACGCCGCCGCCGCGCTGCGAGCCGGAGGACACCTCCCGCCAGGCCATCTGCAGTCGCTGGCCGAGTCGGCACTTGCCATAAATAGCACGTCACCCGTCTGGCAGGACGTCGCCGCGCTTCTCCTCGAGCCGGATCAGGTGCGCGCATTGGAGGAGGCCACCGCGAGAGTCGCTCCCGAGGCACGACGCGGTGCGCTGCCGCGAACACGCCTCGCGGCGCCAGGCTCCTCGATCGGCCGCGCCTTCGACGCGGAGGGCCGGCGATGACGATCGTCCTGCGCGTGCTGGCGATTGCGATTGCGATCGCAGCGGTCGTCGATCCGGCGCTGGCACGCCGGGTGACTGTGCCGCTGCCGGTCGAGGTCCTGCTGCCGCCGGCCTCGGACCCGCTCTTCGATCGCGCCGCGGAGATGCGCGGGCAGCTCGAGGCCACGATTGGCGATCGCATCGACCTGGGCGGACACGAGGAGGCCCAGGCGCTAGTCTCGCTCGGCCGCGCCACCCCCCCGGCTGGCGGATCCGCGCCTGTCTTCGCGATGCCGCTCGAGGAAAGTCCCGCGGTCGTGATCGAAAGGGTCACGGCGCCGGCCGCGATTGTTGGGCAAACTGCGCCGATCACCGCGACGGTGCGCGCCTTTGGCTTGGCCGGTCAGACCACCACCATCGCTCTGCTCCGCGAGGGAACGAAGATCGCGTCCATCGAGCATCGATGGGGTTCGGACGACGAGACGTTTGTGGCATCGCAAGCGTTCGTTCCCACTAAGCCGGGCATGCAGCGTGTCCGCATCACGACGACGACCAGCGGACTGGAGCGGACGACGAGCGCTGATGTGGGCGTCGCCGTGCGGGAGCGCCAGTTGCGAGTGCTCGCCTACGAGGCGCGGCCGTCGTGGCCGCTGGCGTTCGCGCGCCGAAGCCTCGAAGGGGAGCCGATCTTCGATGTGACCACTACGTCGCGCACCACGAGTCGGTCCGCTACGACGTCGCCCGCCGCACCGGCGACACTGGCAACGCTGCAGATGGACCGCTTCGATGCGGTCCTCGTCGGGGCGCCTGAGGCGCTGACTGGCGCCGAGATCCGTGCGCTGGACACCTTCGTCACCACACGCGGCGGCGCCGTCGTGATGCTGCCGGATCGTCGACTGACTGAGAACGTCAGCCGCGCATTCGGCTTGCCCGAGTTCGACGAAGTGGTCCTCGAACGTCCATTGACCTCCGCCGGTCCCGGTCCCACGGTCCGCGCCTCGGAACTGCTGCTGGCTTCCGGCAGAGCGCGGCTGGAACCGCTCGGCATCGTCCGGCACGCTGGGAACGATCGCGTCGTTGTCGGCGGCCTCTTCCGCGGAGCTGGACGGATCATCGTATCGGGCGCGATGGACGCGTGGCGTTATCGAGCAGATCCGGAGGTGACGTTCGACGACTTCTGGCGCGGCCTGATCGCAGATGCTGCTGCGGCGGCACCGCCTCCTGTTGTCGTCAGCGTCGAACCGTCCGTCGCCCGACCCGGCGACGATTTGATCGTGACGGTGACGCTGCGACCGACCGAGTTCGATGCCGACGACGAGTCGATCAATCTGCCGGCCGTGAAGGCCGAATTGAATTCGGCGCGAGGAGAGAACGACGTGATCCGCCTGTGGCCCGCTGCTGCGCCTGGCACATTTGAAGGACGGACACGTGCACCGCAAGCGGGCTCGTACTCAGCGTCGGTGAGTATCCCGGGGGCTACTGCGGACGCACCGCTTCTAGTTGCGGACGACGTGATTCACGCCGCGCGACGATCGTCCCGTGCGGCAGCGTTCGCGGTCGCGGCAAGCGGTGGGGCAGTGGTCGCGACCATCGACGACCTCGCCGGTCGGCTCGACGGCCTGAAGCCGCGTCTCGTGGAGCAGCGAACGCGTCCAATGCGGTCGCCGTGGTGGATCCTTCCGTTCACGGCGCTGCTCTGCGCCGAGTGGGCGCTGCGACGTCAGGGAGGCGCACGATGATCGACAGCTACCTGGCGTACCTCCGGGACGTGCGCCGGATGTCCGACAACACGCTCGAGAGCTACGCCCGAGACCTCACTCATCTCGCCGCCTTCGCCGAAAAGCGTGGCGTGGCGGTGGAAGGGCTCGATCGTCGTGATCTCGAAGGGTTCGTGCGCGGCCTGATGGCGTCCGGGCTCGCACCACGCTCCGTCTCGCGCAGTGTTGCCTGCGTCCGGGGTCTCTACAAGTTCATCGCGGTCGAACGAAAGCTGTCGGCGAATCCTGCCGACGATCTTCGCTCGCCGCGGGCGTGGCCGGCACTGCCGAAGTTCCTCAGCCTCGAAGAAGTGGACCTCTTGCTGGAGCAGCCGGATCCCGCGACGCCGAGGGGGCTTCGGGACAAAGCGCTGATCGAGCTGCTCTATGCCACCGGGCTTCGCGTCAGCGAGTTGATCAGTCTGCGCGCCGGAGATCTCAATCTCGAGGAGGGGTACCTCACCTGCGTCGGCAAGGGCGACAAGCAGCGCATGGTGCCGCTCGGCCAGAACGCAGCCGAGTGGGTGCGACGCTATATGCGGGACGGCCGCGCCGCGCTCCTGAAGAAGCGCGCCTCGCCCTGGCTGTTCGTCAACGCGCGGGATGGCGGCTCGCTGTCACGGGTGGGATTCTGGAAAGTGCTGAAGGCTTACGGCAAGTCCGCCGGCCTGTCGCGAGAGTTGAGCCCGCACGTGTTGCGCCACTCCTTCGCCACGCACCTGCTCGAGCGCGGTGCGGACTTGAGAATGATCCAGGTGATGCTCGGCCACGCGGACCTCTCAACCACGCAGATCTACACCCACGTTCTCGAGGCCAGGCTGCGGGCCGTCTACGACAAGTTCCACCCGCGCGACTAGGCGACGTCGGTGATCTCGACGGCCGCCACGGTCGTCTCCGTTGCGACTGTCCGTTCGACTTCGATTGAACAATCGGTGAGGAGCGCCGCCAGCGCACCGATCGCGGCCGCCATTGGCGCCAGCACCGCGCCAATCACGCCGACCGTGACGGGGAATTCCGCAATCGTCTTGCCGTGCGCTTGACGACGACACGGCGCACATTGCCTTCGGCAACGAGCCGTCTGATCTCCGCAAGCGCCTGATCCGTGGTGCCTTCGACCTTCTGCCAGAACGTGCTCATGCTGTTGAGGACGGCAACCCGGGCGCGGGGGTTCCGACGTGACGTCGGGACGGCGAATCCGGTAGACTTGAAGGGTTTTGTTACTGCCAAAGGAGTTGCATGAGCCGTAAGGGCCGCTATCTTTTCACGTCGGAGTCGGTGACCGAGGGGCATCCCGACAAGATCGCCGACCAGATTTCTGATTCCATCCTCGATGCGATCCTCGCGCAGGATCCCGTCAGCCGTGTCGCGTGCGAAACGCTCGTCACCACGGGCCTCGCGATCGTCGCCGGCGAAATCACCACCAGCGCGTACGTTGACTTCCAGGACGTCGTCCGCGCCACCATCAACGAGATCGGCTACAACCGCGGCAAGTACGGCTTCGACGCCGAAACCTGCGCCGTTCTCTCGTCGATTCACAGCCAGTCACCCGACATCGCGATGGGTGTGGACACCGGCGGCGCCGGTGACCAGGGGCTGATGTTCGGCTACGCCTGCACCGAAACCGAAGAGTTGATGCCGATGCCGATCATGCTGGCGCATAAGCTGGTGCGCGGTCTGTCAGAGGCGCGGCGCACCGGCGGGCTCGATTACCTGCGGCCGGACGGCAAGTCCCAGGTCAGCATCGAATACGACGGTCCGAAGCCGATACGTGTCGACACCGTGGTTGTCTCTACCCAGCACAGCTCGACCGTGTCGAACGAAACGCTGCGCGAGGACATCACGGACCGGATCGTCAACAAGGTGATCCCGGCCGAGATGATGGACAGCAAGACCCGCATCCTCATCAACCCGACTGGGCGCTTCGTGGTCGGCGGGCCCCACGGCGACGCCGGCGTCACCGGACGCAAGATCATCGTCGATACCTATGGCGGCGCGGCGCCGCACGGCGGCGGCGCGTTCTCGGGTAAGGATCCGACGAAGGTGGACCGCTCGGCCTGCTACATGGCGCGTTACGTGGCGAAGAACATCGTCGCCGCCGGCCTCGCGGATCGTGCGACCGTCCAGCTTGCCTACGCGATCGGCGTCGCCGAGCCGGTGTCGGTCCTGATCGACACCGACAACAGCGGTCACATCCCGGACGAGAAGATCAGCGACATCGTGCGCGCGAACTTCAATCTCACACCGCGTGGGATCATCGAGACGCTCGACCTGCGGCGTCCGATCTACAAGAAGACCGCGGCCTTCGGACACTTCGGGCGCACCGAGCCGGAGTTCACCTGGGAACGTACCGACAAGGCCAACGCGCTTCGCGCCGCGGCCGGGCGGTAGCACGGGCCCGGGCATGATCGGCCTCGCCTGAGCCCTCCGGCGAATGCTGAAGAAGATCGTCATCACGACGGCGGCCATCGCGGCCGCCGTCGTTCTGTTTCTGCTCGCAACGCTTCCTGAATCGCCGGTCGTCATTCCTCCGTCAGGCGCTGACGCGGAGCTCGTGCGCCGCACGGCACGCGGCGCCTATCACGTTCACACCACCACATCCGACGGTTCCGGGAATCGAGCTGCGGTAGCGGCATCCGCGTCGCGTGCCGGTCTGCGCTTTGTCATCTTCACGGATCACGGCGACGGAACACGGCCAGTCTCCGC
>Ga0183260_10001781_pt1 | contig 17920 bp, 17 predicted proteins | sample AntDrymUQ4972206_2_FD_129768 | JGI IMG/M metagenome (GOLD analysis project Ga0183260, IMG submission 129768) | Polar desert sand microbial communities from Dry Valleys, Antarctica - metaG UQ497 (22.06) (version 2) (version 2) | ecosystem: Environmental > Terrestrial > Soil > Desert | place...
ACGAGCGTGTCGGCGACGTAGCTGCGCTCCACCTCGAAGGCTCCGGCCGGGCGCAGCGACCAATGGCCGGCGTCCGCCCCGAGCAGGCGGCCGAACACCGACGGGGAGTCGAAGCGCGGGACGCACCACCAGTCGACGGAGCCCGCCCGGCTCACCAGGGCAGCCGAGTGGCAGTCCGACAGGAACGCGTAATCGTCAATGGCGGGGGCCATCGGCTCAACCGCCCACTCCGGCCGGCACGCCCAGCGGCGCGGGCCGGTCGCGCCGTGCCTCGAATCCGTGGGTTCTCACCACCTGGTCCCGCAGCCGTCGCATCATGAGCCTCCTTTCGTGGGTGCACCATATGACGCCTCACCAGTCGCGTGGCGGTGCCGTAAGGACTCGGTCAAGCAATCGTCACCGCAGCGTCATCTTTGCTGCTTACGGTCGGCGCGAGTCGACTCCCCATATTGCATTGGTGACTCGAAAGAAGGTTCGAATGCACTCCTCGCTGTCTCCGCCCCGCTACGCGGCGGCGCTTGTCGCGATGCTCGGAGCCCTGACCCTTGCGTCGCTGCTGTTCGCCGGCGAGGCGTGGGCCCAGAGCCCCGGCCAGGCGAGCCCGAACCAGGGACCCCCCGAGGCTCCCGACGAGGCGACGACCGACGCCGACGGCATCCCGCCCACCCCGCCCTCCGAGGGAACCGACGTGCCTCTCTCGTACTTCGGTCCGATGGCGTCCGAGGTCAACAAGAACCTCGTCGGCCCGGTGCAACTGCTGCGTTCGGGACAGCTCAGCCGCAGGCGCACCACCATCGAGCTGCCGCTCTACCGGGGCCGGCTCAAGGGCGGACAGAGCTTCTGGTACATCCTCACCGACACCACCGACAAGGCCAACGCCGAGTCCCTCGGCCTGAACCACTCGGGCAAGCTCGTCTACTCGCAGATCGGCCGGGCCGTGCGCCAGGGTCGACTGACGAAACGGGGTCTCGTCGTCAATGCCGGGTCGGTGAACTTCGGCCCCGCCCGCCGTCTCGTACCGGGAACCGGCGTCAACGCCTTCCCGCCGAGCGTGGGACAGCCAGGCTCCGTCGGCAGCCCCAGCTACACCCCATTGGTCCGGATCCGCAACGCGGGCGGCCACATCTACAACGCTCCGGTGGTGGCCTTCAACGTCAGTGCTTCACGCATCAAGGCGTGCGACGGCAACGTGAACCACGACCTCGTGCACGACCGGGTCACCCGGATCTGCCCGACGGAGGATGGCGGCGGCACCGTGACGGTGAAGACGACCCCGATCTTCAGCTTCGCGAAGCCGGCGGTCTACATCAGCATGGAAGCCTCCGACCCGGTGACGGCCGCCCTCGACGCCGGGACGCACGCGCCGGCGATGGCCGACGTCCCAGTCGGGGCCGACGACGGAGCGTTCAGTGCGGTCGAGCGACTGTTCCCGATCGTCAACGGTCCCGAGGGTCTCGACAACCCGCAGCGACAGGGCCTCAACAGCGCGCTCCGCGACAACCGAGCCCCGCTGCACGTCATCGGGGGGCTGCCCACCGTCGCACTCGACTACAGCCCGCTGTGGGATCTCAACCTGGGCGAGTGGACCAGGACGGCGATAGCCAGGGGCTTCCGCTCTCGCCTCATCGACGAGTTCCAGTTGTTGAACTTCGTGCGACTGGGGCACCTCACCGGACCGGGCGGAGCGCGCTTCGGCTCGACAGGGATCGTCGTGAACTGCCCGATCGTCCATCGCTTCCTGTAACGAGCAGGAACGGGGGACATGAGATGCGCTGCCGCGGAGCCAGGGCCCGCGGCAGCGCACGCCACTTCAGGCGGCTGAGCGTGGCCGGCGCGAGACGCTGCTCCGCCGCAGACGCGCGAGGGGGCCGGGCGGGAGCCGGCCGTCGGTCGAGAGCCACGAGCCGGCGAGGATGAGCAGCAGCCCGGCGATCGCACCGGCGCCCGGCCGCTCGTCGAGGACCACCATCCCGAGCGCCAGCGCGACGACCGGGTTGACGTAGGTGATCACGAGCGCGCGGCCCGGGCCGATCTCCGCGATCAGCCGGCCGAAGACGACGAACGCGGCCGCCGTGCACAGCAGGCCGAGCACGACGACCGCCACCACCGCGTCGGCGGACGGCGTCGCGCTGGGCAGCGAGACGGCGGTCAGCGGCGTGAGCAGCAGCGTCGCGATTGCGAGTGCGACGCCCATCGTGGCGCGCGGGTCGACGTCGGAGAGCTTCTTGCGCAGGACCATCGGCCCCGCCGCGTAGCCCAGCGCCGCGAGCAGCACGGCGAGCGCGCCCAGCAGCTCCTCCGTGCTCCCGGCGACGTCGACGCCGACCAGCACGACGACGCCCGAGAAGCCGATCAGCAGGCCCACCAGCCGGCTCCCGTGCGCGCGCTCGGCGGGGTCGAAACGCAGCGCGAGGACCGCGACCATCAGCGGCGCGGCGGCGATGATGATCGCCGCCAGCGAGGAGTCGATCCGCTGCTCGCCCGCGGCGATCAGCGGGAATGGGACCGCTATCTCGAACACCGCGTAGGCGAGCAGCCAGCGCCCGCGCCCCCGCAGCTGGGACAGCAGCCCGGCGCGAGCGGCGAGCGCCAGCAGCACCACCGCGCCCAGCAGCACGCGCGACCAGGACACGAAGGCGGGCGACAGCCCCTCGTCGACCGCGATCTTGATGAAGAGGTACGGGATGCCCCACAGGAAGGACATCGCGCCGAACATCACCCACGCACGAGCGCTCATCCCGAGCCAGTCTGGCAGGGGTCAGACCCCTTTCTGCAGTGGAATGAAGTGAGGGGTCTGACCCCTTTCTGCAGTGGAATGAAGTGAGGGGTCTGACCCCTTTCTGCAGTGGAATGAAGTGAGGGGTCTGACCCTCAGGGGTCGATCAGCTGGAGCGTGCCGTCGGTGCGCGAGGCGACGAACACGCGGCCGGACTCCGGGTCCGCGGCCACGGTGTTGGGCTGGCGGACCGTCGGCATGCGGCGGAGCTCCTTCGGCTGGTCGCCGCCCTGTAGCTCGACGACCTCGTTGCGGCCGGTGAGCGTCACCCAGACGCGGCTGCCCGACTCGTCGACGGTGATGCCGTAGGGCGAGCCCGGCAGGGAGAGGCGCCCGACCCACTTCAGGCGCGGGCGGGTCGCGTAGACGATCACCGCGCTCCCACGCGTGTCGGTGATGTAGATGCGCCCGTCGCGGCCGGCCACCGCGTGGGTCGGCCCGAGGCCGGCGTTGCGCGAGCCCTCGCCCTCGAGCGTGCGCGGATCGAAGAGCTCGATCGTGAACGCCAACACGGAGACGATGCCGATCTTGCCGCTCGCCGCCACGATCCCGCCGGGCTGGGCGTCGACCGTCGCCTCGCCCACCACGCGGCCGCCCTCGACCGCCGTCAGGGTCGAGGAGAACTCGTCGGCGACGAAGATCCGGTCGCGGAGCGCGGCGGCGTCGTGCGGCTGGTCGCCGACCGGGGTCGACCGCACGGCGCCGTCGGGCAGGTCGACTTCCAGGAGCCGGTCGGCCTTCTCGGCCGGCACGAGCACCGGCCCTCCGGGCGCGGCGAGCTGAAGATGCCGTGGCGGCGCGGGCAGGGGCACCCGCTTCACGACGCGCCCGTCACGCCCGTCGACCAGCGCGAGCTGGGGCGGCTCGGTGATCCCCACCGCCACGAGGCCGGTCTCCGGGTCGAAGACGACGCCCTCCGGCTGCCCGCCGACGTCGATGACCGTCCCGGCCGGCTTCTCCGACGGCTGCGGCGCCGCAGCCGGCTCGGCCGCCCGCGGCGGATAGACCGGTCCGGCGGCCGGAGGCGCGGCGGCGTCGCCACCGCCGCATCCGGAGAGCGCCAGCCCGAGCAGGCCGCACAGCACGAGTCCCCGTCGTCGCACCCGGCGACCCTAGCGGCGAACGGGGGAGCGGACCCCGAGCTTGGCGCGGCGGCGCCGGCCGGAGCTCGCGTGCTTGAAGTGCCGCGCGGCGACCACCGCGCCGTCCTGGCCGAGTCTCGAGCGCCCGGTGAGGCGGGCCGCTCAGCGATAGGACTGCACGAGCACGCAGTGCGTGGCGTCGAGCGCCTCGTAGACGTGCGGGACGTCGGCCGCGAAGATGAGGAGGTCGCCCGCCGACAGCTCCACGAGCCCGGCCTCGGGGCCCGCGCGCAGCCGCCCGGAGACGACGAGGAGGTATTCCGTCACGCCCGCGTGGTGGGCCTGGGCATGGCGCGTCGTCCCCGGCTCGAGGTCGAGCGCGTAGATCTCGAAGGTGCCGCGGCGGTCGGTGGAGGCGAGCGAGCGCCCGCCCCAGCCCGGCGTCTCCGTCGAGCGCAGGACGGGGACATCGGCGGCGCGGATCACGCGCAGCGCGGGGCCCTGCTCTTCGACGATGCGGGCGAAGGGCACCTCGAGCGCCGCGGCGATGGCCCACAGGGTCTCCACGCTCGGGTTGCCCCGCCCCGATTCGAGCTGCGCCAGCGTGGACTTGCCCAGGCCGGCCGCGGAGGCCAGGTCGGCGAGCGTGAGCCCCGCCTGACGGCGCAGCTCGCGGATATTGGCGGCCACGCCGCGCACGAACGCGTCGACCGCGGCATCAGGGCCACCGACGCCTTCGCCCAAATCGTCTATTTCACTGGACATCTGTCTACTTCCATGGCACTATTCCAACAGAATGGAAGCCTCGACCATTATGCCGGACGAGAAGGCAGACTGCCTGCGCCGAGGGCGACGCGACGATTCCGCGCTGGCTCGCCCGGAGGTGCTGGCGGGTGCGCGCGCCGTGCTCCCCATCGCGGTGGCGGCCACGGCCTTCGGGGTGTCATACGGAATCCTCGCGCGCGAGGCCGGCATGGGCGTCGTCGCCCCGATCGTCATGTCGTTCACCACGTTCGCCGGCTCGGCCCAGTTCGCGTCGGCCTCGGTGCTCGAGCAGGGCGGTGCGCTCGCCGCGGCCGTCCTCGCGGCGGTGTTGCTCAACCTGCGCTATCTCGCCATCGGCATCTCCGTCGCGCCCTCCCTGCGCGGTCCGCTGGTCCGCCGGCTGGCGGAAGCCCAGCTGGCGGTGGACGAATCGTGGGCCATAGGCCAGGAGAACGGGCGGGTCATGCGGGGCCGCGTCGTGGGAGCCGGCCTAATGCTCATGGTCGGATGGTGCGGGGGCACGGTGGTCGGCGTGATCGGCGGCGGGGCGCTGGGCGACCCCTCCGCCTACGGGCTCGACGCGATGTTCCCCGCGCTCTTCCTCGCCCTGCTGGTCGGCCTGGTGAAGGACGCCCGCGCGAAGCGGGCGGCGCTGACCGGCGCGCTCATCGCGATCGCGTTGCTGCCGGTCGCGCCTCCGGGCGTCCCTGTCATCGCGGCGGTCGCGGGCGCGCTGATCGCCGCGAGGAGCCGGTCGTGACCGAGGCCTGGATCGCCGTCGCCGTGATCGGCGCTGCCACCATCGCGCTCAAGGGAGCGGGCACCGTGGTCCTCGGCGGACGCCCGCTGCCGGCGCGCTTCGACGCCGTGGTCGCGCTGCTGGCGCCGAGCCTGCTGGCCGGGCTCGTGGTCGTCCAGACGCTCGAAGGCGACGACGGCATCGCGCTCGACGCCCGCGTCGCCGGGGTCGCCGCGGCGGCGGTGGCCCTGATCCTGCGCGCGCCGCTGCTGGTCGTCCTCGCCTGCGCCGCGGGAGTCGCCGCCGCGGCCCGCGCGCTCGGCGCCGCCTGAGCGGCTCAGTACGCCGTCGCGAGGGCGAGCGGGTGGACGGGCCCCGCTCCGCGGCGGCGGAGCTGGCCGGCGACCATGGCGAGCGTCCAGCCGCTGAAGCGGACGTCGTCGACGAGCAGGCAGGCGCCCGGCGGCGGGTCGGCGCCGACGGCGAACGCGCCGCGCACGTTCGCGACCTGCTGCGCCGAGTTGGCCATCTCGCGCTGGGGCGGGCGGTCGGCGCCGCGCGCGAGCAGCGGCTCGAAGGGCTTGCCGAGCGCGGCCGCGAGGCGGCGCGCGAAGTCCGACACAGGGTCGCCGGGGCGGCGCGAGGGCACGGCCGCGACCCAATCCGCCGGGATCGCCCAGGCGCGGACGAGGTCGGCCGCCGCCTCGACCAGCTCGTCGCCGAAGCCGCCCGCCCGCAGGCCGGCCTGCACGGCCGGGTCCCAGCCGCCGTCGCCGAGCCGGGCCAGCGCGCGGCCCTCCTCCGCCCGGACGTCTTCGGGCAGCTTGCGCATCACGCCCTCGGGGTCCGGCGCCATCTTCTTGACCTCGATCACCAGTGGACGGGAGCGCAGCAGCAGCGCCGCCTCGCGCACGAGCGCCGGATCGAGCGGACCGTCGTACCGCGGCCCCGCGCAGGCCGCGCAGCGCCCGCAGTCCTCGGCCTGCGGGTCGTCGAGCTCCTCGCGCAGGGCGCGCATCAGGCAGCGCCCGTCCGCGCCGAACGCCGCCATCGCGGCCTGCTCGCGCCGCCGCAGCTCCGTGATGCGCGCGTAGCGCTCGGCGTCGTAGCTCCAGCCGTCGCCCGAGGAGCCGGCACCCGCCGCGCCGCCGCCGCCGGCGAGCACCCAGCGGCTTCCCGCGCGTGTGACGGCCCCCTCGACGTCGAGGACCTTGAGCATCGCGTCGATCCGGCCGCGGCCGAGGTTGACCTCGGCGGTCAGCTCGGGCGTCGTCGCGCCCTCCTGTCCGCCGTCGCCGATGCGGGCCAGCACCCGCTCGACCAGCTCGCGGCGCGGGAACGCCTGCTCGATGAAGAAGTCCTGGATCCGGCGGTCCTCGGCGCCGCGCAGGAGCACGACCTCCGCACGGTCGATCGCGCGCCCCGCACGGCCGACCTGCTGGTAGTAGGCGATCACCGAGCCGGGCGCCTGGTAGTGCACGACGAAGCCGAGGTCCGGCTTGTCGTAGCCCATCCCCAGCGCGCTGGTGGCGACCACGGCCTTGAGCTCGTTGCGCGGCAGCCGGTCCTCGACGTCCACGCGGCGCTCCGTCTCGACCTCGCCGCTGTAGGCCTCCGCCGCGATCCCCCGCGTGGTGAGCCACTCGGCCACCACGTCCGCGTCGCGCTTGGTGAGCGTGTAGACGATGCCGGAGCCCGGCAGCCGCTCGAGCCACGTCGCCAGCCACGCCAGCCGGTCGGCCTGGCCGGGCAGCTCGACGACCTCGAAGCGCAGGCTCGAGCGCCCCAGCTCGCCGCGGTAGGTCTTGACCGCCCCGCCGCCGTCGCCCAGCTGCTCCGCCACGTCGGCCACCACGCGGTCGTTCGCCGTGGCGGTCGTGCCGAGCACGGGCACGCCCTCGGGCAGCCGGGCGAGCATGTCGCGCAGCCGGCGGTAGTCCGGCCGGAAGTCGTGCCCCCAGTCGCTGATGCAGTGCGCCTCGTCGACCACCACGAGGCCGACCCGCGCCGCGAACAGCGGCAGCATGTCCTCGCGGAACCGCGGGTTGTTGAGGCGCTCCGGGCTGATGAGCAGCAGGTCCACCGCGTCCTCGGCCAGCAGGTCGCGGACCTCCTGCCACTCGTCGCGGTTCGTCGAGTTGATCGTGCGCGCGCGGATCCCGAGCCGCTCCGCGGCGGCGATCTGGTTGCGCATCAGCGCCAGCAGCGGCGACACGATCAGCGCGGGGCCGGCGCCGCGCTCGCGCAGCAGGGCCGTGGCGAGGAAGTAGACGGCCGACTTGCCCCAGCCCGTGCGCTGCACGCACAGCACCCGCGCGCGGTCGGCGACGAGGTCGCTGACCGCCTCGAGCTGGTGCTCGCGGAACACGGCGTCGGGCCCCGCGAGCTCGCGCAGCAACTCCTCCGCGCGTGCGCCGAGCGGGCCGGGCCCGCCGGGGAGCGCGCCGGGGCGAGCTTCGAGGTCAGGTGGAATGGGCACGGTCACTGACGATAGGCGCCCGACCGGAGATCTCGCCCCCTACGCACCGAGGATCTTCGGCGCGACCTGCTTCTTGCGGCTCATCACGCCCGGCAGCTCGATCGCGCCGTCCGTGCCCGCGCCCGCCCCGAACGCCCGCTCCACCGCCGCGACGTCGCCGCCGACCAGCAGCGTCGTCCCCTGCTCGACGATGTCGGTGACCATCAGCGCCGCGAGCGCGTGTCCACCGTCCTCGCACGCCCGGCCGAGCGCCTCGCGCAGCTCCCCTGCGCGGCTCAGCAGCTCGTCGCCGACCACCTCGACCTGCCCGACCAGCGCGGAGCGATCGCCGTCCAGCTCGTACTGCTTGGCGTCACGCGCCACGATCTCCTCCGCGGAGAGCCCGGAGACGTCGGAGGAGGCGCAGAACATCTCCATCCCGATCGCCTCCACCTCCACCTCGAGGCGCTCGCCGAGGCGCTCCGCCACCCTTCGGTCGCGGTCGGTCGTCGTCGGCGAGGTCAGCACGACGGTGTCCGAGAGCAGCGCGGCGAGCAGCAGGAAGGCGGCCGGCCGGCTCGGCTCGATCTCCTCCGCCCCGAAGCGCTCGGCCACCAGCGTGGCCGTCGAGCCGACGGGGTCGAAGGTCGCGCGCACCGGCACGTGCGTCTCGATCGAGCCGATGTGGTGGTGGTCGAGGATCTCGACGATGTCGGCCTGCTCGACGCCGGGGACGCTCTGGGCCTGCTCGGCGTGGTCGACCAGCACCACCTTGCGCCGCTCGGGGCCGACGAGGTCCGAGCGGCTGACGATGCCCAGCGGCCGCCGCCCGCCGTCCACGACCACCGCCGCCCGGTAGTCGACGTCGAGGATCGCGGGCGTGACGTCTTCGAGCACGTCGTCCGCCTCGACCGTCAGCGGCTCGGCGTCCATGATCCGCCCGACCGGGACCGCGAGCCCGATCATGCGCGCGCTCACGTAGGAGTCCAGCGGCGAGACGACCACGTTGACGCCGTGCTCGCGAGCGGCCTCCAGCACGTCGTCGCCCGGCCGCACGCCGTTGCTGGTCACGAGCAGGTCGACGCCGAGCTCGACGGCGGCGAGCTGGACGCCGGCCACGTTGCCGGCGACCGCGATGTCACCCTCGCCGACGATCTCGGCCATCGCCTCGGCGTCCATCGAGATCACCCACAGCCGCCCCGAGACGTCGCCGTCCCCGGTCACGAGGATCTCCCCGCCGAGCACGTCGCGAATCGCCTCGAGCTCGACCGGGCGCCTTCCGAAGTCCGAGGCGCCCTGCGACTCGCGGATGTAGAGCCGGGCGAGCACGCGCTCGGTCAGCACGCCGGCCAGTGCGCCGTCGCCGTCCAGCACCGCGACCATGTCGAGCCCGTGCTCGGCCATCGCGAGCCCGACGCCGCGGACCGGGTCCACGGTCGAGGCCGTCACCGGGCACGCGCTCATCACGTCCTGCGCCCGCAGCTTGATGTGGGCCAGCAGCTCCGGCTCCTCGGCTCGAGCGCGCTCCAGCGCCCAGGCCGTCTGCGCGTTCACCGGGCCCAGCCGCGCCGGCACGTACTCGTGCCCGGCGTCGAGGCGCCCGCACAGCTCGGCGTAGCCGATCGCCGAGCCGATCGAGTCGAGGTCCGGATTGCGGTGCCCGGTCACGTAGATCGTCGCCACGCCCGGTGTTGTACCCGTCTACAGGCGCGACCGGGCGGCTGCCGAATACGACCGCATGGCCTTCGTGTACCTGCTCCGCTGCGCCGACGGCTCGCTCTACTGCGGCTGGACGACCGACGTCCGCAAGCGCGTCGCGGCGCACGCGGCGGGCCACGGCGGCAAGTACACCTCCGGGCGCCGCCCGGTGGCGCTGGCGGCCGCGTGGGAGCTGCCCACGCGCACCGACGCGCGGCGCATGGAGGCGCGCGTGAAGCGGCTCACGAGGTCCCAGAAGCTGGCGCTGCTCGCCGGCGCCCCGCTCGAGGGCGCCACGGCGGTGCGGTTCTCCCCACTCACGCCGTAGTACAGGGCCCTCGCACGAAGGCAGGCCAACCACCTGGGAGGTGGTCCCCCCGCCCGCGATCCTGGATGGCGTCAGGGGATCGCCAACTTAATCAGGGAACCAGGGACCATGGACTCCAGCACCGACCGCGAGCGCGCCGCCGAGCGCGTGCAGGCCCGCCGCGACGCAATCGCCCTCACCTTCAGCGGCCCGCTCGTGACGGCCCTGCTCCTCCTCGTCTGGGCCGCGACGGGGGGAGGCTACTTCTGGCCCATGTGGCCGATGCTGGGCATGTCGATCGCCCTGCTCGTCGCGCTCTGGCGGGCCTTCGGCCCGCTGGCTCAGGTCACCGCGGCCGAGCCGCGCTCTCCACGCCCCAGATAGCGGCTCCCGATGTGGGAGGCGAGGCCCATCACGACGAGGGCGAACACGGGATGCAGAGCGGTCAGGCCCGGCGCGTCGTCGCGGAGCGCCACCAGCCCGATCTGAACCGTCGTGACGACGAGCAGCACCACCGCCATGCCGATGTCCCGGCCTGTCCGGGGGCCCGCGATCGCCAGGAGCACCACGATCAGCGTGAGCCCTTGCACCACGTTGCCGAACGCTCGATGCGCGTCGAAGTCCGACGCCCCGAAGATCCCCAGGCCGGCGAGGAAGAACTGGACGACGACGGCCGCGACGATCAGCCACGCGAGTCCGGAGTAGGCGGTGCTCAATCCCTTGCGCATGCGGCCCCACGTTAACGACGCACGTCGACCCACGCCCCCTCGCGGTCCGAGGCCAGCACCGCGTCGCTGATCCGCGCCGCGCGCGGGAGAACGTCAGCGCCTCCTCCGCCCCGTCGACCTCCAGCCACAGGCGGTTCTTGCGGCCGGGGGAGATCTGGCTGACCACGACCGAGCCGAGCGCGCCGCCGTCGGTCTCGAACTGGACGACCGCGGCGTCCTCGGTGGTCACGGCGCGCGGCTCGCCCGCGCCCGCCCCTCGCGCGAACGCCGCGCGCGAGGCGTCGTGGTCGCGCTGCGGCACGGCGGTCACGGTGCGGGCGCAGAGCCGGGCGATGCGGTGGCCGGAGACGAACTCGGCCAGGTCGCACCAGTGCGAGCCGATGTCGGCGAACGCGCGCGAGGCGCCGCCGAGCTCCGCGTCCACCCGCCAGTTGTCGTCGGCAGCGCTCGAGAGCCAGACCTTCAGGTAGGTGCCGTGCAGGAGCCGCAGCGGCCCGGTCGACCCGGAGCGCACGCGCTCGCGGGCCTCGCGCACGGTCGGGTAGTAGCGGTAGACGAACGGGACGGCCGCCAGGCGGTCCGCCCGGCGAGCCAGCTCCACCAGCCGCTGCGCACCCGCCGCGTCCAGCGCGAGCGGCTTCTCGCAGATGACGTGCTTGCCGGCCCCCAGCGCGGCCTCCGCGAGCGGGAGGTGCAGGTGGTTGGGCGTGCAGATGTGGACGACATCGACGTCCGCAGCCGTCACGAGCGCGTGGGCGGAGTCGAACGCCCGCTCCGCGCCGAGGCGGCCGGCCGCCTCGGCCGAGCGCTCGGGGCTCGAGGCCGCCACGCCGACCAGGCGCCCGCCGGCCAGCCGGACCGAGCGGGCGTGGACCGCTCCGATGAACCCGGCGCCGGCCACGGCGACGCGCAGCGAGGTCCCGCTCATGGCAGGCACACTCCCACAACGCGTAGCCTGTCACCCGTCCTGAACGAAGGAGATCCCATGACCCTGCTCGACCGCTTCCGACTCGATGGCAAGGTGGCGATCGTCACCGGCGCCTCGTCCGGCCTCGGTGTCGCGTTCGCCGAGGGCCTCGCCGAGGCGGGCGCCGACGTGGCGATCTGCGCCCGGCGGGTCGACCGGCTCGCGGACACCCGCAAGCGGGTGGAGGCGCACGGGCGCCGCTGCGTCGCGGTCGAAGCGGACGTCTCGAAGCCCGAGGACTGCGAGCGCGTGGTCGAGCAGGCCGTCTCTGAGCTCGGCCGGGTGGACGTGCTCGTCAACAACGCGGGCATCGGCACCGCCGTCCCCGCCACGCGTGAGCAGCCGGACGAGTTCCGCAAGGTCATCGACATCAACCTCAACGGCTCCTACTGGATGGCCCAGGCGTTCGCCCGCGCGACGGACGGCGGCGGCGCCATCGTCAACATCGGCTCGGTGATCGGCTCGACCAGCGCCTCGCTCCCGCAGGCGGCCTACGCCGCCTCGAAGGCGGCGATCATCGGCCTCACGCGCGACCTCGCCCAGCAGTGGACCGGCCGCAAGAACATCCGCGTCAACGCGCTCGCCCCCGGCTTCTTCGCGTCGGAGATGACCGACCAGTACCCCGACGGCTACCTGGACTCGATGATGGCCCGCGTGCCCGCCGGCCGCGCCGGCGACCCGGCGGAGCTCACGGCCGCCCTCCTCTTCCTCGCCTCCGACGCCTCGTCCTACGTCACCGGCATCGTGCTGCCGGTCGACGGCGGGATCCTGACCAGCTAGGAGTCCGCGTCACGATGGCTAGGGCGTCGGTCCGAAGCGGCGGCGGCGCGGCGCGCGCCCGGGCGGCTGGCGGGGCTCCGGGCGCGGCACGACGGGCGGGACCTTGAGCTTGAGCGGCTCGTCCGGCTCGAGCGTGACGCGCTCGCCGTGGTGGCTGATCTCCAGCCACTCGCCCTCGGTCAGCTCGTAGACCGCCTCGGAGTCGCGGACCTCGACGCACAGGCGGCGGCCCCGCCAGGCGAGCCGGAACGACAGCCGCGTCAGCTGCGGCGGGAGACGCGGGGCGAAGCTCAGCCGGCCCCCGTAGTCGCGCAGGCCGCCGAAGCCGTTGACGACGGCGGCCCACGCGCCGGCCAGCGAAGCGATGTGCAGGCCGTCCTTCGTGTTCTGGTTGAGGTCGGCGATGTCCACCAGCGCCGCCTCGCCGAAGTAGTCGTAGGCCAGCTCGAGGTGGCCGACCTCGGCGGCCAGGACCGCCTGGGTGCAGGCCGACAGCGACGAGTCGCGCACCGTGATCGCCTCGTAGTAGGCGAAGTTGCGCGCCTTCTGGTTCGGCGTGAACGCGTCGCCGCGGACGTGCATGGCGAGCACGAGGTCGGGCTGCTTGACGACCTGGCGGCGGTAGAGGTCGAAGTAGGGGAAGTTCAGCAGCAGCGGGTACTGGTCCTCGGGCGTCTGGTTGAAGTTCCACAGGGCCTTGCGCGTGAAGTCCTCGTTCTGCGGGTGCACGTCGAGCGCGTCGTCATAGGGGATCGCCATCGTGTTGGCCGCGTCGCGCCACGACGCCTCCTCCTCGGCGTCGACACCCAGCGCGTCGGCCTCGTCGCGGTGCTTGGCGCACCACTCCGCCGCGGCGCGCAGGTTCCACTGCGCCATCAGGTTCGTGTAGACGTTGTCGTCGACGATCGCGGTGTACTCGTCGGGCCCGGTCACCCCGTCGATGTGGAACGAGCCCTCGGCGTCGTGGTGGCCGAGCGAGCGCCACAGGCGCGCCGTCGGCACCAGCAGCTCCAGGCCGATCGTGCGCTCGAAGTCCTCGTCGCCCGTCGCCTGCACGTAGCGGACGACGGCCGCGGCGATGCCCGCGTTGATGTGGAACGCGGCGGTGCCGGCGGGCCAGTAGCCCGAGCACTCCTGCCCGCGGATCGTGCGCCAGGGGAAAACCGCGCCCTTGAGGTGCAGCGTGTGCGCGCGCTCGACCGCGAGGTCGAGCGTGGACCAGCGCCAGCGCAGCGCGTCCGCCGCCGCGTCCGGCACGGTGTAGGTGAGCAGCGGCAGCACGAAGCTCTCCGCATCCCAGAACGTGTGGCCGTCGTAGCCGGGCCCGGACAGGCCCTTGGCCGGGATCGCCCGCTGCTCGGCCCGCGCGCCCGCCTGCAGCGCGTGGAAGATCGAGAAGCGCACGGCCTGCTGGAGCTCGAGATCGCCCTCGAGCTCGACGTCGGCGCGGTCCCAGAAGTCGTCGAGATAGGCGCGCTGCTCGGTCGCCAGCCCGTCCCAGCCGGACTTGCGGGCCGCCGCGAGCGCGGCGTCGACCTGATCGCGCACCGACGGCAGCGAGCGCACGCTCGACCAGCCGTAGGCGAGCAGCTTCTCGACGCGCAGCGGCTCGCCGGGCTCGATGTCGGCGGTGATCGTCACGCGGCCGAGGTCGTCGCGGCTCTCCGCCGCGGTCACGGTGCCCTCGGGCCCGTCGACCAGGTGGTCCATCCCCGCGCCCATGCGCAGCCGGCTGCGCCGGGTGATGTGCACGAGCACGGCCCGCAGCTCGTGCGTGGAGTGCTCCTCCGCGACCAGCGGAGCCGCGAGCGCGGCGGCGGCGCGCGGGTCCTTGGTGAGCACGGGCACCGGCTCGTTGGCCACCAGCTCGCTCTGCACGACCACCCGCATCCGGCCCTCGAGCGGCTCCACCTCGAAGCGGATCGCCGCGATCGAGCGCTGCGTGAAGGAGACGAGGCGGGTGGTGCGCACGCGCACGGCACCGCCGGTCGGCGAGCGCCACTCGACCTCGCGCGTGAGCAGGCCCGTGCGCAGGTCCAGCCGGCGCTCGTGGCGCAGCAGCTCGCCGTAGCGGATGTCGAACGGCTCGTCGTCGACGAGCAGGCGGATGATCTTCCCGTTCGTGACGTCGACGACCGTCTGACCGTCCTCCGGGTTGCCGTAGGCGGCCTCCGCGTACGGCAGCGGGCGGGTCTCGTAGAAGCCGTTGAGGTAGGTGCCCGGCAGGCCGAACGGCTCACCCTCGTCGAGGTTGCCGCGCAGGCCGATGTGCCCGTTGGAGAGGGCGAACACCGACTCGGTGTGGGCGAGCCGTTCGAGGTCGAGCTGAGGCTCGTGCAGCGACCACGGCTCGACCGTGAACAGCGGGGCGTCCGTCACCGCTCGTCGAGCAACTCGTCGAGGTCCGCCACGACGCGGTCCGCGCCGTGCTCGCGCAGGGCGTCGGCCTGGCCGACTCGGTCGACGCCGATCACCGCGCCGAAGTTGCCGGCCCGCCCCGCCTGGACCCCGGCGAGCGCGTCCTCGAACACGGCGGCCTGCGCCGGCTCGGCGCCGAGCAGCCGCGCGCCCTCGACGAACGTGTCCGGCTGCGGCTTGCCGGGCAGGCCGCGCTCCTGGGCCACCACGCCGTCCACGCGCACCTCCACGAGCGGCGCCAGGCCCGTGACCTCGAGCACCTCCTCGGTGTTCGCGCTCGAGGAGACGACCGCCCGGCGCAGCCCGGCGTCGCGCGCCGCCTCGAGGTAGCGGCGCGAGCCCTCGTAGACCTCGACGCCGTCCCGGCGGATCTTGCGCTGCACCGCGTCGTTCTTGCGGTCGCCCAGTTCGCGCACGAGCGTCTCGTCGTGCTCGATCCCGCGCGACTGGAGGAACTTGCGCACGCCGTCGTAGCGCGGCATGCCGTCGACGTAGCGCTCGTAGTCGCGCGGGGAGAACGGCTCGAAGCCCTCGCCCTCCCGCTCCTCCAGGAAGCCGTCGAACATCTCCTTCCACGCCGCCTGGTGCACCTTGGCCGTCTGCGTCAGCACGCCGTCGAGGTCGAACAGCAGCGCGGTGACGCCCTCCGGTAGCCCGAGCATCGGCTGAGTGTACGGATGAGCCCGCGGGAGGAGAGTTATCGGGGCGCCCGGATTTGAACCGGGGACCTCGCCGACCCGAACGGCGCGCGCTACCAGGCTGCGCCACGCCCCGATGAGCGGAGTCTAGCTACTTGCCCCGGATAAACGGGGGCTGTGAAGAGCGCCGGAATGGGTCGTGAACGGCGAACGGCCGCGCGGGTAGGGCGCGGCCGTTCGGGTGGCTGCGGGCCCGGGTGGTGGCCCGCCGACGGCTGGTGATGGTGTCAGCGGGCTCGGATGGCGAGGGTGTCGAGGTCGTAGGCGAGGATCGCCCAGGCGGTCCAGATTTGTTGGCCGTCGTGGCCCTTGAGGCGGCTGCGGTTGAGGCCGTAGCGGCGCTTGAGGTGGCTGATGCGGCCCTCGGCACCGACGCGGAACCTCGCCAAGCGTCGATCGGTGCGCTTTGAGCCGGCAGACCGGCGGCCGGCGATGAACACGCGATCTGGGCCGGGTAAGTGCTGATCGACGGAGCCGGGCGCGAAGCCGCCGTCGAGCGCGAGGTCGCGTGGTCGCAGGCCGAGCGCGCCGATCTGGCGGGCGGTCGCGCCCAGCAGGTCGGACTCGTTGGGCGAGCCGATCTCAGACGGGGCGGGAAGGATCAGGCCGCGCGCGCCGCCGCGGGTGTTCTCGCACAGCTCGGCGATCTGCACGACGTAGCCGAACTCGGTCGGCGCCCGCAGCTTGCCCTTGCGGATCGGTCGCGCATCAGGGTCGGCGAGGGAGACGAGCCGGTCGGTGATCGGTTCCCCGGCGACGCGTTGGCGGATCTGGCGGCACACCTTCTCGGCCCGATCGGCGAGCTCGTTCAGGCGCCCGGCGGCTCGCAGCTTGGCCTGGGCGCCGCGGCCGCGGGCGCGCTCTCGCAACCGCCCGGCGAGCCGGCGGGTCTCGCGGACAGTCTGCTCGACCAGCTCGCCGGCCTGTCCGGTCAGCCTCAGCGCCACCTGCTTGCCCTGCCCGGTCCGCGCGGCTAGCGTCCTATTCAGACGCCGCAACCGCTGCCCGATGCCGCGCGAGCGGTCGCGCACCCGCGGCGCCTTCACGCCGCCCAGCCGCTCGGCCTTCTTGGCTTCGCGAGCCAGGCTCCGGGCCGCGTCCTCGGCCAGCCCGAGGTCGGTGGGATAGCGGACGTCAGCCTCGATGACGGTCGAATCCACACGCGCGGCGCGCACCACGAAACGCTGCTCGCGCGGGCCGCTCGTCGCGACGGCAATGACCTGCCGGCAGATCTCCTCGATGACCCCGGGCCCCAACCGCCGCGCGAGCTTGCGGATCGTCGACTCGTCCGGCACCCGCTCGCTCAGCGCCAACAGGCAGAACCGCCGCAAGTGCAACGAGTCCGACACCTCCCGCACGAGCGTCTCATAGCCCCAGCCCGAGCGGTGCTTGACGATCATCAACCGCACGAACCGGTCGATCGGGACCGACGGCCGCCCGAAGCACCGGGCCGCCTCATCCCACGCCCGCTCGACCGGCGCAAGCAGCCCCGGATCGGCCAACAGGCCATCCAACACCGCCAAGTCCGCCGGAAGCTCCCGCACCTCGATCGGCAGCACCTCATCGAACAACGACTCCACCTGCCCACCCGACAGACGCAGCATCACGATCTCCTTGATCCACCCGATTTGCAGGCAAATCATCCCCGCCCAACCGGACAGAACCGGCCCGCACCCACCTACTTTGTCCGGGGCAAGTAGCTAGCCGTTGACGGCTCGGTAGTAGCGCACGGCGAGGCCGGTGACGAGCGTCTGGAAGGCCGCCTCCAGCTCCACGTCCTCGCGGCCGGCGTAGTCCTGCAGGCCGGAGCGCTCGATCGCCTCCGCCTGGCTGACCACGTCGTCGACCAGGTCCGGGTGGGAGTCGTGGAAGAACGCGCCGATCGAGTACAGGCTGGTGTCCATCAAGGACGCGAGGAAGGCGTCCTGCGGCTGGGACTCGGGCACTTGGCGAGGGTACCGCCGCGCGCCCGGCCGTGTCCTGGGTGCTATCCGCCGCCGGGCAGCCCGCCCCCGCCGAGGCCCTCGAGGGCTTCGGAGACCGGGGATGTGGCGCCGGACGTCGCGCTCTCGAGCGTGTCGGAGACGCCCTGGGCCTGCGGGAGCGCGCCGGCCGACTCGCGGATGGCGCCGACCGGGTCGACGGAGCCCTGCGGCACCGCGACGCTGGGCGCCGACGGCAGGTCCAGGCCGACGTCGCTGGTCCCGTTGGTGCTCGGAGTCTGCGGAGCCTGCGGCACCTGCCCCTGCACCGAGCGCCGCACGGAGTCGCCCTGCTCGCCGCCCACGCCCGTGCCAGACCCGCCCACGCCCGTGCCAGACCCGCCGCCGCCGGCCGGACCTGCGCCGGCGCCGGACTGGCGTTCGGAGGCGGCCGGCCTGCGCGCGCCGCCGAGATCCGTGCCGAGACCGCGCTCGCCGCTCGCGCCGCGCCTGAGGGTGTCTCCGCGGGTGGCTGCGCCGCCTCGCGAGCGCGCGCCGCCGGAGCGCGACCCCACGACGGCC
>Ga0183260_10001782_pt1 | contig 17919 bp, 10 predicted proteins | sample AntDrymUQ4972206_2_FD_129768 | JGI IMG/M metagenome (GOLD analysis project Ga0183260, IMG submission 129768) | Polar desert sand microbial communities from Dry Valleys, Antarctica - metaG UQ497 (22.06) (version 2) (version 2) | ecosystem: Environmental > Terrestrial > Soil > Desert | place...
CGCTCACGCAGCCAGGCGGCGTAGATAGCGCCCCAGATGAGCCGGCCGTGGTAGCGGTGAACCTGTCCGGATGACAGATCAACAATCTCGGGTAACACAATCGCCGCCCACGCCTTCGGAGGACGTGCCTCGGCCGCGGCCCGAGCGTCAGGCGCCACCTCCGTGGTGACGAGCACCGGAAGCGCCGCAACTCCTGTCTGGAGCCCGCGCAGCTTCCCCTTGGTGCGCTTGGCGTAGTCGAGCGCCTGCTGGCTGACGTCTGCGAGCGTTTCCGCGGTCACCGCCGGGACCGCTACGACCATCGTGAAGACGTGAAGCTTCGTGGCGAACCATCGAAACCGGAATTTGCTCTGGTAGCCGACGACTGCAGGTCCAGCCGCGAGCTGAACCTGCGAGACGACGCTGCCGTCGGTGGCCATGCTCCGGCCAGCTTCGGCGGTGTACTCCTCGGGCAGCATCATTGTGCTCATTGCAGCAGTTTAAGAACGTCGTCATGGCCCGCCTCCGCGGCAAAGTCGACCGCAGACTTTCCTCCGTCGTCGCGCACGAGCGCGTTGGCGCCGAACTCGACGAGGACCCGCACGAGATCGACGGCGCCGTGCCGCGCCGCGGCGTGCAGCGCCGTGTACCCGCCGGACTGTTGTGCGTCGAGGTCCGCGCCCGCTTCGAGCAGGAGGCGCGCGATCTCCACCGAGCGCTGCGCTACCGCGCTGTGGAGCGGCGTCACCGCGGTGGCGTTCGACGCAACGCTGGCGGGGTCGGCCCCGGCCCGCAGAAGAGCGGCCACCGTCTCCGCCGTTCCAAAGAACGCCGCCAGGTGCAGCGGCGTGTATCCGTCGTCGGTCCGAGCGTCGACGGCCGCGGGGTTCAGTCCTATGAGCGATTCGACGCGCCGCGTGGCGCCGAGCGCGGAGGCGGCGTGGACATCGAGTTCCTTGGCGCGTCCGGCCTCGGCGGCGCCCGCACGGTCTCCTGCGTAGAGACGATCGAGAACGGTCCGGGACGGGGTTTCCATAGATAGACTATCTATCATTATGCCGAACCGCGCGTCAACTGCCGATCGCGTCCACTCCGCGGCAATCCATGTTCTGCGCATGGTGCGACAGCACGACGAAGAGGATGGGATCACGCCGGCGCGGCTCTCGCTGCTGTCCGTTCTGGTGTTCAGCGGGCCGACAACCGTGAAAGACCTCGCCGCCGCCGAGGGGATCTCGTCACCGTCGGCAACGAGCCTCATCAACGCGCTCGAGGCGGCGGGACTGGCGCGACGTGCGAGAAGTGCCGGCGACAAGCGGACCGTCGAGGTATCGGTTACCGGCGCCGGCCGCTCGATGTTCAGGCGCGCACGCGCCCGCCGTCTCGCGGTGCTGACCTCGCTGCTCGAGGAGGCGTCGAGTGCGGACGCGGAACTGCTCGCTCGCGCCGCCGACATTCTGCTGGCGCTGCGCCCCGAACACCCGCGGCCCGGCGGTGCCGCGTGAGAGTCGGGCGGCGCGGCGTAACCTCGAAGCCCCATGCATTCCTTCGGAGGGGGACGCCTCGCGCGCCGCGACTACAACGCGGGCAAGATCGACCGCGCCACACTCAAGAAGGCGTGGGCCTTCGGGCGCGCCTACCGGGTCCAGCTCGCGCTCTTCCTGTGCACGATCGCGGCGTCGTCTGCCGTCGCGGTGCTGCCGCCGCTGGTGTTCATGGCGCTCATCGACTCCGCCATTCCCGATCGCGACCTGGGGCGCGTCAACGTGCTGTTCTTCACCGCGGTCGGGCTCGCGGGCGGCGAGACCATCCTGCGCCTGCTCAACCGGTACCTCAGCGCCCGCATCGGTGAGGGGCTCATCTTCGACCTGCGCGTGACGCTGTTCGACCGGGTACAACGCATGCCCATCGCGTTCTTCACCCGCACGCAAACGGGCGCGCTCGTCACGCGCATGAACTCCGACGTCGTCGGTGCGCAGGCCACGGTCAGCACGCTGGCGACGGTGTCGTCGGCGACGCTGCTCCTCGCTTCGGTCGTCACCGTCATGGTGTCGCTCTCGTGGCAGGTCACGCTCGCCGCCCTCGCGATAATCCCCGCGATCATCGTTCTCGACCGCAAGCTGAGCCCGCGGATGGTGGATCTGAGCCGCCAGCGCATGCAGCTCCAGGGGACGATGGGGGCGACGATCTCCGAGCGCTTCAACGTCAGCGGCGCGCTGCTCGTGAAGCTGTTCGGACGAGTCGACGCCGAGCGCGACAAGTTCTCCGGGACGGCCGCCACCGTCCGTGACACCGGCATCAGCCTGGCGATGACGAGCCGGATCTATTACGCGTCGCTCACGCTCGTCGGCGCGCTCGGGACCGCCGCCGTGTACTGGCTCGGCGCGCGTGCGGTCATTCAAGGCTCGCTCACGATCGGAGCGCTCGTCGCGCTGGCGTCCTACGTCGCCCGGCTCTATTCACCGCTCACCGATCTGGCCAGCGCGCGCGTCGACCTCCTCAGCGCGCTCGTCAGCTTCGAGCGCTGCTTCGAGGTGATCGACGCGCCCCACGCCATCGCCGACGCGCCCGGCGCCGTGACGCTCGCTGATTACCGCGGCGAAGTCGCCTTCGAGAACGTTCGATTCCGGTACCCCGCGCCGTCGACGGTCTCGGTGGCATCGCTGGAAGGCGACGGCAAGAGCGAGCTCTCCGACGCGCCGTCGGACGAGATCCTCCACGGCGTGTCGTTCGTGGCCCGGCCCGGCACGCTCACCGCACTCGTCGGCCCGTCCGGCGCGGGCAAGACCACCGTCGCCAACCTGATCCCGCGGCTGTACGACGTGGCCGAGGGCTCGGTGACCGTGGACGGTTGCGACGTGCGCTCGCTGACGCTCGCCAGCTTGAGCGACGCCATCGGCGTGGTCACCCAGGACCCACACATGTTCCACGACACGATCGCCCACAACCTGCGCTACGCGCGGCCCGGTGCCTCGGACGCAGAGCTCGAAGCCGCGTGTCGGGGCGCCCGCATCCACGCGCAGATCGCCGCATTGCCCGACGGCTACGACACCGTGGTCGGCGAACGCGGGTACCGCCTGTCTGGCGGCGAGAAGCAACGCCTCGCGATCGCTCGCCTGTTGTTAAAGGATCCGGCCATCGTCATCCTCGACGAGGCCACGAGTCACCTCGACGCGGAGACCGAGGCGCTGGTGCAGGAAGCGCTCAACAGCGCTCTGGCCGGCCGCACCGCCATCGTCATCGCGCACCGGTTGTCGACCGTCCACCACGCGGACCAGATCCTCGTCGTCGACGCGGGGACCATCGTCGAGCGCGGCCGCCACGCGGAGTTGGTGGCCGCGGGTGGTCTGTACGCCGACCTGCACGAGCGCCTAGCGACGACCTAGGAGCTCGGGCTACCGCGTGAACCGCGGTGGGCGCTTCTCGGCGAGGGCGGCGGCCCCCTCGGCGAACTCGGGGCTGGCCAACATCTTCGGCAACAGCGCCTCGGCCTCGGTTGCCGCCGCATCGAGGGTCTGGTTGGTGTCGCTCCACAGCTGTCGTTTGATGGTCGCGAGCGACGTGGGCGCGAGCTCGCTCGCCATGCGCTGCGCGTAAGCGATCGCGTGCTCGACCAGCGACGCGTCAGGTACGACCCGGCTCACGAGACCGATGGCGAGCGCCTCGCCGGCATCGACCCGGCGGGACGACAGCAACAGGTCCGCCGCGCGGCCGGCCCCGATGAGTCGGGACAACATCCAGCTCACGCCGTGCTCCGCGGGAAGCCCGAGGCGGGCGAAGCTCGTGGTGAACACCGTCGACTCGGCCGCGAAGCGAATATCGCAATAGCAGGCGAGCACGAAGCCCACGCCCGCCACCGGGCCGTTGACCGCGGCGACGACGGGAGTGCCGAGGCCGAGCGGCCACGAGAAGTCGTGGGCGAAGTCCGGCGCGACGACACGATCGCCGGCGGCGGCGCGCAGATCGTTGGCGCCGCGCAGATCGCCGGCGTCGGCGCGGTAGTCGTCACCGCCGGCGAGGTCCGACAGCGCCTTGACGTCCGCACCTGCACAGAATCCACGCCCGTCACCGGTGACGACAATCGCGCCGACGCTCGGGTCGTCGTCGGCGGTCTCGAGCGCCCAGCGGTATTCCGACGCCATCCGCGCCGTCCACGCGTTGAGGCGTTCGGGTCGACTCAACGTGACGAGCGCGACGGCGTCGCGCTGTTCGTAGCGCAGCGCCCGCAGCTCAGATATCACGTGACGGTGACGGTGCCCTTCATCCCCGCATGGAGGGTGCACTGGTAGTCGTAGTCGCCGGCCTCGTCGTACGTGTGGCTGAACGTGAACTCGTCCGCCGCGTCGTGCTTCACGTCATCCTCGCCGACGAGATCGTGCAGCAGGCCCTTCTCGGCCTTCCACGTGACGGTGTCACCGACGGCGACAGTGACTTCGGCCGGCTTCCAGAGCGTGCCTTCGGCCTTGATCACGACGGGACCCTTCGGCTTCGTGGTCTCCGTGCCCGAGGGCTCGGAGTCGCCGCCGCAGGCGCCCGCGGCGAGAGCGATCAACAACAGGGGTACGAGGAGCTTGCGCATGACGGTCATCTTTTCAGCCGCCAGGGCGCGCCCCCAAGTCAGCGACGCGGGTCACGAGGGTCGAGCCACTCGTCGATTACGCCGATGAGCTCGGACAGTGTCGAGATCGTGGCGTCGGGCTTCACTGCGTCATAGGTGTCGACGGGCCGGCCCGCCATGAGCACCGTCCGCATGCCCAACGACTGGGCGCCGAAGATGTCGTCGTAAGGTCGGTCGCCGACGAACACCGTGCGAGACGCGGGCACGTCGAGCGCGTCGAGCACCGCCTTGAAGGCGAGGGGATGCGGCTTCGTGCGTTTCAACTCCGAGGTGTAGATCCGGACGTCGAGAAGTTGATCGAGACCGTCGCGCGCCAGGAACCGTTCGTGGAACTCCCGCGGCCAATGGGTGTTCGACAACAACCCGGTGCGCAGATTGAGCCCCCGGCACGCGGCCAACGTCGGTGCGGCGTCCTCCGCGTGGACGATGTGGGGCGACCACGCCTCGAGGTGTCCGGAGGCCGCCTCCTCGATCACCGCGGCGGCGACGTCGAGGCCCGACGCTTCGGTCGCCTCGGCCAGCAGCGCGGCGAGCGTCGTCGCCTTCTGGTCGTGGCGCACGCGGTCCCACGAGCGCTGCTCGACCGCGATGAGCAACTCGGTGAGATCGTCCTCACGGGCGGGGTCGAGGTGGCGCGCCGCGAGACGCCACATGTCCGCGAGGTCGATATCGGCCCACGTCGAGAGCGTGCCGCCCCAGTCGAAGACGACCGCTTCGATCGCGCCCGCCATCAGTGCTTGTGGGGGTGGTCGTGGGGCGCGTGCTTCGTGTCGAGCCACCGGCGAAACCCCGCGGCGTTCGAGTGCACGCCGTTGAGCGTCTCGAGCTTGTCGCGGTGCGCCTCGTCCACAGCGCTGAGCTCATCGCCAAACGCAGCGTCGAGCGCCTCGGCGATGTCGCGGTCCTCCTGCCATGCCTTCGTCGCGACCTCGGCCCACGTGTTGAGGATGTCGCCCGCTTCTTCCAGCACCGTCGCCGGATCGGGGACGAGCCCGTAGTGCGCGAGCGCGATGCCGGACGCCTCGCGGTCGGCGAACTTCGCCAGCGAGTGCAACGCCTGGTCGAGATCGAAGTCGGGTGGCGGCGTCGACGGCCGGAGGATGCCCGCGTCGGGCAGGCGCACACCGACCGCATCCCCGACGAACAACAGTCCCGAGACCGAGTCGTGCAACGCGAGGTGGTGCTTGGCATGCCCGGGCGAGTCGACAGTGGTCAGCACACGCCCCGGCCCGACGACGATGTCCTCGCCGTCCTCGAGCACGTGGATGCGCTCGGCAGGTGTCGCGTCGAGCCGGCCGTACAGATCGTCGAGCAGCGGCCCGTACACCCGCGCCGCGGAGTCGACCAGCTTGGTCGGGTCGGCCAGGTGGCGGGCTCCCTTCTCGTGCACGTAAACGGTGGCGTTCGGAAACGCGCGGGCGACGTCGCCGACTCCACCGGCGTGGTCGAGGTGGATGTGCGTGACAGCAACGCCCGCGAGGTCCTGCGCGCCCACACCCAACTCCCCAAGCGCAGCGAGCAACGCCGGCACGGAGCTCTGGCTCCCCGTCTCCACCAACACCGGCTCCGGTCCCTCGACCAGGTACCCGGCTGTCACCCGCTCCCACCCACCGAGCAACGTGTCGATCTGCACAACCCCGTCGCCGATCCGCTCCATGAGCCGAGCATACGAACGCCCGGTGCGGTCCGGCACCGCGCGCCGGGCGCTGAGGGACCGCGCGCCGGACGCGCGCCGGCCCCTGAGGGAGGGGACCACGTCTACGGGTGCATTGGGGGACGTTGCTTGGGCGATTTATCCCGATCCCAACGTCACGAAATGCACCGGTACGGGGGAGGCGGACTCAGTGGAAGGGGTCCGACCTGCCGGCGGCCCCGCCGTTCGCGTGCCCGCGGTGGCGCCTGAGACCGGTTGCACCGACCGCTGAGGAGGCGGAGCGGGTGGCGCCGAGGAGGGCTCCCGAGGAGCGCAACGGAGCCGGCAGCGACCGGACCCGAGCGAGCGCAGCGAGCGATGGGGGGAAAGGCGCTGCCCTGCGCAGAGAGCACCTCGGGAAGCCTCGGCGACAGGACCCGCTCCGCCTCCTTGTGACGTGCAGTTGCGCAGAGCGCAACTGCACGTCACAAGAAGCGAGGTCAACAAGACAGAAGCCGGGACGCGAAGGAGGGGGGGCCGAAGCCCCCCCTCCTCCATACAGCGTGGGTGGGATCACCTACGCCGTGCGTGCCCTCCGACGAAGGAAGGCACCGATGGCGAGGAGCAGGAGTCCAAGCATGACTTGGACGCCAACTGCCACACCGGTGCGTGCAAGCACCGCGCCTGGCGGCGTGGTGTCGCCGGGAACCACCGGAGGTACGACAGGAGGCGTGACCGGAGGAGTCACATCCGGCGGATTAACCACCGGCGGCTGACTCACCGGGCGCTTGCAGGCGCACTTCGGCGGAACGATGGGCAGCGCCGGAACGGGGCAGTCGACCGGGGCGTTGATGCCCTGACAGCTGCTGTTCGCGGCACTGTTTCCAATGGCAAAGGCATCGCCCGTGCGGACGTGGGCCAAACCATCGGAAAAGTTGTTCAGCTCGGCCGTATTCGACGCAACTTCGCCGGGGGCCGTAGCCGTGGCGGTGTTGGTGGTCGTGTTGGTCGAGGTGTTACCGGCGGCAGTGTTGAAGCCGCTGTTGGCCAGAGCCACACCCAGGTTGGTGGTGCTGTCGGTCTGATCCGCAAGGAAGAGACCGTCACCCGGATGGCTCGCAGCCTGCGCGATGCCAGTCGCCGAGAGGTTGCCCAGCGCGTAGGCATCACCGCTGTCGATGTCGACGGAGCCGGTCGAGATGTTGTTCCCGACGACCACGTTGGCAGCGACACCGTCATCGAGTACGCCCGCGCCGACGATGTCGGCGTCCTGCGTGCTCGCGATGCTGTTGGTGGAGTCGTTTCCGATGCCCTCGTTCAGGCCGGTATTGGCGAGGCCAGAACCGGTGTTGACCACGTCGGCATCCTGGTCGCTCAGAACGAAGCCGGTGCCGGTGATGTTGGCATCGAGGCCCTGATTGATCCCAGAAGTGCTGACGTTCCCGAGGCCGGTGGCGTTGCCGGTGTTGATGTCGGCAGAGCCGTCGGAGACGTTGTTCGATGAAGCAAGGTTCGTCGCGACAACATCGTCGGCGACCAGGACAGCGCCGTCACCGACGGCGGCATTCTGATCGAAGGTGGCGGTGTTGGTGGACGAGTTTCCGGTGGCGTTGTTGATGCCAGTGTTGGCAATTCCAACGCCCGTGTTCGTGACGTCGGCGTCCTGATCGGCCAAAACGAACCCGGACCCGTCGATGTTTGCATCGAGCCCCTGGTTGATGGTCGTGTTGGACACGTTGCCGCAAGCACAGGCATCGCCGGTGGTGATCGTGGCGGTGCCATCGGAGTTGTTGTTGTACGTCGCGATGTTCGCCGCGACGGCGTCATCGACAAAGGCGGATCCAACGAACCCGGAAGCGCCAACGAACGCGTTCTGCTCGCAAGGCGTATTGGCCCCGCAAACGGAGTTGGTCGAGTCGTTTCCGATGGCCGTGTTGATGCCGCTGTTGGCGATACCGACACCCAGGTTGGTGACGTCAGCATCCTGGTCGGCGAGAACGAACCCGCCGCCGTCGATGTTGGTGTCGGACACCTGGTTGATGGCGGTGTTCGCCGTGTTGCCATTGGCACTGGCCAGGCCGGTGGTGATTCCAGCAGAACCGTTGGAAACGGTGTTGCTGATGGCCGTGTTGGCTGCAACAACGTCGTCTGCCGAGAGGATCGCGCCGAAGCCGAAAGCACCGGCGGACGCGTCCTGACTAGCAGAACCGACAGAGTTGAAGGAGCTATTGCCGACTGCGGTGTTCAGCCCCGAGTTGGCGATCGCGGCGCCGTTATTGACAACGTCGGCCTCCTGATCGAGCAGGACGAAGCCGGTGCCGGTGAAGTTGGCGTCGGCGGTCTGCGCGATGGCGGTCGAGCTCTCATTACCGTATGCGCACGCGTCACCGGTGGTGATGCGAGCTGAACCGTTGCTGTTGACGTTGGTCGTTGCCAAGTTGGTGGCTACGACGTCATCAGCCACGAGGAAACCGACGATCCCGGCTGCGCCAACGCCGGCGTCCTGATTCACAGGAGCGACGTTGTTCGTCGAGATGTTGCCGGTGGCCTCGTTGAGCCCCGAGTTGGCAATGCCAACGCCGGAGTTGGTGACATCGACGTCCTGGTCGTACAGAGCGAAACCGTTGCCGGTGATGTTGGCATCGGCCGTCTGCGCGATGGCGGTCGTCGAGGTGTTGCCGTAGCCGTCGGCACGGCCCGTGTGGATGTCGGCATCGCCGTCGCTGCTGACATTCGTGATCGCGGTGTTGACCGCGGCCACGTCGTCAGCATCGAGAATTGCGATGATACCGAACACCCCTACGCCGGCGCTCTGGTTCGCACCAGAGACATCGGTGGAGGACTCGTTGCCAACTGCTGTGTTGATACCGGTGTTGGCGATGCCAACGCCGTTGTTGGTCTCCGTCACTTCCTGATCGACCAGAGCGAAGCCGGCGTCGGTGTTGACGTCGGCCGTCTGGGCGAAGGTCGAGTGGGAGTCGTTGCCAACGGCGATCGCGTCGCCGGTGGTGATATCGGCCGAGCCGTCACTGTGCGTGGTGGCCTGGCCGTCGTTTGACGCCACGATGTCATCTGCATCGACACCGAGGAAGAACCCGAAGAAGGCGACCCCTGCTGCCTGGTCGACCGACGCCGAGCTGCCATTGGACGCATTGCCAATAGCGGTGTTGAGACCGGTGTTGGCAATGCCAACCCCGGAGTTCGCAGCGTCGACCTCTTGGTCGACGAGGGCGAAGTTCTCACCCGAGAAGTCGACGGTCTGCGCCACGTTGGTGGTGGTCCGGGAACCGACTGCGTTTGCTGCCCCGGTGTCGATGGAAGCCGATCCGTCGCTCGAAGTAGACGAGGTCGCGAAATTGGCTGCCACGGTGTCATCAGAAGCGCCGGCCGGAACCGTTGCCGTCTGATTCACGGTTGCGCCGTTCGCGGTCGAAGTGTTACCGATCGCGTCGTTCACACCCGTGTTGGCAATGCCGACGCCGCTGTTGGTGGCATTCACTTCCTGATCGCTGACCAGAAGGCCGCCGCCATGGGCGTCGATCGTCTGGGCGATGTCGGTGTGTGAGGAGCTACCAACGGCATGTGCATTGCCGGTGGTGATGTCGGCCGAGCCGTTGCTGTTGTTCAGGCTGCTGCCGAAGTTGCTTGCGACGGCGTCGTCACCGGCGTCGTCTGCGGTTGCGGTCTGGTCGACCGCGGCCTCGTTGCTAGTCGACTCGTTGCCGGTCGCCTGGTTGAGGCCAGTGTTGGCAATACCGACGCCGTTATCGGTGACGTCGACCGTCTGGTCGCTCAGGACGAGGTCGCTGCCACTGGCAGAGGCCGTCTGAGCGATGTTGGTCGTCGCCGCCGAGTCGTTTCCGATGGCGTTGGCGTGGCCGGTATCGATGGTCGCATCGCCATCGGAGTTGGTGAGCGCTTCACCGAAGTTGGCGGCCACTGCGGATTCCGCAGCGTCTCCAACGACGGCGTTCTGCGTCGTGACAGCCGTGTTGACGGGCGATGCGTTGCCCACGGCTTCGTTCAGGCCGGTGTTCGCGATGCCAACGCCAGCGTTGGTCACGGTCGCATCCTGGTCAGGCAGGAACAGGCCACCAGAGGTGTCCGCGTTCGCCGTCTGCGAGATGTTGGTCGTGGCCTGGTTGCCAATGCCATTCGCGTTTCCGGTGTGGATGGAGGCGCTGCCGTTGCTGGTTGTGGACGCCGTACCAAAGTTGGCGGCCACTGCATCGTCTCCAAGCAGGGTGGCGGAGTCGGCGTCCTGATCAACGGCGGCGAAGGATGTGGCGGTGTTGCCCACGGCCTCGTTGCCACCGGTGTTGGCGATGCCGACGCCAGTGTTCGATACATCGGCGGTCTGATCCGTCAGCACGATGCCGTGTCCGGCCGTGTCGACGTTGACCACCTGGGTGAGATTGGTATGTGAGCTGTTGCCGACGGCGTTGGCGTGGCCGGTGTGAATACCGGCGGTGCCGTTACTGTCGGTCGAGGCGATGCCGTTGTTAGAAGCGACGGAATCGTCTGCTGGTGGACCAGCGCCAGACACAGCGCCCTGGACCGCGTTGCTCGTGCTCTCCGACGTGTTGCCGGTGGCCGTGTTCAACCCGGTGTTCGCAAGTGCAATACCAGTGTTGTTGACATCGGCGTCCTGGTCGATCAAAACGATCGAGCCGAGTCTGCCGGTTGCCGTGACATTGGCGATTTGGGAGACGTTGTTCGTCGCTGCATTTCCAGTCGCTGTCGCGTCGCCCGTCATGATGTCGGCCGACCCGGTTGAGTTCGTGGACGCAGTTCCGTTGTTGGCACTAACCGAACCCGTCGCATCCGCGTCTTGATTCGTGGATGCGTCGTTGCTCGAGTTGTTACCCAAGCCGGTGTTGAGGCCGGAGTTGGCGATGCCAACACCGGAGTTGTTCACGTCGACGTTCTGGTCGACGATGACTACAACACCGAGCCCTGAGTAGTTGCCATCAAACGTCTGGTTGACGTTGTTCGTCACGTCGTTGCCCGTCGCGTCGGCGTCTCCCGTTGTTACCCGGGCGTCGCCGCCTGACGAGTTGCGTACGGACGAGGTGTTAGCTGCAACACCTTCGTCGGTCCCAGTAGCCGTTGCCGTCTGGTCTGCCGTGCTCACGTTCTGCGACGCGTTACCAGTCGCCGTATTGAAGCCAGTGTTGGCGACACCAACACCGTTATTGGTGATGGTGGCGTCCTGGTCGACAAGAACGACTGCGCCGTTGTGTCCGGAGACGACAGTTTGCTGCGTGTTGTTGGAAGCCGAGTTGCCCGTTGCGGTGGCGTCGCCTGTGTGTACGTTCGCCGAGCCAGTTGACGCGTTGGATGCGCCACCCTGGTTAGGTGCTACGGAATCGTCTCCCGCACCAGATGCGGTAGCTGTCTGATCGCCACTAGCGGTGTTGCCGGATTCGTTGCCGCCTGCTCCATTTGCCCCCGTGTTGGCGACGCCTGCGCCTGAGTTGGTGGTGTCGCTCGACTGATCATCAATTTCAGCCGAGGCAGTCCCACCGAACAGCAGGACGAAGACCATGACCGCCGCGGAGAAGAGCAGACCGAACGCTCCAGCGCGTGCGCTAGTGGAAGTCCTTTCTTTGCTCGTAACCAATTTCTCACCTCCTTTCGGTTATTCGTAGGGATATTTGGATGTGTTGTGTGTTGTTGTGCTTGTGCTGCGGCCGCGACGAACCCGTCGCGGGTGTTGCGCATGCCGGTGCTTCTCACCGGAAAGGGTGCGGACAGAGTCCGCCGCCCCCCACGCCGACCCTGCTGAACCGAGGGCGCGCGCGTGCCGGGTGAGTTTTTAGTAGCCGCAGCCGGACTAGTCAATCATCGTCGAGCATCGCGGTCCGCACGATGACATGAAACGATCTGAGAAAAACCCTCGACCACGGCTGTAGTAGAGGTCGAGGGTTGCCGGTCGAGGCTGTTCAGGTCGAGCGCAGCTCGGAAACCTCGATGCCGATGACCCGGTAGCGGGTCGACGGCTTGCCGATGTCGGAGGTACCAGTCGCGTTGATCCGCTCGAGCACTTCCATTCCCCGCGACAGCTTCCCGAAGAGCGGGAAGACCGGCTCTAGCGTCGCGCCCTGCGCTCCGCTGACGATCAGGATCTGGCTGCCGTTCTCGTTCGGGCGTTCATGGGCGAACAGCAGCGCGCCGGGTACGTAGTCGGATCCGCTGAGGGGCAGGCCGTCGTCGCGGAAGAAGTAGCCGGGACCGGTGACGCCCTTGGCCGTGGGTTCGCCGGTCTGGATGAACGCATCCTTGAGGACGCGGTGGAAGTCGAGCCCGTCGTAGAAGTGGTAGCGAGCCAGGAACACGAAGTTGTTCACCGCCTTGAACGCACGGCCCGGCCGCAGCTCGAAGTGCATCGTCCCCGCCGTGGTCTTCATCACCGCCTCGTACCGCTTGGTGGCGTCGATGCAGCGCCCCGGCTCGCGCTCGAAGAAAATCTGTCTGGGCGAGCTTCCGTCGGCTGCCGGGCAGCTCGTCTGACCCTGGGCCACGGTGGGCTTCGACCTCGCCGCGCTCTGGTCCTTCGGGTCACGGTTTCCCGAATTCGTCGCGCTCAGGACACCGAACACGCCGATGATCACGACGAGGAGAATCGACACGAACCCGACGCGCCGCTGACGCCGCGCCGTCGCGCGCTGGCGGGCGCTCGCTTGGCGCTCGTTCCGGACCTGCTTCGAGACGCGCTTGCGCTCGCGCTTGGGTGTGGCCATAGGCCCCGACGGTAGTAGCCCCCACGCGCAACGGCGGCCCCCTGCGGGACCGCCGATTGCGTATTCGGATTATCTCTGCACGGTGGTCTGGTCGATCGCCGTGTTGGCTTCGTTGCCCGTGCTCGTCGCACCCGTCGCCGCCCCCACACCGTGGTTCACGACGGCGGCGTTCTGGTTCACCGTCACGTCATCGTCATGGACCATCACGACGGCGGTCTGGCGAATCTGCGTGGTCGAGTTCGTGCCGACAGCGGAGCTGTCCTTGTCGGTGGCCAGCGCATACGCAGCACCGGCGTTATCCACTTCCGCCGACTGGCCGACGGTGCCGTGGCCGGAGCCGAGCACGATGACCACGACGGTCTGGTCGACTGCGGTCACCGAAGCGTTCCCGACCGCAGAAGCCGAACCGTCACCGGTGGACGCGGCCACGCCGAGTCCACGGTTGGCCACACCGACGCTCTGATGCACCGTGGCGCTGCCGGGGCCCCGCAGGACGACGACGCTGACCTGGGTGACGGAGGTGCGGGCGAGATCACCCGTGGCCTGCGCCGAGCCCTGTCCCGTCGCGACCGCCACCGCCGAGCCCGCATTGGATACTGCGATGCGCTGACTCGTGATGACGACCTGCGGACCCTCTTCGCCGACGACGACGGCCACCTGCCAGATGGTCGTGCGCCCGTCGTTGCCAAGGGCATCAGCGACGGTGGGTGGGCCTCGCACCGGGCTGGTCCGCCAGCGTTCCGCTAGACGTTCGTCGACTCCCGGCCCCACTGCGGCCGCCGACCATGCCGGCGCCGATGATCCGGCCAACGGTGACAAAGCGGTCGTGGCGCTGGTGTCATCGAGCTTCGTGGGCTTGGCGGCGGTCGTAGCGCCGGTAACCGCCGCGCTGGTGGCCGATGCGGCTCCGGGTTCACCCCGTCTGTTCGCGGTGTCCGAGCTGGTGTCCGACGTTCCGGGAATCACGACCGCGGGAAAAGCCGCAGTCGGAACGTCCACCCTGGAAGTACGGACGATCGCGTCCTGGAGGATCCGCGGGACGGGCGTGAAGGCACCGCGTGCGTCCGGCCCGATCAGGGAGGACAGCTGATCCGTTGGTGCGAGGGACTTGGCGACAGGTTCGACCACCGAGTCCAAGTGATCCGCGGCGGCGGCCCCGATGTCGGTCGGGGGTGGCTCGGACTGCGCCGGCTTTGGAGGCGCCGCGTCCTGTTGGACGAGGGGTGACCACTGGTTGGCGTACTCGGCGCGCTGCTGGCCCTCTGCGAGTCGCTGCTGGTGCTCCGCCGTGTCGCGCGAAGGCGCGGCTGGGGACTCCTCCGACGGCGGATCGGCAGAAGCGGTAGCGGTCTCGTCCGCCGCCGCCTGCGCACCGAAGGACCCGACGACCACCGCGATCCCGACGCCTGCTGCCGCCCCGAACCCGGCGAGTCGACGACGTCCGCGCATCGCCGGCGAACCTACCGCGCGACGGGTCAGGGCCGCGCGACTTGAACTGACGTCCCTGAGCCGCTGCGGCACCACCACCCTCGCCCGGGCGGGCCGGCCCGCAACTCCGGTGGCGGCGTGAACCCCACCCGCTCGCACGCGACGAGTCGGTCGGGCGAAGCGTCCAAGGAAAGCAGGACACCCGGGAGCGGCCGGCGCATCAGCCAGTGGCTGAAGGGAAGCGACGTGAGCGACCCCTGATCGAAGGAGGCGAGGAGCACGTGCCCGGCGCGGTCGAGGCGCTCGGGCAGGTCGGCATCGCCGAGGCCTGGCCACAGCCGACGAGCGTCGTGTTCGTCGTCCACGACGAACACGGTGGGCTCACGTTGGAGAACGTCGCCGAGTTCAGCGGTGTCGCTGGGGCAGACGCGCTCGACGGACCGAGCGCCGGCATACGAGCTCGCCATCGTCTCGAGCGCGGTGCTCCGTCCCGACCGTGCCCGGCCGACCACAACGATCACGGGACCGGCGGCGTCGAGGTCGATCGATACCGGCGCGAGGCCGGCGGCGCCACCGATACCCAGCATCACGTGTTCCGGGGCGGCGCTCCCGAGCGTGCTGCGACGCACCGAGGACGGAAGCGCGGCCACGGCGGCGTGTCTGGCCCGAGCGCTTCCCGCTGCGGAACCTGATTCCTCGGAGTCTGGCGCCTCGGGGCAGCCGACGTGTGCCTCGAGGCCGCCGGGCATGACGATGGCGCGGCCCGGGGGCGCGCCGCTGCGCCGGCGGACGCCGACCGCGGATTCGTGCGCGGGATCGGTGAGGGGCAGAACGAGGCGCGGCCCACCCAAACGGGCCGGCAGTCCCGCCCCTGCGGTGGCGGCATCGACTGTCGCAATCGTGTGCACGCGTCGAGCGGGCCCGTCGTTGAGGCTCTCGACGAGGTCGGCAGAGAATGAGCCGCCGTCCATGTCCCGGCAGTCGTGGAGCAACGCGTCCAGTCGATCGACCAGAACGAGCCGCGTGACACCTTCGACCGGCGATCGCAGCGACGTGACCAGCCTGCGCAGGTGTTCGACATCGCCGCGCACCACGACGCCACCGTCGACGGGAGATCCATCGAGCGCCCGCAGTCCGCCGGTGGACCAGTCGACGGCGTGGACCAACAAGTTGCTGTCAGGATCGTCTTGGGCTCTTGCTGCGGCCGCCGCCGCGAGGAGCGCCGTCGTCCGGCCCGACCGCGGTCCACCGATCACGAGCATGGTGCCGTGGCCGACCGGATCGAACCTGAGCGGCGACGACTCTTTCGCGCCCGGCCGGTCGGTGAGCCCGAGAATGAGGCCGCCCTGCGTCCACGGCCGCGACGATTCAGGCACGTCGGCTCGCTCGAGGCGGTCGGGCAGCGGCGGCGAGAGAAGCGGATCGGCGTGCACGCCGACGGCGTCACTAGCCGACGCCATCGCCGCGAGAACCCGGTCGAGATCGTCGTCTTCCGCGGCCGCTTCGACCCGTGGGCCAACTGCGTCGACCAACGTGCGCACCGCGACACGCGGTCCGGGCGGAAGCGAGGCGGAGCGAGCGAACGCGCTCTGAACCTGCTGGCGGGCGCCGTCGAGCATGAGGACGCACACGCCGGGCCGTGCCGCTAGGTGGGCGGCATCGGGGACACCGAGCACCGCGACGCTCTCCGAGGATTCCGCGACCCGGAGGCAGATGCGCACGCCGACGTTCTGGCGGATGTCGGCGGTGACGTCCGTCGACGGCGACTGTGTGGCCAAGACGAGGTGGACGCCCTTCGATCGGCCCTGCGCGGCCACGCGCAAGAGCGCGCCAACACCCGATCCCGCGGCGTCGTCGCGGCGAAACTGCCCGAACTCGTCGGCGAGGATGAGCAACCGTGGGAAGGGCTCGCCCGAGATGCGCTCGTACTCGTCGGCATCCGCGGCTCCGGCCGACGCGAGCACCTCGTCACGCCGCGCAATCTCTCTGAGCAGGGCGCTGATCGCTCGTTCCACCTGCGCTCGGTTGCGGTCCGAGACAAAACCTGCGCAATGCGGAAGCGCCGTCAGGCGGGAGAGCTCGTTGCCCCCCTTGAAGTCGACCACGAGGAACGAGAAGCGGTGAGGCGAGTGGCTCCCCGCAAGGGACAGGAGCATGGACTCCAGGAGCCGCGTCTTGCCGGAGCCGGTCGAGCCCGCCACCAATGCGTGACTGTTGTGCCCATCGAGCCGGACGCGGACAGGACCGTCGGCGTCCGCTCCGATCAAGGGCTCGAGCGAGCTGTCGTGTTCGGACCAGGCGCGAGCAAGGGCGTCAGCATCTACGAGCGACGGCATGAGGTCGACGAGCCGGACCTCCGTCGGCGTCGCGCCAGCATGCCGGAACGACGGCACCCTGAGCCCGGAGAGACTGCGGGCGACGCTGAGCGGGATTTCGTCAGCGATGGCATCGGGAATCACATCGGTGACGTCTCGTCCTGCGCGCAATACGAGGCGCCCTGGTGCGCCCGCGGTGAGCCTCGACACGGCCGGGGGCAGGTCGTCGTCGTCGCGCTGTCGCCACACGAGCGAGACGCCGGGGACGACGAGCGCGGCGGGCCCGCTCCAGTCGGGTCCCGCGTCGTCGCACACGACCATCCGGGCGACATCGCCGGCGGGCGCCGACAGCACCTGTCGCACCGCAGCCGCGTCCGACGGCGCGACGACGGTGGTCCGATGCGGAGCGAGCGCGAGAAACGCCCATCGTGCAGGGTCGGGCGAAACGACCGCGACCTCGACGACACGGGGTGAGTGCAGAGCGAGGGTCTGAAGTGCGATCCAGAAAACAACGGCGTCGAGGTCTGCCTCGGGACCGACGAGTGTTAGCGGGCCTTGGGCAAGGTCGACCGCGCACGGCACCAGATGGGCCACGGCCTCCGGAATTCCCACGGCGTGGCCGGAGGCGTCGACGACGTCGACCGACCCTGCGCGATCCCACAACCCGATCCGGACCGAAGTAGGCGGCGTTCGACCCGACCACACCAGCGACGAGCGCCGCGCAACCCCCGCCGCGACCTGCGCGGGATCTGGCCACAGCCCGCGCAGACTCCGCTCTTCGGCCTCCGCGGCCTGTCGCACAAGTGTGCGTGCCGACCGCTCGGATTCGGCGTGGCGATCCGCGGCGGCACGAGAGCGGCGGCGGACGCGCACGTGGTCGACGAGGGCGCTCGCACCGAGCGCGAGAGGCACGGCGGCAAACGCGCCCACGGAGACAAGCGGCGCTCCAGTCGCGGCCACCGCACCGGCCCCGGCGAGGGGAGCCGCGACAGTCCACAGCGAACGACGTCGATCGATCGAGGCGTCAGCAACGGGAAGACGAACCGCCACGGGCGTCGGCCGCTCGTCGATCTGTGACTCCCAGGTGAGCGCGACGTGGAACGGTCCTGTGCGCCGCGTGCCGGGTGCATTCAGGTTGTCGGTGTGCACCGTGATGACCGTGTCACCGACAACCACTGGGTCGCCCGGCTCACACGAGCGCGCTTC
>Ga0183260_10001783_pt1 | contig 17918 bp, 15 predicted proteins | sample AntDrymUQ4972206_2_FD_129768 | JGI IMG/M metagenome (GOLD analysis project Ga0183260, IMG submission 129768) | Polar desert sand microbial communities from Dry Valleys, Antarctica - metaG UQ497 (22.06) (version 2) (version 2) | ecosystem: Environmental > Terrestrial > Soil > Desert | place...
CCCACGGGACGCATTCCCCACCGCCCGCGACCTGCCGAGGTCCGCGCGAGAGCTCGGAGTCACCGTGGTCGTCGAGTACCGCGACGGAGCTCCGCGCCGAGCTACATCCCCATCGAGTGGTAGCCGGCGTCGACGTAGAGCGTCGTCCCGGTGACGTTCTTCGCGTCGTCCGACAGGAGGTAGGCGGACGCGCCCGCGACATCGTCGGCGTCGATGTGACGCCGTAACGGCGCGCGCTCGACGAACATCGACTCCATCTCGGTGAAACCGGCGATCGAGCGTGCGGCGAGCGTGCGCACCGGCCCGGCCGAGACGGCGTTGACGCGGATCTCCTTCTCGCCGAGCTCCCAGGCCAGGTACTTGACGGACGCGTCGAGCGTGGCCTTCGCCACTCCCATCACGTTGTAGTGCGGAACCGCCCGCTCACCGCCCAGGTAGGTCATCGTTACGATCGAGCCGCCCCCGGCGGCCTCCATCAATGGCTCGGCTGCGCGCGCGGCGGCGACAAGCGAGTAGGCGCTGATGTCGAGCGCCATCCAGAAACGATCGCGGGGCGTGTCGGTGAAACGCCCCTCGAGATCCTCGGCGGCAGCGAAGGCGACGGAGTGGACGAGCAGGTCGAGCTTGCCGTCCCAGGCGGCGGCTGTCTCACGGAAGACGCGCTCGACGTCGTCGTCCGAGCGCACATCGCAGGGCGTCACGAGCTCCGAGCCGACCGACGACGCGAGCTCACGCACGTTGCCTTCGATCCGCTCACCCTGGAACGTGAACGCGAGCTCCGCGCCTTCCTCTGCCAGCCGCCGCGCGATCGCCCAGGCGATCGAACGCTTGTTGGCAACGCCCAGGACGAGCGCGCGCTTGCCGTCGAAGCGAGCCACTCCGGCGAGTCTAGGCTACTCTCAGGGACGTGCGCCGCCTCGTCGTATCGATCGCACTCGGCGGGGCGCTCTTGGCCTCGGCCACCGCATCCGCGAGCTTCCAACCGATCGAGCGGCGTCACGGCGAGATCGAGATCCCTCGCGTGCGCGCCGGGACGATCACGGTGCCGGACGCTCACCGCCGGGGACGGATCACGGTGATCCTGACCCTCGCCGACCCTCCCCTCGCCGCGTACTCGCGCTCGCTCGCGGGGCGCAGCTCCGTGCGGCGACTGAACACAGCAAACCTCGCCGCGAGGGCATATGTGGCCAAGCTACGGCGTGCGCAGCAGGTCGCTGCCGTGACGTTGAAACGGGCGATCCCAGAGGCGAAGGTCCTGCGGAATTACACGATCCTGCTCAACGGCATGGCCGTTGAGCTGCCGGCCACCGAGCTCGCGAAGGCGGCGAAGCTCTCGTTCGCCCGGAAGCTCTACCCGAGCTATCGCTACACGCTGGCGCTCAATCGCAGCCCGAGCCTGATCGGCGCCGACGCGCTCGCCGCGGCCGGCGGCGGCACGGGCGAGGGCACGAAGATTGCCGTCGTCGACGACGGCGTCGACCCCGAGAACAGATTCTTCGACCCGGCAGGCTTCAGCTACCCGCCAGGCTTCCCGAAGGGCGGCACCAAGTGGACGACGCCCAAGGTGATCGTCGCGCGCGCGTACGTCGGCGCGGGCGCGGACGAACGCAGCCGCCTCGCCCTCGACCGGCGGGCCTCGTTCCACGGCACGCACGTCGCGGGAATCGCGGCCGGCAACGCCGGCACGACCGCGCCAAGTGGTGACGACCACCCAGAGACGGCCGGCCTCTCGGGCGTCGCGCCGCGAGCGCAGATCGGCAACTACCGAGTCTTCAACGTGCCGACTCCGCTCGGCCACGTCGGCAACACGCCCGAGATCGTGGCTGCCTTCGAGGCGGCCGTCCGCGACGGGATGGACGTGATCAACTTCTCGGGCGGCGGACCGCAGACCGATCCGGTGAGCGACGCGCTGGTCGAGGCGGTGCGGAACGTCGCCGCGGCCGGCGTCGTCCCGGTGATCTCGGCCGGAAACGACAGGGACGACTACGGGCTTGGCTCGGCAGGCTCCCCCGGGACGGCGCCCGACGCGATCTCGGTAGCCGCCCTCTCGAACTCGCACGTCTTCGCGCCGGCGCTTAGCGTGACCACGCCCGACGCGCCGGGGGCGCTCACGCGCATCCCGTTTGCTCGGACGGCGGGCGGTCCGACCCCGGCCGACTGGGCCACCGCGGACCAGCAGGTGGTGGACGTCGGCACCGTGTTGGGCGTGAACGGCGCCGCAGTTCCGCGCAATCTCTGCGGCCCGCCCGGGAACCTCGACGGCGGCGCCTCCCCGCTCCCGGCAGGCTCGCTCACGGGCTCGATCGCTCTCGTCTCGCGCGGTATCTGCACGTTCGCGTTGAAGGCGGCGCGCGTGAAGGCGGCTGGCGCGATCGGCATCGTCGTCGTCGACAACCGGCCCGGCGAGGCGAACGGCATCCCACTCGAGCTCGCTGTCCCGGGCGGCATGATCGCCGACCGCGACGGAGCAGCGCTGCGCTCCTACCTCGAGGGACGCGGGGGCCGGACCGGGATCCGGATCGGCCGGGACCCCCAGGAGCTCGCCACCGGCCGCAGTGGGATCGTCACGAGCTTCTCCTCGGGGGGCCTGACCGCGTTCGGCCACCTGCTCAAGCCGGACGTCGGCGCGCCCGGCGGCCAGATCCTCTCCGCCACGCTCGGGATCGCGGGTGGGCCGTTCGCCTCCTTCGACGGGACGAGCATGGCCGCGCCGCACATCGCCGGCGCGGCGGCGCTCCTGCTCCAGCGCCACCCGGGCTGGACGCCGCGCCAGGTCAAGTCGGCGCTCGTCTCCACCGCAGCGACCGCCTGGGCGGACACCGCGCGCACGGTCGAAGCGCCGGTGCTCACCGCCGGATCCGGTGAGGCGGATGTGCTGGCCGCGAACGACCCCAAGCTCTTCACCGACCCGGTCTCACTCTCCTACTCCGACCTGAACGTGAGCCGCGGCTCGGTGTCGAAGTCGCTTCTGCTCGCGGTGGCCGACGCGGGCGGCGGCGCGGGCTCCTGGAGCGTCGAGGTGCGACCCCAGTCGCAGCCAAGCGGCGTCGAGATTGTTGTGCCGGGCTCGATCACGCTCATTTCCGGCGGCGACACACAGGTTGCGGTCACGGTTCGAGCGTCGGCCGACTCCGGGATCGGAGAGGCATACGGATTCCTACTCCTGCGGCGCGGCGACGTCACCCGAAAGGTGGCGTACGCGATGCTCGTGACGCGGCCCGGGTTGGAGCAGGCTCCGATCGTGCCGCTGCGCCAGCTCCAGTCAGGCGACACGCGCAAAGGCGTCTCGCGCACATCCGTCTACCGCTATCCGGCCGCCGCCTTCGGCCCGGCGCCGAGCTACTTCGGCGCGCCGGTGAACGAGGACGGCGCAGAGACCCTCTACCGGATCCGGATCGACGAGCCCGCGATCAATGTCGGCGCGGCCGTGATCCTCTCGTCGCGGGGGTCGCTCGTGCACCCCTGGTTCCTCGGCTCACCGGACGAGAACGACGTCCAGGGATACGCCGGCACCCCGGTGAACGTCAACAATTTGACGATCGACTACCCGCTCGACATCGGCGCCGCAGCGACGGTCTTCCCGCGCACCAAGGCCTACTACGTATCGGTCGACTCCGGTCGGGACCAGTTCACGGGCCGCTCGTTGGGCGGGTCGTATCTGCTCCGCGCCTGGGTCGACGACCTGCAGCCACCGCTGCTCGGCCTGATCACGAACCGCGTGTCGGCAGGCCGCCCGACCATCGCGCTCCGCGTCATCGACCTCGGCTCCGGCGTCGACCCCTATTCACTCGTGATCGGCTACGGCGGCGCCCTGATCGAAGCGGCGGGGTACGACCCCGCCAGCGGGATCGCCCTCTTCCCGCTGCCGAGGCAGGCACCCGCGCTAAGGACGGGAAAGCGGACGCTGACCGCCTCCGCCGCCGACTTCCAAGAGGCGAAGAACGTCGACTCCGTCGGCGACGAGTTGCTCCCGAACACCGCCTTCGCTTCCGGCAGGATCACCGTCGTCAACCGCCCGACTGTCACCTGGGTCACGCCCGACGTCAACGAGTGCACTGCGAGGCAGGCGCCGCTCGTCGTACTCGCGGCCTCGACGGCCGCGGTTCGCTCCGTCCGGTTCTTCGACGGCCGGAAGCTGCTCGCGACCGACAAACGGGGCGGCGCCGGCCTCTTCACCGCCGTCTGGAAGCGCGGCGGAGCGGCGAAGGGCAAGCACGCGCTGCGAGCGATCGTCACCGACGCGAACGGCCGCAAGGCCGAAGCACAGCGCGTCGTACGCGTCTGCAAGAGCTAGGGCCGACGTGAAGGTGGCGGTGGTCACCGGCGCGTCCAGCGGGATCGGCGCCGCGACAGCGAGGGAGTTGGCGCGACGCGGCTGGCACTGCGTGCTGGTCGCCCGCAGGCAGGAGCGGCTGGAGCCGCTGGCCGCCGCCCTCGGCGGCGAGTATGAGCTCTGCGACGTCTCCGACCGGAGCGACGTGGACCGGGCGGCCGCAGCGATCCTCACACGCCACCCAAGCATCGATCTACTCGTCAACAATGCGGGTATCCCGGGTCGCGGAAACTTCTTCACGCTCGAGCCCGAGCGCATCGAGGCGGTACTGCGGACTAACTACCTGGGCGGAGTGTGGTTCGTGCGCGCGCTGGAGCCCGGGCTGCAAAGGGGCTCACACGTCGTCAACGTCGTTTCGGTCGCAGGAGTGGTGGCCTTCGCGCCGGCCGGGCCGTACGCCGCCTCGAAGCACGCGCAGCTTGCGTTCTCCCGCTCACTCACCGGACTCCTCGGCGGGCGCGGTGTGCAGGTGCACACCGTCCTACCCGGCTTCGTCGAGACGGAAGGCTTCCCGCAGAGGAGCGTGCTCACGAACGGCTTCTTCCGCCGAGCCGTGATCGGGCCGGAGCTCGTTGCTGAGCGGATCGTGGAGGCGGTCGAGTCGGGGAAACGGGAGCTCTTCGTCCCGCGTTGGTACCGCGTCTTCGCGCTCATCCAGTCGCTCTTCCCGGGCGTTTCGGCGCGACTCGTCGCGCGCTCGGGCTACCGGCGCAACTAATAGCTTCGCGAAGCGCTGCGCGGCCACCAGCAGCTCTCTCTTCGCCGCCTGCGTCGTCGCCGGCGGCGGTATCAGCTCTCCACGATCGCACAGCGTGTCCGCTCGGGCGTCCTGCTGATCCCGGTGACGAGCTCGTAGGCGATCGTCCCAGCGACGCGAGCATGCGCCTCGGCCAGGACGCCGTGACCGAGCAGCGTCACCGGCGTTCCCACGGGCAGTTCGCGGTCGAGCTCGACGGCGAACGCGTCCATCGAGATCGTCCCCACCACGCGTCGCGGCTCTCCGGCCACGCGGATCTCCGTCCCCGTCAGATCACGGCGGAAGCCGTCCGCGTAGCCGACCGGGACGATCCCGATCCATGTCGGCCGCTCCGCCAGGAAGCGCCGGCCGTAGCCGGTGGACTCGCCTGGCTCGAGTCGGCGCACCTGCGCGAGCTGCGAGTTCCAACGCAGCGCCGGTTCGAGCCCGTCCTCGGCCGGGTCGGTCCCGAACGGAGAGATTCCGTAGAGCGCAATTCCGCACCGCGCCGCATCGAAGCGCGCAGACGGGTAGCGCAGGGCGCCGGCGCTGTTTGCCAGGTGCCGGGTCAGGTGGGAGTGCGCGTCGGTCGCGGCGCGGAACCGGGCCACCTGCTGCTCTGTGAAGGCGGCGTCACAGTCGGCCGAGGCGAAGTGGCTCATCAGCCCGACAACCTCGCGACCCGGTGCGGGCAGCTCGGCGAGACCCCACCGCCCCATGCCGGTGTCGAGCTTGAGGTGCACACGCACGCCCTCGGGAACCTCGCCGTCGCCGATCGCGAGCTCGAGCCCTGCCTCGCGCGCCTCCGTGATCTCGAGGCTCGACGCGGGTCCCATCACGAGCACGCGCACTGACCCGAGCGCCCGCCGTAACACCAGCCCCTCCGGCACGGTCGCCACGCAGAGAGCTGTCGCGCCGACGCCGAGCGCAGCGGCGCCTGCGTCCGCCGCGCCGTGACCGTAGCCGTCCGCCTTCACGACCGCCCAGAGCTCGGCACCCTCGAGGGCGCGCAGGAGTCTCCGCGCGTTCCGTCGGATTGCACCCAGGTCGACCGTCACGTCGGAGCGGCTCACTTAGACGCTCTAACGTACTGGGTGCCTCGACTCAGCGCTTGATTGCGTCAGAGCTGCTTAGAGCGGATCGTACGGGCGGAAGTTCCGCGCGAGCTCCGAGACGTAGCCCCGGCCGAGGCTCTCGCCGTTCGCCGCGACCCAGGAGCGGAAGCTCGCCGTGCCGAGGGGCGGCTCCGTCGACACGAGCAGCTCCCCCTGGAGGCCCGCCAGCTCCGCCCGGGTGAGGAGCACGTCGCGGCGGAGCGCCCCCGTGACCCGCGCCAGCGCAAGCACGGCCCCCGGCGGCAGGTGCACGATTCTGGCGCGGCTGCCGACCGCGGCGGCGACGAGCCGTACGAGCTCCTCGTAGCTGAGGGTGTCGGGGCCCGCCGCATCGAGCACGACGTCCTCGTCCGACTCGCCGACGTCAACGCAGATCCTCGCGACATCCTCGACCGACACCGGCTGCACCCGGTAGCGCCCAGCGCCCGCGACCGGGAAGACCGGCATCCGCCGCAGGCCCCACGCGATGTTGCTGACGAGGATGTCGCGCGGGCCGAAGACGAGCGTCGGCCGCACGACCGCCCAACGGAGGCCGGACGCGCCCACGTCCTCCTCCACCTGCGCCTTGCCACGGAAGTACGGCAGCACCGAGTCGAGCGACGGGTTCGTGACGCTGACGTGCACGACCCGGCGCAAACCCGCCTCACGGGCGACCCGCAGGAGGACGCGCGTGTTCTCGACCGTGCCGTCGAAAGTGGTCGCGCCGTGGGCGAAGCGGACCCAGTAGGTGTTGTAAAGGGTGTCCGCGCCCGCGAGCGCCTTCCGGAGCGCGCGCTCGTCGCGGAATTGGAGCTCGGCGCGCTCGATCCGCTCGGCAAGTGGATCGCACGGCGCGTCCCGTCGAGACAGGGTTCGCACCGGCCGGCCGCGGCGGAGCAGATCCTCGGCGATCGCGCGGCCGGTGTAGGAGAACGCGCCTGTGACGACGTCCATCAGCTCAGCACGGAGGGAAGCGCGGCGATCACGTCGCTAGCGATCATCCCGGCCTGATCACCTCTGCTCCGAGCTGCCAACCCGTGCGCCGTGGCCGCGGCCGCCGCGGCGAGGCGCGGCTCGACGCCTTTCGCCAGGAACGCAGCAAGGATGCCGGTCAACACGTCGCCGGTGCCGGCCGTCGCCAACCCGGGGGCATCCGTGACGCAGACGAGTGGGCCCTCGCCCGGCGCGGCGACGATCGTGTCGGCGCCCTTGAGTAAACAGACGGCATCGAAGCGCTCCGCGCCTCGACGTGCCGCCTCGAGCCGGTGCGCGTCAACCCACGCCGGCTCCTCGCCGAGCAGGCGCGCGAGCTCGCCCGCATGAGGAGTCAGGACGGCGCGTCCGCCCCAATCGCCGGGCTCGAGCTCGTGCAGCGCGTCCGCGTCCAGCACAACCGGCTGCTCTCCAGCCGTCAGCAGCTCGTCGCGGAGCCGCAGCGCTTCCGACCCCCGGCCGAGCCCGGGCCCGATCGCGAGCGCGCCCGCCTTCTCCGCCGCCCGCAGCGCGCCGGCCCACGTCAGCTTCACCGGCTCCAGCAAGCGCGCCTCGACGACGGGCAGCGCGCGCTCCGGGACGGCGACGGCGACGTAGCCCGCATCGGCGCGAAGAGCGGCCTCCGCTGCGAGGCAGACGGCTCCAGTCATCCCGGGCGAGCCGCCCGCGACGAGCACCGCGCCGGCCGTGTACTTGTTGTCCTGCGGTCGCCGGCGTGGCACGACCGACAGGATCGCCGGCGTCACCAGCTGCAGTTCCGTCTCGGCCGGCTCGAGCCCGATCTCCGCGATCGTCACCTCACCCGCATGGAAGAGACCGGGGGCGATCGCGAGGCCTGCCTTGACGCCGTGGAAGGTAACGGTCAGCGTCGCCCGTACGGCCTCGCCCGCGATCTCCCCGGTGGACGCGTCGACCCCCGACGGGACGTCGACGGAGACGACAGGCGCGCCCGCGGCGTTGATTCGCCCGATCGCCGCGGCGGCCTCCGCACGCGGCTCGCCGTGGAAGCCGGTGCCAAAGAGCGCGTCGACGATCACGTCGGCCTGCTCGACCGCCGTCGTTTCGACCGCGTCGAGACCCTCCTCGCGCAGGATCCGGGCGGCGATACGGCCATCGCCCCCGTTCGAGCCGCTGCCGCAGACGACGGCGACCCGGCGAGCGTCGGGAAACCGCTGCAGGACCTCACGAGCGACCGCCGCCCCCGCCCGCTCCATCAACTCGGAGGCGACATGCCCTTCCTCGGCCGCCCGCATCTCCTCCGCGGTGTACAGAGGCTCAAACATCGTCGACGACGGCGACCGCGGAGGCGAGCTCGCGCGAGTGCGTCATCGAGAGGTCGATCACTCCCGCATCGACCCTTTCCGCCCAGGCCGCGACGCGTCCCGACAGCCGCACCGACGGCTTCGGCCGCCCCGCGATCTCGATGTCCTTCCACGCAAAGGCGCGGGCAACGCCGAAGCCGAGTGCCTTCCCGACCGCCTCCTTGCCCGCGAACCGCCCCGCGTAGCTCTGGGCCGGGTTCTTGCGGGAGTCGCAGTAGGCCTGCTCGGCCGGTGTGAAGCAGCGGTCCCTGAAGCCTGCGTACCGCTCGAGCGACCGCCGCACGCGCTCGATCTCGATCAGATCGACGCCGACCCGCGTCACAGCGTGCGGTTGATCCAGTCGGGCACCTGCGCGATCGAGCTCAGCACGGCATCGGGCACGGTGCTCGAGCGCTCGAGCGTGTCCGGCCGGAACTTGCCGGTGCGCAGGAGCAGGGTCTTCATCCCGAAGAGCTGCGCACCACGGACGTCCTGCTCGAGATCGTCCGTGACCATCCACGTCAGCTCGGGCTCGGCGTCGAGGGCGGCGAGCGCGGCAGCGAAGCAGGCGGCGCTCGGCTTGCCGATGACCGTCGCCTCCACTCCCGTCGCGTACTCCAGTGCCGCCACGAACGCGCCGCTGTCGAGCATCGGGCCGCGCGCGGTCTGCCACCACGGGTTCTTGTGCAGGCAGAAGAGGTCGGCGCCGGCCTGGATCTCCGCGAACGCCCGCCCCAGATTCATGTAGCTGAACACCTGGTTCGGCTCGACGGTCTCGTCGCAACCGCCGACGAGCACTGCATCCGCGCTGTCGCCGACGAGCTCGACGCCGGCGAGATCGGGCACGATCGCGGACAGGACGAGCGCGTAGACACGTCGGCCACCGAGCTGCTCCGCTGCCGCGATCGGAGTCGTCTGCAGGTCGACGTCCTCGAGCTCGTGTCCCATGCCGCGCAGCTCCTCCACGAGCGCGGCCCGGGAGCGTGTGGAGTTGTTCGTGACGAACCGGAGCCGGTGTCCTTCCGCCCGCAACCGCGCGATCGCGTCTACCGCACCCGGGATCGGTTCACCGGAGACATGGAGGACGCCGTCGACGTCCAGCAGAATGGCGGCCATGGAGCCGGACTCTATCCGCGTCACGCGCTCGGTCGTACTCCCTCTCACAGAGGTGGAGCTGCGCTTTTCGCGCTCGAGCGGCCCCGGCGGCCAGCATGCGAACACCGCCGAGACCCGCGTCGAGGCAATCCTCGACATCGACGCCTCGTCGGCGCTCACGAACGCTCAGAAGCGCCGCGTCGTGGCGAAGGCCGGGCCGATCCTGCGCGCGGTCGCTCAGGACGAGCGCAGCCAGTTGCGCAACCGCGAGCTGGCCGTCGAGCGGCTCGTCGAGCGGCTGCGCGACGCGCTGAAGGTCGAGCGCCGGCGCGTCGCGACGAAGCCGACGAAAGCCTCACGGGAACGCCGACTGGAGTCGAAGAAGCGGCGCTCGAAGACGAAGAAGCTCCGCCGGCCGCCGCACAACTGAAGCGGACCGTAGACTCGGAGCGTGGACGTCTTGCGTCTTGCGAGCCTGCTCGAGTTGCTGCCGCCGGAGCGCACCCGGCTGCTCGACAACCTCGGCCGCCTGCGACGCGAGGTCGGCCCGATCACGCCGGAGCTCTCCGACGCGCTCGCCGACCGGATGAACCTGCGGCACGGCGACGTGCACGAGGTCGTCTCCTTCTACTCGTTCTTACAACTGCCGGTGGACGCCGTCCGGGTCTGCACGGGACCCATCTGCGACTGCGCCGGTTCGCGCGCGCTGCTCTCGGAGAGCGCGATCGAGGTGCCTTGCCTCGGCCACTGCGAGCTCGCGCCGGTCGTCCTACACGGGGACGACGTGCTCGGCGGGGTCGCGCACACGACGAACGACGGCCCGTCGCTGGGGCTCGGCCGCACCGACGAGACGCTCGCAGATCACGAGGCGCGCGGCGGCCTCGACCTCCTCCGCGACCTCCCGCCCGGCGACCGCATCGTCGCGGAGCTGAAGGCGTCCGGCCTCACCGGCTACGGGGGCGCCGGCTTCCCGGCCGGCCTGAAATGGGAGGCCGTCAGGCGCGAACCCGGGCCGCGCGTCGTCGTCGTGAACGCCGACGAGGGCGAGCCCGGAACGATCAAGGACCGCTACGTGATGGAGCTGCGCCCGCACCTGCTGCTCGAGGCGACGCTGATCGCGATGCACGCCGTCGAGGCGACCGAGGGCTACATCTACATCCGCGAGGAGTACGCCGCCGCGCGGGGGCGCCTCGCAGCGGCGATCGACGAATTTCGCGCTGCCGGGCTCCTCGACGGTGTGTCGCTCGAGCTCGTGATCGGCGCCGGCGCGTACATCTGCGGCGAGGAGACGGCGATGCTCGAGTCGATGGAGGGCCGGCGCGGGATGCCGCGCCTGAAACCGCCTTTTCCGAGCCAGTCCGGCCACCTGGGGAGGCCAACGCTGATCAACAACGTCGAAACGCTCGCACACATTCCGGCGATCCTGCGCAACGGCGGTGGCTGGTGGGCCGAGCTCGGCGACCCGGGCGTCCGGCTCTGGTCGGTGACGGGCGCCGTCGCGCGGCCCGGCTGCTACGAGGCGCCGAACGGGATCGTCCTGCGCGACCTGATCGACGAGTACGCGGGCGGGCTGACCGGGGAGCCCGGCGCGATCGTCCCAGGCGGCGCCGCGAGCGGGATCCTGCCGCCGGCCGCGCTCGACGTGCCGCTCACACGCGAGGCGCTCGCCGAGTGGGGCTGCGGCGTCGGCTCCGCCGCGGTTCAGGTCTTCCCGGCCTCCTACTCCCCGCTCCGCCTGCTCGCCGAGACGATGCGCTTCTTCGCGGAGGAGTCGTGCCAGAAATGCACTCCGTGCCGCATCGGCAACCGGGCGCTGCACCACGTCGCGGAGGAGCTCGAGCACGGCCGCGCGCCGATGTCTCGAAGCCAGGTCGAGGAGTGGCTCGAGGCGATGGCACTGACCTCGATCTGCGGTCTCGGCCAGGGCGCGCCGATCCCGGTCCGGAATGCCTTCCAGCACTGGCCCGAATTCTTCGAGAAGATGCCCGCGTGATCGCGTTCACGTTAGACGGGCGTACGGCGTCCGCGTCGGAGGGCGAGCTGCTCGTGCACGCGGCGGCACGGAACGGCGTCTTCATCCCGACCCTCTGCCACGACGACAAGCTCGCGCCCTACGGCGGCTGCCGGATGTGCATCGTGGGCGTCGAAGGGGCGCCAAGGCCGCTGCCCGCCTGCGCCACACGCGTTGCCGACGGCATGGTCGTGTCAACCAACTCCAATGTGCCCCAACTCCGGAAGACGTTGACGGAGATGCTTCTCTCCGAGCACCTGAACAACGACCCCGGTGGGCGGCCGAACGAGCTCACGGACCTCGCGCTCGAGCTCGGCGCAGAGGCGCCGCTGATCCTCCCGGACGCGAAGCGCGAGCCGTACGCCGACCGCAACAAGCTGATGGGGTACGAGCCGGACACGTGCATCCTCTGCAACCGCTGCGTCCGCTACACCCAGGAAGTGATGATGTGCTCCGCGCTCTCACTCGAGGGCCGCGGGCCCGACGCACGCATCGTCCCGACCTGGGAGCGCTCGTGGCTGGACACTGAGTGCGAGCTCTGCGGCGGTTGCCTCTCGACCTGCCCGACTGGCGCCATCTATGAGAAGTTTCTCGAAGGCTCCGGTGTCGAGGAACGCGCGCTCGAGCAGGTGAAGACGACGTGCACGTTCTGCGGCGTCGGCTGCCAGCTCGACCTGAACGTCGACTCCGAGACGAAGCGGATCGTCAAGGTGACCTCGAAGCCGGAGTACGTCTCGAACGAGGGCAATCTCTGCGTCAAGGGCCGCTTCGCCTTCAACTTCGTCCACCACCCCGACCGCCTGACCGAGCCTCTCGTTCGAGGCGAGGACGGGGAACTGCACGCAACGACGTGGGAGACAGCACTCGCCGCAGCCGCAGCCGGGCTGCAGGGGGTGATCGAACGCCACTCGCCGCAGGCGGTCGGGGTGCTCGCCTCCGCCCGGCTGACGAACGAGGAGAACTATCTGATCCAGAAGCTCGCCCGGACGGGTTTGCAGACGCACTCCGTCCACTCCTGCGAAGCCACCTGACACGCTCCGACCCTTTACGGCCTGGTCAGGTCGCTCGGCAGAGGCGCAACCACCAACTCGATCCCGGAGATCGAGAACTGCCGCTTCCTGCTCGTGATCGGCTCGAACACGACCGAGGCGCACCCCGTGCTCGCGCTAAGAATCAAGAAGGCTGTACGGAACGGCGCCACGCTCGTCGTCGCCGACCCGCGTGCGATCTGGCTGACGAAGCTCGCGAAGCGCCATCTGCAGCTCCGCCCCGGCTCGGACGTCTGGCTGCTGAACGCGATCATGCACGTGATCCTCGAGGAGGAACTGCAGGACGACGCGTACATCGCGGCACACTGCGAGGACTTCGAGTCGGTGCGCGAAGTCGTCGCGCGCTACACGCCAGAGGAGGCCGAGCGCGTCACCGGTGTCCCGGCCGAGGCCATCCGGGCCACGGCCCGCGAGTACGCCGGCGAGCGGCACGCCGCGATCTTCTACACGCTGGGGATCACCGAGCACGCCTGCGGCGTCGACAACATCTGGTCGCTCGCGAACCTCGTCCTGATGACCGGCCACCTCGGCTACGAGTCGACCGGCCTGAACGCGCTCCGCGGCCAGAACAACGTCCAGGGCCTGAACGACTCGGGCGCGAACCCCCACTACTTTCCCGGCTACCAGCCGTGGGATGATCCCGAGGTGCGGCAGAAGTTCGCGGCCGCGTGGGGCGTCGACCTCCCCGAGCGCGCGGGGTACCGGCTCGACCAGATGATGTCGGGGCTCCACGACGGCCGAGTCAAGGCGCTCTACCTGGTCGGCGAGAACCCGGCCCAGACCGAGCCGAACGCCAACCACGTCGAGGAGGGCCTGGCGAAGCTCGAGTTCCTGGTCGCCCAGGACCTGTTCCTGAACGAGACGTCGACCCGGTTCGCGGACGTCGTGCTCCCGGCTTCGAGCTTCGCCGAGAAGGACGGCACCTTCACGAACACCGAGCGCCGGATCAACCGGGTGCGGGCGGCCGTACCGTGCCCGGGCCACGCCCGCGGCGACCGCGAGATCGTGATTGCCCTCGCCCGGGCTCTCGGTTGCGACTGGCCGGATTATCCGGACGCGGAGTCCGTCTGGAACGAGCTCGCGGACCTGTCGCCGAACTGGTTCGGCGTCCGCTACGACCGGATCGAGCAGGAGGGGATCCAGTGGCCGTGCCCGACCCGAGACCACCCGGGCACGCGCTTCCTCCACGAGGGCCACCCCTCGCTGCCAAACGGAAAGGGCAAGTTCCACCCGGTCGAGTACCAGCCGCCGATCGAGGAGCCCGACGCCGAATACCCCTTTGTGTTGTCCACGGGGAGAACGCTCTACCACTACAACTCGGGCGGGATGACGATGCGCGAGGACGGGATCACCGACAAGCAGGTCGATCCGTTCTTTGAGATCGCACCCGAAGACGCCTCGGCGCTCGGAGTCGCCGAGGGCGATTGGGTGCGGCTCGTCTCCCGGCGCGGAGACGTCCAGGCCCGCGCACACTTCTCGAAGCGCGTCTACCCCGGGCTCGTGTGGATGGCGCTCCACTTCGCCGAGGCGCGGGTGAACAGGCTCACGCACGACGTTGGCGACCCGCTGATCGGGACGCCCGAGTACAAGGTCTTCGCGGTTCGGCTGGAGCGCGTCTGAGCTCGCTCGCGCCCGCTCTTGCGGAACCGCTTCTGCTCGGCCGCTTCGGGCGGCCCTACTTCTACGTCGAGCGCTGCGAGACGACACAGCGAATGCTCGACACGGCCCAGCCGGAAGGCGCTGTCGCGGTCTGCGAGGAGCAGACCGGCGGACGCGGGCGGATGGGCCGGCTGTGGGAGGCGCCTGCGGGCAGCTCGATCCTCGTCTCGGTGCTGCTACGGCCGCCCCCGGAGCGGCGGGCGGCGGAGCTGACGCTCGTGGCCGGGGTCGCCACGGCGATCGTCGTCGAGCGCGCAACGGGGCTCGCGGCGCAGATCAAGTGGCCGAACGACGTCATGCTCGACCGGCGCAAGGTCGCTGGCGTCCTCGCCGAGCTGAAAGAGGATGCAGTCGTGCTCGGGGTCGGGCTCAACGTCAAGCAGGGCTTGGCGGATCTCCCCACCGAGACCAGAACGCGGGCCGGGTCGTTGCGTTCCGTCACCGGACGGGTGCTCGAACGGGGCGCGATCCTCGCCGACCTACTGCTCGAGCTCGAGCAGCGGTACGAGGCCTGGCGCGACAGCGGGCTGGACGCGATCTACGACGATCTCGCTGCGCGCGACTTCCTCCGCGGACGCAGGGTCACCGTCGACGGCGTCGACGCCACGGCGCAGATGATCACGCGCGAAGGCCGGCTCGAGGTCTCGACCGATTCAGGCTCGGTGCTCGTCGAGAGCGGCGAGGTCCTGTTCGAGCGCTGACAGATCCGCGGGGGTGTTCACGTTCGCGAGCAGGCGGGGGTCAGCCTCGAGCACGCGCGGGTTGACGCCGCGCAGCGAGTAGTCGCCCGCGGCGACTCGACGCTCGAGCTCGGGCAGGTCGTCTTTCGTATACGCCCCCGGCAGCGGCCCCAGCTGCGTCACCGCCCCGCGCTCCCCGAGCTCGCGGAGCAGCCGGGCCGTCACGAGCGGGCAGTCGACCGGAAGGAAGACGACGGTCTCGTTCACCGCCGCGCGCAGGCCTGCAAGCACGCCTGCGATCGGCGCCTGCGGCTCGGGCGGCTCGACGACGACGTCGAATGGGAGGTCGAGCTCTCCCTTGCCGACAGCGATCCGCTCGTCGCACGCCTCGCCGAGCGTCCGCCAGGCGCGGTCCGCAAACGTCTCGCCGCGGAGCCGCGCGAGCGCTTTCGGCGAGCCGAACCGCGACGACGCCCCGCCCACGAGCAGGATGCCGGTCAGGCCTGAATGCGCCACGACTCGGTGTAGACATTGAGCGAGCCGCCCCGGACGAAGCCGCACAGGGTGATCCCGCGATCAGTCGCCAGCTCGACTGCGAGCGACGACGGCGCCCCCACTGCGACGAGTAGCGGGCAGCCCGCAACCGACGCCTTCTGGACGAGCTCGAACGAGAGCCTGCCGCTGACGCAGAGAATCGAGTCGGCGAGCGGAAGCAGTCCGTCGAGGAACGCACGCCCGATGATCTTGTCGAGCGCGTTGTGGCGCCCGACGTCCTCGCGGACGCAGATCAGCTCGCCTGCCGCCGTGAAGAGCCCAGTCGCGTGTAGGCCACCGGTCGCCTCGAAGGCGCGCTGCGCCGCGCGCAGCTGGTCCGGCAGCTTCGCGATGAGCGCGGCGGGAGCCGTCAGCCGGCTCTCGACGCGGGGCGCCTCGACCGCGACTGCCTCGAGCGCACCCTTTCCGCAGACACCGCATGAGGACGAGGTATAGAAGTTCCGCCTCAGCCGGCCAAGGTCGGCGCCCGGCGCCTCGACTTCGATCGTGTTCGCCGGGAAGTCCTCCGGCACGCGAGCGGCCACGGGGAACAGACCTTCGGCGATCGAGAAGCCGAGCGCGAGCTCCTCGTCGTGGCCGGGCGTCCGCATCGTCACCGCGATGGGCACGCCGCCGATCCGGAGCTCGAGCGGCTCCTCGACCGCAACTAGGTCGCCAGCCTCCCCGCCCGGCACGCGCGTCACCCGCACGCGTGCCACTGCGCTAGGGGGCAAGCCCTGGCTAGGCGCCTTCACCGAGCAAGCGTATCGCCAGGGCTCCGCGCCCACCCCAGCCTCGAGCGAGCGCGGGCCCCCGCTGCTTCTCACTACTCGACCGTGACGGTCTTGGCCAGGTTCCGCGGCTGGTCGACGTTGAGGCCGCGGAGGCGGGCGATCCGGTAGGCGAGCAGTTGCAGGGGGATGATCGCGAGCACGGCTTGGAGGAACTTCGGTGTCTTCGGCACGTAGATCACGTCGTCGGCATGGTGCTGGATGTCCTCGTTGCCCTGCGTTGCGATCGCAATCACGTGCGCGCCTCGCGCTCGGACCTCCTGGATGTTCGACACGAGCTTGTCGTACACGTGGATGTCCGTCGCCACGACGACGACGGGCGTGTCCTCGTCGAGGAGCGCGATCGGGCCGTGCTTCATCTCCCCGGCCGAGTAGGCCTCGGTGGGGATGTAGCTGATCTCCTTCAGCTTCAGGGCGCCCTCGAGCGCGACCGGCAGGCCGATGTGGCGGCCGAGATAGAGGAAGAAGGGCTTGTCGACGAAGCGCTGCGCGATCTCCTCGATCGGATGGTCGCCGTCGAGGAACTGGTCGATCTTCTGCGGCAGCTCGTAGACCTTGTCGAGGATGAACGAGATCTCGCCGGCGGGCATCGTCTCGCGGATCTGGGCGAGCTTGAGCGCGACGAGATAGAGCAGCGACACCTGCGCGGTGAAGGTCTTGGAGGCGGCGACGCCGACCTCGAGCCCGCAGCGGGTGTAGAGCACCGAGTCAACCTCGCGTGTGATCTGCGAGCCCATCATGTTCGTGATCGCGACCGTGCGGGCGCCCTTCTCGCGGGCGAGCTTCATCGCCTCGATCGTGTCGCGCGTCTCGCCCGACTGCGAGATCCCGATTACGAGCGTGTTCTCGTCGATCACGGGGTTCCGGTAGATCCATTCGGAGGCGATGTCCGGCTCGACGGGGATCCTGGCCCATTCCTCGATCACGTACCGGCCGACGACGCCCGCGTGGTAGGCGGTGCCGCAGGCGAGGATGACGATCCGACGCAGCGCCTTGAGCTCCTCCTCGGAGTGCCCGAGCCCGTCCAGCACGAGCGTGCCGTGGCGAACGCGATCGCCGATCGTCTCCGCGACGGCTTCAGCCTGCTCGTAGATCTCCTTGAGCATGAACGTCTCGTAGCCTCCCTTCTCGGCGCCTTCGTCGTCCCAGTCCAGCTCGACTGGCTCGTGCTCGACCCGGGTGCCATCGGAGCGCGTGAAGACGGCGCCGGCGGGGGTGACCTCGACAATGTCGCCGTCGTCTGGGAACTGGACGAGCCGCGTCTCGCGCAGGAAAGCGGCCGCGTTCGAGGCGAGGAACATCTCGCCCTTACCGATCCCGACGACGAGCGGCGTCTGGTGGCGCGCCGCCACGAGGACGTCAGGGTGGTCGTGGTGGATGACGACGAAGGTGAAGTGGCCCTCGAGGTCCGTGAAGGTTCGCCGGATCGCCTCGGCGAGGTCGCCGGTGTAATGGCGTTCGATCAGGTGGACAACGGTCTCCGCGTCCGTCTCGGAGGTAAAGGTGTGACCCTCGGCGGCGAGGTTCCCGCGGAGCTCGCGGTAGTTCTCAATGATCCCGTTCAGCACAATTGAGAGCTTGGAACCGTCGCAGCCCGTCAGCGGATGGGCGTTCGCCTCGGTCACGGCGCCGTGGGTCGCCC
>Ga0183260_10001784_pt1 | contig 17917 bp, 20 predicted proteins | sample AntDrymUQ4972206_2_FD_129768 | JGI IMG/M metagenome (GOLD analysis project Ga0183260, IMG submission 129768) | Polar desert sand microbial communities from Dry Valleys, Antarctica - metaG UQ497 (22.06) (version 2) (version 2) | ecosystem: Environmental > Terrestrial > Soil > Desert | place...
CTCGGCGCCGAGCGCGCCACCGTTGGCGCGGTAGATCTCAGCCCACAGCGCTGGATTGGCGCCGGCCACGCGGGTCGCGTCGCGGAAGCTCGGGCCCGTCGCGGGCAGCGTCTCGCCGCCGAGCGCCGCGGCTGCCTGCGCGACGAGCAGATTCGCGACGACGTGCGGCAGGTGCGAGACCGCCGCCATCAGCCGGTCGTGGTCCGGAGGCGCGATCGCGGTCGGCGCCGCGCCGATCCCGGCGATGAAGTGCGCCAGCCGCTCGTACAGGACGCCGGGCGTCTCGGCACGCGGCGTGAGGTACCAGGTCGCGCCGTCGAAGAGGTCCTCGCGCGCGTGGCGCACGCCCGTCGACTCGGCGCCCGCCAGCGGATGGCCGCCGATGAAGTTCTCGCAGGCGACGGCGTCGACGATCGCCTGCTTGGTCGACCCGACGTCGCTGACGGCTGCGTCCGGCAGCGCCGCGCACAGCTCGCTCACAGCACCTGGCAGCGCATCGACGGAGACCGATGCGATCGCGATGTCAGCGTCGCCGATATCGGCCACGCTGTCGACGGCCTCGTCGATCGCGCCGAGCTCGAGCGCAGCGTCAAGCGCGGCGCGTGTCCGGTTCCAGCCGACGACACGCGCCCCCAGCCGCCTGCGGGCAGCCATGCCGATCGATCCGCCGATGAGCCCGACGCCGACGAGGGCGACCCTCATTCGCGGGTCACGACACCGCGCGGCGGGCGCGGACCGAGGCGGCGAGGCCGTCGAGCACGCCGACCGTCGTCTCCCAGTCCATGCAGGCGTCGGTGATCGACTGGCCGTAGGTCAGCGCTTCGACGCCGCCGAGGTTCTGGCGCCCGGCGACGAGGAAGGACTCGAGCATCACGCCGATGATCGCGCGGTTGCCGGCGCCGACCTGCTCGCCGATCTCCGCGGCGACCGCGGGCTGGCGCTCGTGATCCTTGCCGCTGTTGTCGTGCGAGGCGTCGAGCACGAGGCGCTCCGCCAGCGAGGCCGCGCGCAGCTGCGCGAGCGCGGCGGCTACGCCCGCGGGCCCCTGGTTGGGCATGCCGCTTCCCCCGCGCAGAATCACGTGGCCGTCGGGGTTGCCGGTGGTGTGCAGGATCGCGGGCGTGCCGCTGAAGTCCACGCCTGCGAAGGAGTGCTTGGCCGCGGCGGCGCGCACGGCATCGACGGCGACCTGGACGTTGCCGTCGGTGCGGTTCTTGAAGCCGACCGGCATCGACAGGCCCGAGCCCAGCTGGCGGTGGATCTGGCTCTCGGTCGTGCGCGCACCGATCGCCGCCCAGGCGACGGTGTCGGAGATGTACTGCGGCGTGATCGGGTCCAGGAACTCGCAGCCGACCGGCAGGTCGAGGCGCAGCACCTCGAGCAGCAGCTCGCGCGCGGTGCGCAGGCCGGTGTCGACGTCGCCGGACCCATCGAGGTGCGGATCGTTGATCAGGCCCTTCCAGCCCGTCGTCGTGCGCGGCTTCTCGAAGTAGACGCGCATCGCCACGCACAGATCGGCCCCATGCTCGGACGCCTTGCCGGCCAGCCGGTGCGCGTACTCCATCGCCGCGTCGGCGTCGTGCACGCTGCACGGGCCGACGACGACGAGCAGGCGGTCGTCGGTCCCCTTCAGGATCGCGCCGGTGTCGGCGCGCCCGCGCATCACCACCTCGGCCAGCCCGGGCTCGAGCGGCAGGCGCTCGAGCAGGCTCGCCGGCGTGGTCAGCGAAGAGACCTTCGCGATGCGGCGATCGCGAATGCCGGCGGCGAGCTCGGCCTGCGTCACGGTCATGTCAGATCGCCGCACCGATCCGCTTGCCCGCGATCGCCGCGACCTGCCCGATGCGCTCGGCGAAGCGCGTGAGGTCATCGCACGCCAGCGCCTGGCGCCCATCGCAGATCGCCGCGTCGGGCGTCGGATGCACCTCGACCATGATCCCGTCCGCGCCGGCCGCAGCCGCTGCCAGCGACAGCGGCTCGACGAGCTCGCGACGGCCGGCCGCATGGCTCGGGTCGACGACGACCGGCAGGTGGCTGAGCTCCTGCAGCACCGGCACCGCGGCGAGGTCGAGCGTGAAGCGGTAGGCGGTCTCGAAGGTGCGGATGCCGCGCTCGCAGAGGATCACGTTCTCGTTGCCCTCCTTGAGCACGTACTCCGCCGCCAGCAACAGCTCCTCGAGCGTGCTCGACAGCCCGCGCTTGATCATCACCGTGCAGCGCGCGCGGCCGACCTCCGACAGCAGCGCGTAGTTGTGCATGTTGCGCGCGCCGATCTGGATGACGTCGGCGACCTCGAGCACGGGCTCGACGTCGCGCACGTCCATCAGCTCGGTGACGATCGGCAGGCCGGTCTGCGCCTTGGCCTCGGCGAGGATCCGCAGCCCGGCCTCGCCGAGCCCCTGGAACGAATACGGGCTCGTGCGCGGCTTGTAGGCGCCGCCGCGGAAGAACGCCCCGCCGGCGTCCTTGACGGTCTGCGCCGTCGCGAGCGTCTGCTCGCGCTCCTCGATCGCGCACAGGCCGGCGATCAGCGCGAAGTGCTCGCCGCCGATCTTGCGTCCGCCGACCTCCACGACGCTGCGGCCGCCGCGGCGCGTCTCGCTGCAGGCGAGCTTGTACGGCGCGGTGGCGCGGACCTCCTCATCTGCTACCGCCTGGGTCATGACGTTCATCGCGTTACAAGTTCCTTTCGAAGAGAGCTGCCTGGACGGGGGCGGCGGCGCTCGGCGAAAGCGGTGAAGAAGGTTTGGGGAGCCGAGCGCCTAGCTAAATCGCCAGGCGAAGGAGCGATAGACGTACGTAAAGGTGGTACGGATGCTGTCGCTCGAACGGCTCATCGAGAACAACCTTAGAGGACTTCCTGCAGGGCGTCGAGGAAGCGGACGTTTTGTCGTGGCGTGCCGTACGTGACGCGCAGGGCGCCCTCGCGACCGAGCGCCGTTCCGGCGCGCACGAGCACCCCGCGCTCGGCGAGGCCGCGCACGACCTGCGCCTCGTCGGCCTCCTCGGGCAGATCGAACCAGCAGAAGTTCGCCTGCGACTCGGCGGGCTCGATGCCGAGCGCATCCAGGCCGGCCTCGACCTCCACGCGCGCGACGATCGCGCGCTCGACGCGGTCGGCGACGGCGTCCTGGTGCTTGAGCGCCTCGACGGCGGCCGCCTGCGCGGCGGCGTTGCAAAAGAACGGCTGGCGCACCTGATCGACGGCGCGGGGAAAGTCCTCGCTGCCGCACAGCGCGAACCCGACGCGCAACCCGCACAGCCCATGGACCTTGGAGAAGGTGCGCAGCAGGACGAGGTTCGAGTGCCTGGCGAGCAGATCGAGCGTCGTGTCCGGGTCGTCGAGCAGGTTGAACTCGCAATACGCCTCGTCGACGATCAGCGCGATGTGGCGCGGCACGGCCTCGGCGAAGGCCGCGATCTCGGCGAAGGGCAGCGCCGTCGAGGTCGGGTTGTTGGGGTTGCAGACGATCACGAGGCGCGTCGCCGCCGTGATCTCCTGCGCCATCGCGTCGAGGTCGTGGCGGTGCTGCTCGTCGAGCGCCACGGTGATCGCGCGCGCGCCCGACGCCGCGGCGAGGTGCGGATAGACGCTGAACGAGGGCCAGGCGTAGACGAGCTCCGCGCCGGGCTCGAGCAGCGCCTCGCCGGCGGCGAGCAGGATGTCGCAGGAGCCGTTTCCGATCGCGATCCGGTTGGCCGGCACGCCGTAGCGGTCGCTCAGCGAGCGCCTCAGGACAGCGTTGGACGGGTCGGGATAGCGGTTGGCGCCCGTCAGCGCGCGCTGCGCCGCCTGCACGACCGCCGCCAGCGGCGGATCGGGCGACTCGTTGGATGCCAGCATCGCGACATCGTCGGGCAGCGAGTAGCCGTCGGCGACGGGATAGACCGGGATCCGCCGGACGCGCTGGGAGAACTCGATCGCCATGGATGGATTGTGGCGCAGGCTGGCCGCGGGTGATGGAACCGCGCCAGGAGCTGATCTCGAGGGTTCATGTCCCCAGACGGAACACCCGCGTATATGCAGGCAGGGAGGTAGGCTCACCGGGGACACGCAAGCACATCGCAACCCCGCCACCGGTGCTGTGGCGCAGAAGGCCGGCAGCGCGGGCTGCTTTACGGCGGACAGGTTCCCGTTCTGCGGCGTAGCGTTCAATCTGGGCGCGGCCCAAGATGTCATGGTCTCCCCAGACGGCTCGAACGTATATGTGGCGTCGGAGGGCTACGGGGGCAGCGGTCCGCTCGCGATCTTCGACAGGAGCCCAAGCACCGGTGCGGTCGTTCAGAAACCGGGGCAAGCCGGGTGCCTCGGTGGCGGCCGCCACGATTGCGGATCCTTGCGAGCGACGGGGCCTGCAAGGTCCGTCGCGATGAGCCCGACGGCCGCAGCGTCTATCTGGCCGGCAGCTCGGTCGGTAGCGGTCCTAGGTCGCGACTGGTCCGTGCACGGAGTGACGTCAGCCATCTGACACTTTGAGCCGGGCCACGCTGGCGGCGCGGCAGGGCGTCCAGGCGGCAGTTGCCGAGCGCTCGAGGCCGCGGCCCGTGCCGCGCGCTTTGAACGTTCTGGCGACTGAATGCCGCGATAGCCGCCGCGCCTGCGTCAGGCCGCTTACTCCGCCTCCGATGTGCGCGCGGCACGGATGCGTACAAGCAGGGCAACGCGCCTAGGCCCGGCGCTCCGTGCCGCGCTCGAGCACCGAGGCGATCGCATCGATGTCACTGAGCTCGCCTGCGGCGATGTTCATGACCAGCCGATATGCCTCGTCATTCGAAAGGACAAGCCGTAGGTCGTTCATGCCGTAGAACGCCAGAAGGGCCGCGAGTGCAATTCGCTTGTTGCCATCGACCAGCGCATGGTTGCGAGCGAGGGAGTGCAAGAGAGCCGCTGCCTTCTCATGAACGCCGCTGTATGCGTCATCGCCGAAGGCGGTGGCCCGGGGGCGGGCGAGAGCCGACTCGAGGAGCCCGTAGTCGCGGACCACGGGCTCGGTCCCAAGCGTTCGCCGCGCGATGTGAAGCAGATCGTCGAGCTCGAGGAAGATCACTCGCCAAGACGCTTGAGCGCTTCGGCATATCGAGGCAGATCCCCGTCGAGGACCTCGTCAAGCAGTTCGCGCCGGCTGGTGCGCTCGATGTAGTCGCGCACCGCCTGGCGCGCGACGTCCTGCATCGAGCGCCCCTCCCGCTGCGCACGCAGGCGTAAGGCCTGCGCCTCATGATCGGTCAACCGCAGCGTCATCGCCATCGCACGATGGTATCAACTCCGATACCATCGTGCGGAAGAGCAAGAGCGGCCGCTACTGCGCCCCATCGAGGTCCAGGCGCAGCGCCCGCGCCTCGCCGAGATACACGTGCCGCGGGCCGTGCGCGTCGGGCGCGTGGTAGTGCATCAGCACGCGGATGATGCGCGGCAGCGAGCCCGGCACCGGCACCTCGCGCGCGCACAGGAGCGGTACCTGCGAGAAGCCCATGTTGCGCGCGGCGACGGCCGGAAACTCGGCGTCGAGGTCGTCGGTCAGCGTGAAGATGCAGCTGACGACGTCGCTGGGATGAAGGTCGTTGCGCTTGAGGATCTCGCGCAGCAGCCACTCCGTCGCGCCGAGGATCGCCTGGGCGTCGTTGCGGTCAACCGACGAGGCCCCGCGCAGGGCGAAGAGCCGCATAGCGTCGCGACTCTATCCCGCGAGCGCTAAGCGACAGCCCAGCGTCTCCCGGCAGCTTACGATTGCTCGATGACGCCGGGGCTGGACGCCGAGACGATCTACAAGCTTCAGTTTCACGCCGCACGCGATGAGCTGATCGACCTCGCCGCCGGCTGGGTCGGCTGGCACGGCTGCAAGGTCGTGCTCGAGCGCTTCTTTCCGGAGTACGAGCCAGTGGCGGTGCCGGAGGGCCTGGACCTGCGCGAGGCGGTGGCGCTGTTGGAGCCCGTGCGGCGGATCTGCCTCGGACGCCCCGATCTGGACGTCGGCAGCGGGTTCATCACGACCGAGGAGTTTCTGATCGTCAATCCCGACTGCCTGGCGATCGGTCTGGAGCCGGTGACCGAGGACGGGCTGCGCGAGACCGCGCTGGCGACGCTGACCGCCGACGAGGACGTCCTCGCCCACTGGCTGAAGTTCGTGCTCGAGCTCGACGAGATCATGCACGAGGGCGCGCTCGTCACCGATCCTTTGACGGGGATGCAGCGCTACGCGCCGAGCCACAGGCACACGCCGGGCGCCCACGAGCTGGCGGCGGACGGGGTCAGGATGCTGGCCTGCGCCGGTGAGACCTACTTCGAGTTCGCCGACCTGATCGCCGACGAGACGCGCCTCGCCGGTTGAGCAGCACGCGCGCGGTCAGCGTCCGCGCCGCAGCACCTCCACCTCCGCCGCCTTCAGCCGCCGATGCCCGCCCTCCGGCAGGTCGTCCAGGCGCAGCAGGCCGAAGCGCACGCGCTGCAGAGTCCGCACCCGGTGGCCGACCGCCTCGCACATCCGCTTGATCTGGTGATTGCGCCCCTCGTGGATCGTCAGCTCGAGCACGCCCGCCCGCAGCTGGCGCACCCTGGCGGCGGCGGTGCGGCCGTCCTCGAGCTCGACGCCCTCGCGCAGCCTGCGCAGCGCATGCTCGCTCACGGGCGAGGGGTGCACCGTGGCGCGATAGGTGCGCGGCACCTCGAACGAGGGGTGCGTCAGGCGCTGGGCGAGGTCGCCGTCGTTGGTGACGAGGATCAGGCCGGTGCTGTCGGCGTCCAGGCGGCCGACCGGATACAGGCGCGCGCCGCGCGCCGGCACGAGGTCGACGACCGTCGGGCGGTCGTGCGTGTCGTTCGCCGTACAGAGCACGCCGGGCGGCTTGTGCACGACGAAGACCATGCGCTCCTCGGGTCCCGCGAGGTAACGCCCGTCGACCGCGACGCCACTGTCCGCGTCGACGTCCCGTGCCGGATCGGTGACCGTCTTGCCCGCGATCGTCACGCGGCCCGCACGCACGATCTCCTCCGCGGCGCGCCGCGAGGCGACCCCGGCATGGGCGAGGAACTTGGCGAGGCGCATCCTACGATGGTCCCACGGAACAGAGCGGCATCCGGAGGAGCCCGTGCCCGTCTACCAGATGCAGTTCCATGCCGAGCGCGACGAGCTGATCGCGATCGCCGCCGGCTGGGCCGATCGCCACGTCCTGATGGTCGTGCTGGAGCGCTTCTACCCCGAGTACGAACCCGTCGCGATGCCCGACGCCATGAGCCTGCCCGAGGCCGTGCGCGAGCTCGAGCCGGTGCGGCGGATCTGCCTCGGGCGCATGGCGATGAGGGTCGGCGGCGGGATTCTCACGCAGGAGGACTTCATCGACGTCAACCGCGACTGCCTGGCGATCGCGCTCGAGCCGATCACCGAGGACGGGCTGCGCGAATGCGCGCTGGCAACGCTGACCGCCGAGCCGCACACGCTCGAGCACTGGCTCGAGCTCGTGCTCGAGCTCGAGCAGATCACCCACCATGGCGCGACGGTCGTCGATCCGCGCAGCGGCGCGCGCCGGCACATGCCCGAGCATCGCCACACGGCCGGCGCGCACAAGCTCGCCGTGAGCGGCGTCCGGATGCTGGCCGCAGCCGGTGAGAGGTACTTCGAGTTCGACGACGTCATTTCGGGCGTGCTGGACCTCTGAGCCTTGCCGAGCGCCCGCGCTCGCGCCCCTACGATGCAGCGCATGGACCTCGAGCGGCTCGACAGCGCGCTGGCGGACGCCGGCCAGCCGGCCTTCCGCGCTCGCCAGGTGTGGGCGTGGGCCGCGCGCGGCGCACGCGGCTATGAGGACATGACCGACCTGCCCGCGCCGCTGCGCACCGACTTGTCCGAGGCGGTGCCGTTCTCGACGCTGACGGCGGTCGACGAGGCGCATTCGCGCGACGGAACCGTCAAGGCGCTCTTTCACACCCACGACGGCCGGCCGGTCGAGGCGGTGCTGATGCGCTACCGCGACGGTCGCCGCTCGCTGTGTCTGTCCTCGCAGTCGGGCTGCCCGCTGACGTGCACGTTCTGCGCCACCGGCTCGATGCGCTTCGGCCGCAACCTCAGCGCCTCGGAGATCGTCGATCAGGCGCTGCACTTTCGCCGCATGGAGGACGTCGATCACGCCGTCTTCATGGGCATGGGCGAGCCGATGATGAACCTCGACAACGTTCTCGAGACCTGCCGCCGCCTGCCCGACATCGGGATCACGAACCGGCGCACGGCGATCTCGACCGTCGGCTGGATCCCGGGGATCGACCGCCTCACGCGCTCGGACATGCCGATCCGCCTCGCGCTCTCGCTGCACGCCGCCGACGACGCGCTGCGATCACAGCTCATGCCGGTCAACGACCGCTATCCGCTCGCCGACGTGCTCGAGGCCTGCCGCCGCTTCCACGCCGCCAAGCGCCGGCTCGTGTTCGTCGAGTACGTCATGCTCGCGGGCGTCAACGACCGCTACGAGCAGGCGCTCGCCCTCGCCCGCGCGCTCGACCCGAAGATCTTCAAGGTCAACCTGATCCCCTACAACCCGACGGACTCGCCCTACGAGGGCTCGAGGCCAGATGCGATCGCCGCCTTTCGCGCGGTGCTCGAAGAGCACGGCGTGCGCGTCACCGTGCGCCTCACGCGCGGGCGCGACATTGCGGCCGCGTGCGGTCAGCTGGCGGCGGGGAGCCGCCACGCATGAGAGTGACGCTTACCGGCGCGACCGGATTCATCGGCTCGCGGCTGGTGGACGCCCTCAAGGCGCGGGGCGACGAGGTCACCGTCCTGTCGCGCGACGCCGGTCGCGCGAGCGAGCGCCTTGGTGTCGAGGCGGTCGCCTGGGACTGGAAGGCCGGCCCGGCTCCGGTCGCCGCGCTGGCCGGCCGCGACGTTGTCGTGCATCTCGCCGGCGAGCCGGTAGCCCAGCGCTGGAACGCGACCGTCAAGCAGAAGATCCGCAACAGCCGCGAGCTCGGCACGCGCCAGCTCGTCGCCGGGCTCGCCTCGGCCGATCCTCGTCCGGCGCGGCTCGTGTGCGCGTCGGCGTGCGCGTACTACGGGCCGCACGGCACCGAGGTCGTCGACGAGACGAGCCCTCCGGGGCGCGATTGGCTTGCCGATGTCTGCGTGCGCTGGGAGCGCGAGGCCGACGTCGCCGCGGTGCGTGACACGAGCGTCATCAAGGTGCGAACCGGCATCACGCTGGACGCCGGCAGCGGCGCACTCGCGAGCATGCTGATGCCGTTCAAGCTCGGCGTCGGCGGGCCGCTCGCGGGCGGCCGCCAGTACATGCCATGGATTCACCGCGACGACCTGATCGGCATGTACCTGCGCGCCATCGACGCGACAGGCTTCAGCGGTCCGATCAACGGCTGCGCACCATCCCCCGTGACAAACCGGGAGTTCTCTCGAGCGCTCGGCCGCGCCCTGCGCCGGCCAGCCGTCATGCCGGTCCCTGGCGCCGTCGCCAGGATCATGGTCGGCGAGGTGGCGAAGTACGCGGTGACCGGCGTGCGAATGCTGCCTGCCCGTGCGGGCGAGCTCGGCTACACGTTTCGGTATCCCGACCTCGACGGCGCGCTCGCCAACACGCTGGTGTAGCGCACGGCGCTGCGCCTATGCGGCCGAGGCGTCTCCGGCGCGCTGCTCGCCTGCGCGTAGCAGGCGATCGCGCAGTTCTGCCTCCTCCTCCGGCGAGGGGTCCCACTCGGCCACGCTCGGCAGCGCCTTGAGCGAATCCAGTCCGAAGAGCTTGAGGAAGAGGTCGGTCGAGCGGTAGAGGATCGCGCCGAACTGGGAGCGGCCGGCCTCCTCGATGAAACCGCGCTCGAGCAGCGTCGACGTCGCCGAGTCGGCGGCCACGCCGCGGATGCGCGTGATCTCGGGCCGCGAAACCGGCTGCAGGTAGGCGACGATCGCGAGCGTCTCGGCCTGCGCCGGCGTGAGCGGCGGCGTGCGCGGCTTGGCGAGCAGGCGCCGGGCGGCGTCCTCGGCCACGGGGTCCGTCGCGAGCGCGACGCCGTCCGCGACGCGCTTTATCTGCAGGCCGCGCGAGCCGGGCGCATAATCGCGATCGAGCTCGGCGAGCGCGTCCGTGACGTCGTCCGCGTCGCAGTCCGCGGCCTCGGCGAGGTCGCCTACGGAGACCGGGTCGGGCGACAGGAACAGCAGCGCCTCGAGGATGCGGGCAAGCTCGGTCACGACGCCGCAGCTTTCGCGCGGGCCTGACGCGCGGCCGGCGCGATCGCGATCTCCCCGAACGCCGACTCCTGCGTCCACGTCGCCTCACCCTGCTTGTAGAGCTCGAGCAGCGCGAACAACGTCACGGCGACGGTGACGCGGTCGGCGCCGCGCACGGCCTCGTCGAAGGTGCAGCCGCCCCGGCCCAGCAGCGTGCGCAGGTGGCCGAGGCGCTCGGCAACCGACACCGTCGGCGTTGTGAGATGTGACGTGTTGAGCTTCGGCGGCACGCGCAGCAGCCCGCCGATCGCCGCGCCGAGGCGGCGCGGGTCATAGACGGCGCCCGCCTCCACGAGGTTCGTGCGCCGCAGCGCAGCGGGCAGCGGCGCCGAGCGGTAGCGCACGCCGGCCTCGCCGTCCAGCCGCGCCACCACGTGGTCGGCCGCGTAGCGGTAGCGGCGCGCCTCGAGCATCCGCGCGAGCAGCTCCTCGGCCGCCTCGCCAGGCTCGAGATCGAGCTCGTCGTCCTCGGCACGCGGCAGCATCAGCCGCGACTTGAGCTCGAGCAGCGCCGCGATCAGGACGAGGAACTCGGTCGCGACCTCGAGGTCGAGCTCGCCGCGCTGCTCGAGGTGGTCGAGGTAGGCGAGCACGACGTCCGCGAGCGCCACCTCGAGCAGGTCGACCTCCTCGCGCAGGACGAGGGTCAGCAGCAGGTCGAACGGTCCAGAGAAGACCTCGAGGTCGAGCTCGAGCGAGGCGACGGACACGAGAGGCAGGCTACCGCCGACTGCCGACGGTTCCGAGGTGGTCGCCACGGTGGGGACGATGCCGGCTCAGTCGCGCGGCGGGCCGACGCCCATCGCCTCGCGCACGTCGGCGAGCGTCCGCACCGCGATCGCGCGCGCCTTCTCGGCGCCCGCCTCCAGCGCCCGCTCGAGCGCGGCCTCGTCGTCGCGGATCTCGTGATAGCGCTCGCGTACCGGTCCCAGCTCGGCTGCGACGGCCTCCCCGACCGCGACCTTGAGGTCCCCGTACCCGCGCGCGTCCGCGAACTGCTGCTCGATCTCCTCCGGTGTCTCGCCGCGCAGAGCGGCGAGGATCTCGATCAGGTTCGTGACACCGGCCTTGCCTTCGCCGCGGCGGATCTGGGGCGGGTCGTCGGAGTCCGTGACGGCGCGCTTGAACTTGCGCATGGTCGCTTCCGGCTCGTCGAGCACGTAGACGGTGCCCTGCTCGCTGCCGCCGGTCGTCGACATCTTGCGCTCGGGGTCCTGGAGGTCGCGCACGCGCGCGCCGACCTGCGGTATGCGGTGCTCGGGCACGACGAGCAGCCCCTCGCCAAAGCGCGCGTTGAAGCGCGTCGCGATGTCGCGCATCAGCTCGAGGTGCTCGCGCTGGTCTTCGCCAACCGGGACCTCGGCGGCGCGATAGGCGAGCACGTCGGCCGCCTGCAGCACCGGGTACAGCAGCAGGCCCGCCGAGACGAGCTCGCGCTGGGCGGTCGACTTGTCGCGGAACTGGTGCATGCGGTTGAGCTCGCCCAGCGCGGTCACCGAGCACAGCAGCCAGCACAGCTCGGTGTGCTCGACGACGTCGCCCTGGCGAAAGAGGATGCAGCTCTCGGGATCCAGGCCGGCGGCGAGCAGGATCGCCGCCGTGTCGTACACGCGCTCGCGCAGCTCCGCGGGCTCGTAGGGAACGGTCGTCGCGTGCAGGTCGACGATGCAGTAGATCGCAGGATCGCCACGCTCCTGACCGGCGACGTACTGCTGGATCGCGCCGATGAAGTTGCCGAGGTGCTTGCGCCCGGTCGGCTGGATGCCGGAGAAGATCGAATGGCTCACGGCGGCGCAGGCTACCCGCGCTGACGGGTCGCCGCGCGGGCCTCGCGGACCGGACGCGCCGGCGCGTCCTACTCCGTGGCGTATGTTCCCTTCGAGAAGAAGACGAGCATCTACATTGAGCCAGACTGGTCATGCGTAGTCTCGACGCGCCGCTTCCGCGGGCACAACGAAGGTCAAGCTGATCCGCCCCGCGCTGAGGAAAGCGGTAGCAGCCTCACTGGGCGGGTGGGGCGGCGGCGGAGGAGCAGGCTCTGGCGCTGTTTGATCGGGTCGCCGAGCTGGAGGCTGGGCTGGAGCGCGTCGAGCGGAGGTTGGGGCAGAACTCGACCCGCTGGTGCTGCTGGATCCACGAGGGCCTACGGACTGAAGAGAAGCTGGGGTGAACGGGATGCTCGCACCATGATGACCGCGACGACAGACTCGGCGGCTACCCTCGTTCGCCGCGAGGGCTCGTTGAGCCGACACCCGGTGTCAAGGCGGGGGCTGCGGCGTATCCGGCCTCCGACAGCGGACGCCGTAGGCGTGTATCGGCGCCCGGTTCCTCCATACTGCTACACTGCGTAGCAGATGGCTGGCCGCACGATCCCGCAACGCGAGCTTCGCAACAACATCTCTGCCGTCCTGCGGGCAGCGGAGGCGGGTGAGGAGTTCACCGTCACCGTGCGCGGACGCCCGGTGGCGCGGCTCGGTCCTCCCGGAAGAGCCGACGAGCCGCGGGTGAACGTCGACCGCGCGACGATCGCCGCGCTCATCGCAGAGCCGCTCGACGCTGAGCTCGCGGCCGAGCTGGACGCCGCCGAGGCACCGGTCGGCGACCCGTGGCCCGCGTGAGCGGCGCGCTGCTCGACACAAGCATGCTGATCGCCCCACTCGCGCCGGAGCGGGCAGCCGAGCTGCCCGCGACCGCGGCGATCTCGGTCGTGACGCTGGGCGAGCTTCATGCCGGGGTGCGGTTGGCGCGCGGAGCGGCGCGGCACCGGCGCCAGACCCGCCTCGAAGCGGTTCGCCGCGCTTTCATCCCACTACTCGTCGACGAAGCCGTGGCCGAGAGCTACGGCGAGGTACTCGCTCTTGCGCGCTCCAAGCGTCGCATCGCGAAGGCGACCGACCTGCTGATCATCGCGACCGCGCTGGCCACGGACCGGCGCCTCGTGACGCGTGACGTCGCTCAAGCGCGTCTCGCGGAGGCGGCTCGGATCCAAACCGACCTCGTCGTTTGACGATGCCGTCAGGCTGAGATCGTCACGCGCACGCGCTTGTGTCCCGTACGCCGTCAGAGGCCGCTGCCGCCGCGGCCGCTGCCGCCGCGGCCGCTGCCGCCGCGGCCGCTGCCGCCGCGGCCGCCGCGGCCGCCGAACAGCGCCCCGAGGGCACGAAACGGAGCGGTGACGAGCGTCATGATCGCGTTGAGGATCCGGCTTATGATTCCCATGCAGCGGCCATACCCGGTCGCGCAGCGGGTATGCGAACTGGACGAATGGTGGAGATCTCCTGCAACGCAAGACCCTGACGTGCTCGTTCGCCTCGTGACCTGCGACCTTGCGTTGCTCGACGCGGCGATCAACAATCGCCCGGCGCTCGGGCGGGCGCTCGGGTGCGAGGTCGCCGAAGACTGGGATGTATTTCCGCAGGCCCTTCGGCGGACGCGCGATGCTGTCGCCGTCGACCCCGAGAGCGCGCGCTGGGGAACGCGATTCTTCGTGCTCGCCAAGCCTCGCACCCTGGTCGGGTGGGGCGGCTTCAAGGGCCCGCCACGCGACGGCGTCGTCGAACTCGGGTACGCGGTCGCCCCGAGCTGGGAGGGCCGCGGCGTGGCCACCGCCGCCGTGCGTGAGCTCGTGCGCGATGCGTGGGCCGTGCCCGACGTGCACGCAGTTCTTGCGCACACCCTGGCCCAGGCCGGCGCGTCCGGGCGCGTCTTGGAGAAGGCGGGCTTCGCCTACGAGGGCGAGGTTTGTGACGAGCAGGTAGGTACGGCGTGGCGCTTTCGCCTTGAACGCCCGCGCGCGTGAGACACCGGGCGCCGACGCGGCGCCCGCCCGTCAGCGGACCACCCGTGCGACGTAGCCCTCGCGGGCGATCACCGCGAGCACCTCTTCGGCGTGCTCGCGCCCACGGGTTTCCAGCACGAGCTGGACCGCGGTTTCACGCACATGCAGGTCGACGCCCTCGCGCACGTGCTCGACCTCGACGAGGTTGGCGCCCGTGTCGCCCACGCACCCCAGCAGCCGTGCCAGCGAGCCCGGGCGGTCGGGCAGGCGGGTGAAGAGCACCAGTCGCCGCCCGGCCTGGGTCTCGTGGCGGCGTGCCACCGCGGCGAGCAGTCCCGGATCGACGTTGCCGCCGGAGAGCACGACCAGGGTGGTTCCTCGGGACGCGGGCGCGACCAGTCCGCCCAGCAGCGCCGCGACGCCCACGGCGCCCGCCCCCTCGACGACGAGCTTGCTGCGCTCCATCAGCAGCACCATCGCCTCGGCGACCTCGTCCTCTCCCACCGCGACCACGTCGTCGAGCCAGCGCCTCACGAGTCCGAGCGTCAGCTCACCCGGCCGCTTGACCGCGATCCCGTCGGCGATGGTCAGGGCGGAGGAGACGCCGACCGGCTCGCCGCGCCGCAGCGACTCAGCGAACGCCGCGCAGGCATCCGCCTGCACGCCGACCACCTCGACCGCGGGACGGGCCTACTTCACCGCGATCGCCACGCCGCTGGACAGCCCGCCGCCCCCCAGCGGCACGACGACCTTCGCGAGGTCCTCGACGTCCTCGAGCAGCTCGAGCCCGACGGTGCCCTGGCCGGCCACGACGTCGGGATCGTCGAAGGGGTGCACGAATGCCAGCCCGCCCTCCTGCGCCCGCGCGGTCGCCGCCGCGAAGCAGTCCTCGAGCGAGTCACCGCACAGGCGCACGACCGCGCCCAGCGCCGCGCAGCCGTCGACCTTGGCGATCGGCGCCTGGGCGGGCATGAACACCTCGCAGGGCACCCCCCGCGCCCGCGCCGCGTCGGCCAGCGCCCACGCGTGGTTGCCTGCGCTGCCAGCCACGACGCCGCGCTCGCAGCCCGCTCCGAGCGACGCCAGCTTGCTCAGCGCGCCGCGCAGCTTGAACGAGCCGGTGCGCTGCAGGTTCTCGGCCTTCAGCGCCACCCGGCCGCCGCAGCGCTCCGAGAGCGTCTGCGACGGCAACACCGGCGTGTGGCGGGCCAGGTCGCAGACCGCTGCGCGCGCTTGCGCGACGTCTGCGGCGACAACGGTCATCGGCCGCCGAGCGCCAGCACGGCATGTATCTGCGCCATGTCGGTCAGGCTATCTGCAGCCTTGGGCCAGGGGTGGGCACGAGTCGGCCGCCCCCTGGCCTCGGGTTATCGCGAGATGACGATGTAGGCGGTGTTGGCGCCAGGCGATCCGAAGATCAGGTCGGCGCGCCGGTCGCCGCCGGTGTCGCCGGCGCCCGAAGCCTCGCTGTGAGCGTCGTGGCCGTTGCGTAGTCCGCGGTAGGTCATCGTGTGCCGTCCGTTCGAAGAGAACAGCCTTGCATTGACGGTATCGCCGCGGAAACCGTGGGTCAGGACGAGCACGTCGCGGCGGCGATCGCCGGTGACGTCGCCGGGCACGTCGACGCAGACGCCGGTGGGGCGGCGGCTACGCGAACCGACAAGCGAGATCCTCCGCGCGTTGCGGCGAGGGACGATCCACGCGCCGCCGCGGCCGGTGAGCCTTCCGCGCGGACCGAGCGGAGCGCCGGCCACGAAGCCGCGCCCGAAGCGCGCGACCGAATAGCCAAAGCCGAACGCCATGCGGGGACCGCGTGTCTCAAAGCCATCGAAGCGCCGTCCGTGCGCGACCCGGATCTCGTCGCCAGCCGCGCGCCGGCCATAGAGCACGAAGACAGCGCCGCTTCCGAGCCTGCCACGCGTGCTCGCGCCCGGCGAACCGATGAGCAGGTCGCCGAGCCCGTCGCCGTTGACGTCACCGGCGGCGGCGATGTCCGTCGCTGCGTCACCGAGGTGCACAAGGCGCCCCCAGGCCAAGGACTGCTCAGGATCGATGTCGACCGGCGCAGCGTCGGCCTTGCCGTAGACCACAGCGACCGTGCCCGACTGCTCGGAGAAGGGGAAGTACACATCGACCGCGATGTCTGCGCGACCGTCCCCGTTGACGTCTCCCACCGCGAAGCCGCGGCCGACATGGGCCTCATCCAGAGACGGTGAGGCGCCCAATCGCACGACGTAGCCGCCGGAGCCCAGCGACGTCAGGTCGACCGGCGCGCTGTCACGCTTGCCGAAGACGACGAAGACAGCCTCGCGTCCGGTCACGAGCAGGTCGTCGAGACCATCGCCGTTCACATCGCCGGCGCCGGCCACGCGGCTACCTGCGCCCCGCCAGGATCGACGCGGCTGTCCGGCAGGCCGCGCGGTCGCGCCGTCGATCCGGAAGCCGCGCGCGCCCAGCCTGCCGAGCCGGACGCGTCCGCGCGGCCCGCCCCCGAACACGACGTGGGCCGATCCCGCGTCCCGGCGGCCGGATGGATCGGCCAACGGCGCGCCGACGATCACGTCCGCGCGCCCGTCGCCGTTGACGTCGCCCGCCGAGCCGACGGAGCTTCCCGTCAGATCGTCACGATGCTCGCCGGCCAGCACGACCGAAGCCCGTTTGGGCAGATCGATCGTCCTCGCGCTCGCGGCGGACGGCAGCGCGACCAGCGCACCGGCCAGCAACATCGCCAGCGCGCCGCCGCGCGTGACGGCCCTCATGTGTGTCGATGAAACGGTCAAGTCAGACATGGCGCTTCCAATCATCAGGAGGAGTGAAGCCCGCGCGCGCCGCACAGCCGCGACGGGTCAGTGCCCGGTGAACGAGTCCGGCCCCACGAAGGTCGCGCTCGCAATCCGCGCAACCGCCCCCAGCGGACCACCCCCCTCCGTCATCCGCTTGAACTCCACCGACCGCGACCTACGCACCGCCGGCCGCTACGCCACGTCGCCTGGGACAGCAACGATCGCGTGCAGATCGCCGTTCGCCGCGCTTCTGACTCAACCGCAACCGCGAGCCACCGGCGCGCACGGCACCCCGTGCTACTAGCCGGGCTCAGCCTCGATGACCTCGCGCACGCGCGGGCGCTTGGCCGCACCCGCCTCGTCGAGCCGGCGCACCGGGGTCGTGTAGGGGGCGTTGCGCGCGATCTCGGGATCTTCGGCGGCCTCCGCGACGATCGCCGCGATCGCATCGACGAACGCGTCGAGGGTCTCGCGCGTCTCGGTCTCGGTGGGCTCTATCAGCAGCGCCTCGTCGACGACGAGCGGGAAGTAGACCGTCGGCGGGTGCATGCCGTGATCGAGCAGGCGCTTGGCGAGGTCGAGCGTTCGGATGCCGAGCTCGCGCTTCATCGGCGCGCCCGTCAGCACGAACTCGTGCATGCAGCGCTCGCCGAACGCCAGCGGCAGGTGCTCGCCGACCTCCTCGCGCAAGCGCGCGAGCAGGTAGTTGGCGTTGAGCACGGCGACCTCGCTGACGTCCTTGAGGCCCTCCGCGCCGAGCGAGCGGATGTATGCGTAGGTGCGCACGAACACGCCGTAGTTGCCCTGGAAGCCACGGAGCTTTCCGATCGACTTCGAACCCTGCCCACCGCGCTCGTGGTCGAGGTCGTAGAGCGGCGCCGCGGCACCCACCAAACGGCTGCCGTTGGCATCGTCGACCAGCGTTGTTGTGCCGTTCGGTGCCGCCGAGTCGCGGCGCACGACCTGCGGCCGCGGCAGGAACGGTTCGATGCGCTCGCTGACCGCGATCGGCCCCGCCCCCGGGCCACCGCCGCCATGCGGCTGGGTGAACGTCTTGTGCAGGTTGAAGTGGACGATGTCAAAGCCCATGTCGCCCGGCCGCGAGTAGCCCATGATCGCGTTGAGGTTCGCCC
>Ga0183260_10001785_pt1 | contig 17915 bp, 16 predicted proteins | sample AntDrymUQ4972206_2_FD_129768 | JGI IMG/M metagenome (GOLD analysis project Ga0183260, IMG submission 129768) | Polar desert sand microbial communities from Dry Valleys, Antarctica - metaG UQ497 (22.06) (version 2) (version 2) | ecosystem: Environmental > Terrestrial > Soil > Desert | place...
GCTCCAGTAAAAGTCCTGGTCAGAGCCTTGCACCGGCCGCTTCCCGGCCGCTCGGCGCCGGAATTTTCCCCGGCGTGACCCTATCGTGACCTAACGCCGCGGGTCACGGCGGTCAATCGCGGGCTTTCACGGCCATGGTTTCGAGCTCCGTGACGGGCGCGGACGCCGCGCCCTGCGTCTGCTCGATGAGTCTTCGGCGACCTCGCGGAGGACTTCGCAGCAGCACTCAAGTCCGAACTGCTCGCTCACGACCCAACGGACACGTTCCAGGAGACGCTCTCCACGTACACACTTACCGGCCGGCGATCCACGGACGAGAGTGAGCCGTAGGGGGCCAGACCGCGTCTGCGCGCGCAGGATATGGCGCGGTGGGAAAGAGCACGGTCCCTCCTTCTGCGCGCCTTCGCGGCACTGCGACGCCCCGAGCGTCTCGACGAAATCAACGTTGGACGATCGGAAGCGCGATGTCCACTACAACATCAGCCGCCTCTACGCAGCTTTGGTGATCGAGGCCGTCGACCGGCACTATGACAAATCCCAAATCCTCGATCCGTTGGCGATTCCGCTCGACACTCGCCGCGACGAGCGGATCCTCCGAGCCAAAGATGAGAGCAGCTGGGACATCGAACTTCGCCGGGAGCGCCGACTGCAGCGTGGCGTAGTCGCGGTAGAAGGCGCGAGCGGCTTGCCAGTCGAAACGGCCGTCCGGCAGATACTCGCCCTCGCCTACTGCACGGGCTTCGCTCTCTACGTGCGATGTCATGACAGAGAAGTCCAGGAAGGGGTCCATCCCGCTACAGACGAGTCCGACCACTCGATCCGACTTCGCGGCGAGCGCGACAGCAAGCGCGGCGGTGTTCGAGTATCCCCACGCGACGAACTCTCCGAGACCGACCGCGTCCGCCGCTGCGAGAAGATCGTCGCAGAACCCTTCGAGCGAGTAATCGTCGTCTCTCCTCGCTCGGCTGCTCTCGCCGTATCCGCGAGGGTCCACGATGAGGACCTTGCCGTGGGCCTTGAGTTTGTTGACGTACCCCATCCGCTCCCAGCCCACCTTGGTTTGCGCGAGAACAAATCCTGGACCGTCGCCGCGGCCGAAGACCTCGTAGGCGATCTGGAAGCCGTCGTTGGTGACGTGAAGCACATGTCAGCTTCGCGCGGCTCCGTGCTGACGCGCCCGATTCGGCGATCCGTGCACAACGCTCAGCCGCCGGACCGTGTCCCAAGAACGCGCGTCGTAGATCTTGAATCCGACTGCCACCCAACGCTGGCTCCGAGACACCGCCGCCACGCCGCACGCGAACAAGTAGGCGATCTATCCAGGATCCAAGTGTTGGGCGATGAACTCCCATTTCGCTTGTCTGTACTCAGTCATTGTTGCGCCCTCGAGTCGGCGCTTGAGCTCGTTGTACTGCGCTATCAACCGAGGGGCGCCGGCGAGGCGGTCGCGCTGGATGAGGAACTTGTCGTCGGCGTGGCCGCGGACCGTGACCTGCACGCCAACCGGCAGACTATGACCGTCGTCGTCGGCGAAGCTTGCGTAGCCGTCCGTCCAGTTTTCCGATTGGTGGACACGGAGGTGCTGTCGCAGAAGGTCCAATAGCGGCTGCAGGTCGTCATGCGCGACCCTCACGTTCACGTCGACGTCGCCCTTGGTCAGGAGCCCGGGGATAGCGGTGGCGCCCATATCTTGGACATCGGCGTCCGGAAATTGACTGTGAACGAGCGTCGCGATCTCATCGACGATCTCGACCGCGGCGTGCCGATAGAACTCACTCGGCCGGAACGACACCCGATTCACTCGACGAGCATGCCCGACCCGCTCGGCCTATGCGCCGTGTCGTGTAACGCCGGGTGGGGGACTCGTGGTCGGGCTACCTCAGGAGTGCCGCGATGGTGGCATCCGTCGCAACGGCGAGCGCCCCGCCCGAAAACCGGTCGTCGTTGGTGACATCCGCCGCTGCCCACGGGGGCCGAGTGAGCAGTGGCTCGGCCGCCGAAAGTTCGACCTCTGCGAGCACGAGCCCGTCGAGGTGGCCGTGAAAGACATCGACTACGGCCGTGTGGTCCTCCCACCGGACCCGTGATCGTGTCTTGCGCAACTCGGCCGCTGGGAGCGCGAGCACCACGTTGAACTCGCCCTCCGACAGGTAGAAGTTGGTGAGGCTTACTATCTCCGGATCGGCGGGGTCGGCGCGGACTTTTTGGCCGAGCTTGAAAACAATGCCGTCCGCATTCTCCGTTCGGCGCAGGCGCAGCTGCGTGCCGTGGATGTAGCGATCGAAGATCTCAGCTACAGGTGTTACGCCGTCAGGGACCTGCTCGAGGAGCCAGCGCTGCTCGCGTTCGGGATGCGCGTACCTGCCGCGCCCAGGCTTGCGGTCGGACATAAGTGCAGTGTGCCGGATCCTGTCGTACCGAGCGGTTGCTCCTAGTGCCAGAAAGCGAGCGTGTCCCCTACCAGTCGCCGGCTGCGGGTCGCACCTACCGGGCGGCCAGATGTCGGACGGTGCGGCGGAACCTCCGGCTGGGCTACCGGTAGCCGCGGGCTTGGAGTCGGAAGAGTTCCGCGTAGACGCCGTTGTGGTCGATGAGTTCGCGATGGTTGCCGTGCTCGACGATGCGGCCGTCGTCGAGCACGACGATGAACGTGGCCATCTGGACGGTCGAGAAGCGGTGTGAGATCAACACGGTGATATTGGGGTGGATCGTTCCGTGGTCTCTTCGGGTTGTGGTGGCATATCGCTCGAAGACTTCGTGTTCGGCTCGAGGATCGAGATTGGCTGTTGGCTCGTCCAGCATCAGCACGTGGGCTGCGGGTCGCATCATCGCCCGGGAAAGGGCGAGGCGCTGCCACTGCCCGCCTGAGAGTTGGGTGCCGTTATCGAAGCTCTTGCCGAGTTCGGATTCGATGCCGAGGGCCAAGTCATGGACGATTTCGGTGGCGTTGCCGGCGTCGATGGCCGCGTGGATGGCGGCGTCGTCGCCAAGACTCGTGACGTCCCCGATGCCGACGACGTCTCGGAGGCAGAACTCGAGTGGAGGTGTGTCTTGGAACGCCCCGGAGAGACCTCGGCGCCACGAGACCGGGTCCAGGGTGGCGATGTCGACGTCGTCGACGGTGATGACCCCCGACGTCGGTTCGTAGAGTCCGATCAGGAGCTTGACGAGGGTGGTCTTGCCGGCGCCGTTCTCACCGACGATGGCGACGGTGGACCCGGCAGGGATGGTGAGGGTGATGTCGTCGAGAACGTTGGTCGTCGTGCCGGGGTAGCGGAAGGTGACGTTCGCGAGGCGGAGGTCGCCGCCGGCTGGTCGCTGTGCGCCACCCGACGCTCGGTTCTTGGTGGTGGAGATGAGCCACCGGTAGTGGTCGGCCGTTCTGAGCATCTCGAGGAGATCGCCAAGCCACGTCGACATGGCGCCGAGCTGGCCGTTGAGTTGAGCCTCGATGGCGACCACCATGGCGAGCTCGCCGACCCCGAGGCTCCCGTCGACGGCCCGCCGTGCGAGCAGGATCAACGCCAGCACGAAGCCGGCGCCGAAGATTGCCCAACCTCCCGATTGGATGGCGGTGATGCGCAGGTTCGACGATCGGATGATGTCGTCGGCTGCGAGTCGATCCTGGCTGATCCGCCGGCGTAGCTCACCGCCAACCCCGAAGATGCGGACCTCTTTGGCCGGCCCGGCGCTGCGGATGTACCAGTCGAGGATCGCCGCTCGCCGCTGGTGGGGTGCTCGGCGCTGGTCGCGTCGGTCGGTGATCCGATCCACGGCCACGTTGGCGACGAGGGACGGGAGCCCGAACACCACCAGAAGGAGCAACGCCGGATCGACCGACGCGAGCAGGGCGACGCTGGTTGCGAGTCGCACGGCGACGCCCACGACTTGGAGCACGGAATCCTGCAGCCGTGCCAGGTTCGGAGCCTGCTCTCGGAGGAGCGTGAGACGGTCGAGGTATTCGGGTCGTTCGAGATGTTCGATGTCGGGCCGGGCGGCAACGGCCGAGGCGATGTCGAGCTCGAGGCGGTGACCGACCCGCTCGCGCAGACCGACGCCGACGGCGAAGGCACCGAAGCCGGCGGCCTGCCCGGCGGCGACGGTGAGAACGGTGAGCACCACGCCGACCATCGCTTGGTCGCCGTCGCCGGAGCTGGCGGCGTCAACGAGATGTCGCACGCCGAGCACGGCGAGGACGGGAGAGGCGTAGTCGAAGGCAGTGAGGACCAACGCGATGGCGGCCCGAAGGGGGTCGGCCGCCCAGGTGAGCGCGGCGATCCGGGCGAGGATTCGGAGGCGTTCAAGCATCGGGGCCCCCATCCGCGAAGCGGCTCGCTTGGAGCTCGAACAGTTCCTGGTAGGTGCCGCCGCGTTCGAGCAGTTCGTGATGCGAGCCCTGCTCCACGACCTTGCCGTCGGAGAGCACCGCGATGCTGTCGGCTTGTCGCACGGCGGCGAGGCGGTGAGAGATGACGATGGTGGTGAGCCCTTCGGTGTTTCGTAGGAAGTCGGCGTAGAAGGCGGCCTCGGCGCGGGTATCGAGCTGCGAGGTCGGTTCGTCGAGGACGAGGATGTCGGCGCCGCCGGCGGCAGCAGCAAAAGCCCGCGCAAGGGCGAGTCGCTGCCACTGGCCTCCGGAGAGGTCCACTCCGCCGAGTTGGCGGCTCAGGACCGTGGCCCACCCGCCGGGGAGTTCCTCGGCGAGGCCGATCGCTCCTCCTCGCCGAGCAGACGCCTCGACCTCTGCTGGTGTGAGGTCGCGACCGAGTGAAATGTTCTCAGCCAGGGTGAGTGGGTAACGAACGAAGTCCTGGAACAGGACGGCGAAGCGCCGCTGCCACGCCAACGCATCGAGGTCCTTAGCGTCAATCCCGTCGACGAGGAGGCGACCGCCGTCGGGGTCATAGAGCCGTGTCAAGAGCTTGACGAGGGTGGTCTTCCCAGCGCCGTTGACGCCCACGAGCCCGAGGCTCTTGCCTGCGGGGATGACCAGATCGAGGGCCTCGAACACCCGAGCACCGGAGCCGGGGTAGGCGAAGGCCGCGGCCTCGAAGCGGATTTCGCGGCGTGGAAGACCACGAGGGGAGGTGGCCCCGGTCAGGACAAGCGACGCGTCAGTGCGGACGCGATGCTCAAGATGCTCCTGAGCCGGAAGCGTGGCCGTGCCGTACGCGATCCAGCTGTCGCTGCGGGCCACCGACGCCAAGGCCATGGCCCCCAACAGCGCCTGCACAAAGGTCGCGGTACTCCCGGCATCCATTTGCCCCGCGGTGATGCCCGAGCGCAGCGAGACCAAGGCCAGTGTGAACGCCGCGACCAATGGGCCGACGGCGCCGAGTGTTGCCAGCGTCATGCCCGACCGCTGGCGCCAGATCTCGCGCATGGCCTCGAGCCAGTTTTGGTCGAAGGAGTCCAGAAGCCAGCCGCCGAACCCGAAGAGGCGGAGTTCCTTCGCGGCCGCAGGGTCCTGGGCGAGGTCACGGAGATAGCTCGAGCGGCGGACGCTGGGCGCCCGGCGGTTCATCACCTCGACGAGTTCCATGTACTTGCTTCGCAGGATGGTGACGTTGAGCACCAGGGCCGCGAACAACACCGCGGCGTGTGATGGCTGGTAGCGGGCGACCACGAGGAGCGAAGCCGCCCCCGACAGCCGCGACGTCCACAGCTGCACGAGGCCGGTAGTCGCGGCCCACGGTCCGATACCTCCAACGCCGGTGGCGCGAGCGGCGTCGTCCAAAAACGATGGGTCCTCGAGATGGGCGATGGTGGCGGGGGCGAGCATGGTCGCCGTCTGGCGGTCGGCCAGCCCGGTCGTGACCCGCCGGCCTAAGTCGCCGGCAACGACCGTGGAACGCAAAGGGCCGAGGGTCTGTTGCACGGCAAAGACTCCGCCGACGACGATCGACCACCACACCAGGCGGTGACCGGCGCTGCTGGCCAGGCCATCTCGGACCGCTGCCGGAAGGGCGTTGATGAGCGCCCCCGTGGCCAGAGCGAAGGCCGCTGGCAGCAGGCTGGTCGAAACGGTGAGGCCGATGGCGGTGACCGCCAAGACGGGACTGGCGCGGAACCAGCCCTTGACGAGCAAAACAGTGGGGCGGCCGTTGAGCCACCGGGCGGGAAGGGACTGAGAGACGACGGACAGGGGATTCCTCCGAAAGGAGGGGTACCCCTGACCCAGCTAGCGCTGGTGGCCGAAGGGGCGGAGGGGTACCCGAGTGGTCAAAGTGTTCACGTCGGCATCACCCCTTCGTCGCTCAGTCGGACCCTGTTGTCCGGAGCCGAGAGTATGGACGCACTGGTCTGGCCGCCGCAAGTGACATGGGCACCGCACTTAGGACCTTCGAGCGGGAATCTCATCGTGCGACGATCTCCGACGGCGGCATCGTGCTACCGCCGTCATGAGGATTCAGTGGGCGGGTGTCCCCGACCTTGAGTCGTTCTCGGGCCTCATGCTCCTCGAGCTGGAGCACTACCCGATAGACCGCTTCGAGAATGTCATCGGTGATGACGGCTGATCGACTTGTCGTAAAGCTGCGCTCCGCATCGAACACGTTCGGGACTGAGGCACTGCCCATCACCGCCGGCCGGCCGCCGAGCTGCACGAGCGAGAATTTCCAGTCCCTGTACGCGACGCGCTGCAGCAGGTGATGAATGCGCGGGGCGTCGTCGAGCGTGAGGCGCTCTTGCTCTGCCTCCGCGATCAGGTCGCGCACGGTCGCGACGGCGATCTCCGCGCAATCCCGCGAGTCCCAGAACTTCTGTCCGTCCACACCACCGAGCTCTGCAGCGACGTGCGCCGAACTGAGGAGCGCCTCATGAACGATTTCAGCGAACTGATTGACGACCGCAGGTCCGGACAGGAAGTCGATTACCGACTCGACCGCAGAACCGATGGCTTCGCTGCTCAGCTCTGTGGTCGAGGCTGCAAGCGCCTGCGCTAGGCCGGAACGGACATTCACTGCCCGCTTGGGCCCGGGTCGAGGAGTCGTCGGATCTGTCATTTCCTCGGAGTCTCCCACTCGGAGATGCTGGCTTCCTCGAATTGCTCGACACGGCGTCGCGCTATGCGGACTCGTGAACCGCGCGTATCCGCGCGGTCACCTCCGCAACGACATCATCGACGTCGCGGTCCGTCGTGTCGATGGTGGCGGCGGTTTCCTCGATGAGGACTTTCGCGAACCGCTTCGTGCCAGCGATGAATTCCTCGGTCGCGCTGTTGCGCCATGTGGGACGCGCCCGTAAGCGGCGCTCGCGTTCGTCGTCGTCGCAGTGGATGTTCAGGAACACGACGTCGCTCCACAACTGTCGTTCGGGTTGCCGCTCGATCACGTCGGGCCGCGAGCTCAGGGCAAGCACGACGCGCCGGCCCTGCATCGCCAACGACCATGCGACCGCTAGCCACGCGCCGAAAAGTCGTTCGAAGTCGGCGAAGTGCCCTAACAACAGGTCGCAGTCGAACACGTCGAACTTGGGTAGCGCCTGGGGCAGCCGATCGACGATGGTGGTCTTACCGGCGCCAGACGTGCCCGTGAGGATGATGAGCGGGAATGGTGCGCGGCGCGCGGCGACCACTCCGCATCGCGGACACTTCGCTTCGTCTCCGTCGAACGCCACGTCGGTGAGTTCGTCGCACGTCATGCACCACGGCATCGAACAGGATCCCACGCGTCGCATGCGGAGGTCCGCTCAATTGCGTCTCGGCGGTCTGCTTCAGCAACGGCCCTGGCCGAACCGTTGAACGCGAGCGGACGCGTCGCGTCGGTTTTGGACTAGTTCGCAGATAGGAACAAGAGGTGGTCGAGTATTCGATCCGCCGCGTGCGCGGGCGATAGCGCGGTCACGTCAATGTCGAGCGCCGCGTCATAGGTGCCTACTGCCACCAGGCTGATCGACGTTCTCCAGCAGGTCGGCGGTCACGATGTCACGAGGACGTCCAGCGGCGCGCTTCATGGCGATGAGGTTCGGCACGGACACGACGCGCACACCTATTCCGTTGGGACCCCGGAGCCAGACCGCCGTTGGCTCAACGTCGCCGTACGTGAGGGACGTACCTTCTGGGCCGGCCGCCGCGATAAGAAGATCAATCGCGCCCGCATCGGTCATCCACGCCGTGTTGTATCTGATGACGTCGTCCGCGCTAACTCCACCAGGGCGTGGCGTTCCGTCCGGAAGCCTCGCACCGAGAGCGTTGAGTGCGTTCGCGACCCGTTGACCGTTCTCGAGGGATCCGCGAATGAGCGAGTCGACGTCCCGAGTCGCGCCCTCGTGAAGATAGAGCTGCGCCGCGGCGCCACCAATCAGAACCCAGTCAACGCCGTATTCACCGAACGTCGACGCAATACGCGCTAAGTCGAACGCCTCAGGTTCGCTCAAGGGCGCGCAGATATTCCGCTTGCGTCATCGGAGCGAACGTCGCTGGATCCATGAATCCACCAGCGTCCTCGCCTGGAGGCGGCGCGCTCGACAGCGCCGCGGCCAACTGGTCGAACGCGGTGGCGGAGAACTCGAGCTCACCCGCGTCGAGGCGGCGCTTCCATGACAACTCGCGGGCGCGAAGTTCGTCGCTCGTCACAACGACCATCGTACCCCGTGGCCCTCCCGAGCTCCGCTGTGGCTGCTCCCTCGGGGCAGGCGCGACGTCCAGGCTCTTGGTCCCTTTCCATCGCGCGTATATCGCGCGGGCGCTCACGTTCCCGGGTGTTCGCCCCCGACCGCCCACCCCTCCTGAGCACCACTTTTAGTCCGCAGACTGCCGCCGGCGTCCGCCTGAATGAGCTTCCCAAGCTGAGAACGCGAGTTCGATTCTCGTCACCCGCTCCAACGAAGCCGCTGGTCACGGTGCCACCGGGCGACTCTGAGGTCGTCGATGCGAGCGACGATGGCATTTCATGGCACATCGTTGTGAACGACGAGTCGATCGGACGTGATTTCGACAAAGCGCACCTCGCCCAAGGCGGCGCAGATCGCCGCAAGGTTCGAGTCGACGAGCGCAAGCAAGGCGTCGTTCGCAATGTTGCCGGTGGCGACGATCAACAAGCGGCGGGGCGTCGACCGGAGGAGATGCGAGTCGCGAAAGCGCGGTCCTTGGTGACGACAACTCGATCCTCCGTATCGGCGAGCTCCGCAATCTCCGCGTCCGTTGAGGCATTGCCGTTCGGTAGGTCGGACGCGTGACGAGTGTCGTGACCCGCAGCATTCAGGTGATGGGCCAGCCGCGCCGGTAGCTGTGCGTCAACGAAAAACTTCACGCAGCGCCGAGTGGCTCCACGCGACGAGAGCCCGACGCGAGGGCACCGAACTCCAACGCGGCGAGCAGGTCGTCACGCTCGAGGTCCGGGTAGTCGGCGATGACTTCGTCGATCGTCATGCCCGAGGCAAGAAGTTCCAACAGGGTCTCGACCGGATATCGGAGCCCGCGAATCGTCGGCTGGCCGTGGCATATCGCTGCGTCAGACGTGATCCGATCGAGGCGTGACATGCCTGCAACCGTACTGAGATACGAAGTGACGCGCCCTCGTGTCACCCGCTCTCGAACAGCGGCCGCTGACGGCTCTCACGATCACTCGTTCGCGGCGGCCGGTACCACCGGTCAGGGAAGGTCCAGGAGACGGCGATGGTCTCGCGGAGCTGGGCCAGCACTGCCACGCCGACGTTGCCCCGGCTAAGTGCCGGTATCCGGCCCTCACTCGAACAGCATGGCCAGCTGGGCATCGACGATCTCGGCGTGGGTCAGGCCGGCCTCGCGCACTTCCCACGACTTGAGCGCTGGAAGGTGTCCCAGCAACACAATGTTGCGCGCGAGCAGCCACGGGTCGGCCGCCACAAACTCCCCGGCGGCGATCGCGGCAGCGATCGATGTCGCGACGAGTTCGGCGATGTTGTGTTCCCGCTCGATGAAACGCGCTTGTGCCTCCTTGGGCAGGTGGCGGTATTCGCGGTACATCAAGAGGATCAGCGCTCGATGCGCGACGCAGGACTCGAGGTAGGTGTGGACGAGGTTCACCAGTCGGGGCTTGGCCGCACCGGGCCGGGCCGCGACTGCGGCGAGGACCTCGGGCAGATCGCCGTAGATGTCCTCGCACACCATCACTAACAAGTCGGACTTGGTCGTGATGTAGCGGTACAGGCCACCGACACTTATCTCCAGCTCGGCGGCCAGGTCATTGATCGACGTCGACTCATAGCCGCGGTCGCGGAAGAGCCGAGCCGCACCGGTGACGATCCGTTCGAGGCGATCTCGCTTCGTCGGCGGCGAGTTACGCGCCAGCGGTGTCTCGGGCGAAGAGATGGGCAAGGTGAGCGACAATCGTCGACAGCGAGCTTCCGGTAGGGAACACCGCGGACACGCCGCTTCGTTCGAGGGCCGCGCCGTCTTGAGGAGGGATCGCGCCGCCGACGACGATGAGGCCCTCGTAGCCTGCGGCGTTGAGTGCGGCGACACACTCGGGCACTGCTGTCATGTGGTTGCCGGACAGACACGAGAGCCCGATGAGATCGACGTCTTCGTCGGTCACCGCCGCGGTGAGCTGGGCGGCGGTGGTGTGGCCGAGGTAGATGACCTCTGCGCCCGCGTCGCGCAAGCCGCGCGCCACCACTATGGCGCCGCGCCAGTGCGCGTCCATGCCGAGCTTGGCCACCACGGCGCGCTTGCCGATGAGCGGCGGCGTGGCTACCACAGCGGTGGAACCCATGTGCCCATCACCTCACGGAACAACCCGCCTACTTCTCCCAAGGTGGCACCGTGCCGAACGGCCTCCAACGTGGCGGGCATGACGTTGCGGCCGTCGCGGCACACTGACTCCAGCTCCTTCATGGCCACGGCCAACGCGGCCGCGTCGCGCCGTTCTCGCACCTCGACAATCCGCGCCGCTTGACGAGTCGCGGTGTCGGCCGGCGTTTCAAAGCTCTCCGTCGGTGAGTCCTCGCCCTCCATGTGGGTGTTGAGCCCGACCACCAGACGCGTGCCGTTTTCGATTTCGTGCTGGTACTGGAAGGCGTGCGCGGAGATCGCGCTGTGCACCCAGCCGGTTTCGGTGGCGGCGACCAACCCGCCTTTTTCGGTGATATCGGTTAGCAGCCCGGCGACCGTCGCCTCGACTTCGTCGGTGAGGCGCTCCATGACCCAACTGCCGCCGAACGGGTCAACCGAATTCGTGACGCCCGACTCGTCGAGCAGCACGTACTGCGTGCGCAGGGCGGTTAGTGCGGCGTGCTCGGTCGGGATCGACAGGGCTTCGTCGTAGCCGTTGATGTGCAGCGACTGCGTGCCGCCGAGCACCGCCGCCATGCCCTGCAACGCACTGCGGGCGATGTTGACGTGGGGGAAGCGAGCGACGTTTGTCGCGCCCGAGGTCTGGGTGTGGAAGCGGAACTTCTGGCACCGTTCGTCGGTCACCCCAAGTTCGTCGCGCACGTAAGTGGCCCACATCCGCCGGGCCGCCCGGAACTTGGCGATCTCGGCGAGGAAGTCGTTGTGGGCGCAGAGAAAGAACGAGACGCGCGGGAGGAAACTCTCCGGCGACATGCCGCGGCGCATGAGTTCGTCGGCGATCGCGCGACCGTGGGCGAGGCAAAGCGCGAGTTCAAGCGCCGCGTCGGCGCCGGCCTCGCGGTAGTTGTATCCAGTGATGCTCACCGGGTTCCACTTCGGAAGGTGTTCGGTGGCGAACTGGATGAGATCGCACTCGAGGCGGAACGAGCAGACGGGCGCCAGCACCTCGGGCGCGATCGTGATCGCCGTCTCCATGAGGAAGTCGTTCTGGCTGGTGCCCGCGAGCGCGGTCCAGGGAATGCCGCGGCGCTCGGCGACGGTGAGGTACATCGCCAGATGGGGGACGGCGCCGATCGGTTGGGACGACACGAGCGACACGCTGACCTCGTCGATCGGGATGGCTGCGAACAGGTCGTCGAAGTCTTCGACGACATCGACCGCCACGCCGCCTCGGCCCACGTCGCCGATCGCCCGCTCGTCATCGGAGCCAAAGGCGCGCAGGCTGGGGTAGTCGAACACGCCATTGATACCCGTCGCCCCGTTCGCCAGCAGGGTGCGGTAGCGCTCGTTGGTATCGGTACCCGTGCCGAACCCGGCGAGCTGTCGGATCGTCCACGGGCGCGACTGGTACATCGCGGGGTGAATGCCGCGCGTGAACGGGAACACACCGGGCTGCTCGGTCTCAGTTGACTCGCTCATCTTTTCGCCGCCCGGTCGATTGCGAGCGACCGCTCGCTCGTTTAGCATCGCAGCGCGCGCTCCAGCGGTCAAGACGAGGGGTTTGGATGAGCGATTTCTGGGACGAAGCGAAGGAGACCCGGCCGGTGAAGGAGCGCGAGGTGATCGTGCTCGACCGGCTACGAAGCCAACTCGCGTCCGCGTACGAGCACCTGCCGTTCTACCGGCGCCTCTATGACAGCAAGGGTTTCAAGCCCGCCGATGTGCAAAGCCTCGACGACTTCACTCGGCTCGTTCCGGTTGTCACAAAAGACATGCTGCGCCAGGACCAAGAAGCCAACCCGCCCTTCGGCAGCTACGTCGGCGTAGCGCCGTCCGACATTGCGCGCATCCACGGCTCCAGCGGCACGACCGGCAAGCCAACGCTGTACGCGATCTCAAAGGACGACTGGGCCTACTCGGCCGAGGTGATGGCCCAAGGCTTTTGGACCTGCGGCGTCCGCCCGACCGACACCGTGCAGTTCGCGACGGTCTTCAGCCTCTTCCTGGGTGGATGGGGATCGCTGCTCGCGGCCGAACGCATCGGCGCGGCGGCCTTTCCCCTCGGGGCGGGCGAGACCGAACGGCAGCTTGAGCTCATGCACCGCATCGGCACGACGGTGCTCATCACGACGCCGACCTACGCGCTGCACATGCTCGAGACCGGGCAAGCCTTGGGTTATGACACCGCGGCCAGCCCGCTGCGCCTCGGCATCTTCGTGGGCGAGCCGGGTGCGTCGATTCCCGGCACGCGCCGCACGTTGGAAAAGGGTTGGGGGATCACCGTGCGCGACTGCGCGACCACATCCGAGTTGATGCCGTGGGCCACCAACGCCGAGTGCGAGCTGGGTCGCGGCGTGCACGTGCTCAACGACGAGGTGTGGACCGAGATTGTCTCGAAGGACGATCCGAACGAACCCATACCGTTGGGCGACAGCGGCGCGGTCATCTATTCCCACGTGCGTCGGACCTCGCAACCGATGATCCGGTTCTGGAGCGGCGACGAGTCTCGGATGGTTGACGAGGACTGCGGCTGTGGTCGGACCTATCCCCGACTGCCCGACGGCGTGTACGGCCGACTCGACGACATGCTGATCATTCGCGGCGCCAACGTCTACCCGAGCCAGGTGCAGCGCTCACTGCTCGAAGTCGACGGGTTGGGCGTCGAGTTCAAGATCGTGCTCGAGCGCGACGGCTCGATGGATGTCGTCACGGTGCGCGTGGAGGTCGCGCCGGGCGATGCCAACGCGTCGGACGACGCGCGCGCCGCGTTGTTGGACCGGACTCGACGCAAGCTGAAGAGCGACACCAACGTGAACTTCGAGGTGGAACTGCTCCCGTCCGGAACGTTGGAACGCGCGATCTCCAAGGCACAGCGCGTCGACGATCGTCGCGGTAGCTACCGTCCTGCTTGAACGGCGCCGAGCGGCTCGACGCGGCTGCTCAAGCGTCAGCCTCTAACCAACGGTGCGCCTCAGCGGCAGGGTAGGTCGCGGAAGCCCGGGGGGCCTGCCGGCCACTGGCCGCGCCGGTAGCGCAAACCCTGGTCCACGAAGCAGAGACCCCCGAGCGGCTGCACCGCCGTGCCTCGGGTGCCTCGGAAGTTCGGTCCCGTGTACTCGACGCCGTTCTCGTTCGGGTTCCACCATACGAGCGTGAAGTCCTTGATCATGGAGTGGCTGCCGCCCGCGAAGCCGACGCAGGCCTGGTAGACGGGCGGACCTCCGCAGCCCGGATTAGGGAACTGCGTGCGCTGGAGCGCCTGCTCGAAGGTCTTCGGGGTGAGGTTGGGACCGGCCATCTGGATGCCGGAGACCAGCAGGAGCAGGTTCCAGTATCCGATGTCGAAGTTGAAATCGGTGGCCGGGAACGTCGGATCGCCTTCACGCTCGGCCAGCCAGTACGGCATTTGCTCCCGAGGCAGGGCCTTGTTCCATGATCGCAACGCGATCACGTGGCTGGCCTGCTGGGTGACGCCGTAGTCGATCGCGGTGTACTCGTTCTCCTGGCCCTGATAGTTCTGCAGGATGTACTCGGGGAAGTAGCCGTTGATATCGGACTGCTGCATCAGGCCGTTGATGATGAAGCCGTGGTCGCAGAAGCAGACGATCGAAGTGATGTCGTTGTTCCGCCACGACGTCAGCGCGTTCTTGCCGATGGCGGCGCGGGCGGGGCCATCGGGCGCACCGCCCGCTTCACCGGTAAAGCGGTCGAACTCGATCCCGCAGGCGGCCGTGGCCTTCAGGAACGGTCCGTCGTCGACCGAGGGCGTGCCGTTCGAGTACGTGTCGGTGAAGAGTCCGAACTTGCGCTTCGCCTCGAACTGTTCGCTGCCACCCGCGTAGGCCGGCGCGCGGTCCTTGAGTTGCTTGCACATGACCTCGGCCAGATTGACCTGGATCTCTTCGACCGTGGGGAAGTACGTCCACTCGTAGGGCGCGAAGCTGGCTAGGCCCGCCTGATCGATGGCGGGCACGCCCAAATAAGATGACTGGACGCTGATGATCTTGCGCCGCGAAAGCTCGTGGTAGTAGCAGGACTCGCGTCCGCGCTGGTAGCCGTACGACATCGACGCGAACGCGTTGATCTCGGCGTCCACCTTGGTGGCGTCGGCCAGCATCTTGTCGCACGCCACGTTGTTGCCGGCGTGCTTGTAGGGAATCAGCCGGATCTTGCGTCCGTAGAACTCGTAGCGGGCGTTGAAGTACGCCTCGAGCGCCTGCGTGTAGCGGTCGGGCTTGTTGCAGTCGGGCGACTTGTTGCCCGCGGCGCGGATGTCGGCGTTCTTGTCCGCGTTGTCGCACGGAAGCGCAATGCGAATCTCGTTGGCCGTGACCCCCTTCGAGGTGGCGCCGCCGTTCTTGCCCTCCCAGAACGCGACGCACGGCGGCGACTGCGGATCCTCGGTCTGGCGGCTGCCGACACACCGGTTGGCGCGAGGACGCACAACGGGGGGACCCTCCGGGGGCGCCTCGGTGGTTGTGGTGGCACTGCCGTCGCCGAGTCCGCCATCGGCGATACCGGCCGAGCTGGTCTGTTCAGCCGGGGCCTCGGTGATCTGCTTGGTCGCCTGCGGGGCCAGCTCGGCGATCGCGGGCGGTGGGGTCTGCGCGGCCGTGATGGCCAGGACCGCGACGACGAGGACCATCACCGTGCCCAGCGCGCAGTACGTGAGACCCGGACCGCGGGGATGGGTTCGCTTCACCGAAGGCATGAGCTGCTCCGGTACGCGGCCAGCCGGGCGTCGGCGTCGAGGTAGGCGGTGTCGGCGCTGAGGTCGGCCAGGGCGCGTCGCAGCGCGGCGGCGTCGCCGTCAACGGCCTTGACCGCAACCCGGAAGCGGGTCATCGATGTGCGCAGCACGCCGAGGTCGGTGACGACCCGGTTCGGAACTCGGCGCTTCTCGTTTCTCGGGTCACGGACCTGCTTGGTCGGATCGATCTTGTCCAAGATGGCGAGCGTGTCGGTCGCGTACTGGAGCACGGCCCGTTCATTGTTCGCCGGCGGTTCCTTCAAGGCGTCGTAGTACTCGTAGCCGCGGCATGCATGCACCGGATCAACCGGTACGGCCGCCGAGGCTCGTTTGCTCCCGCACCCCGTGAGCGACGCGAGCGCGGCCAGCGCGATAGCGCCCAGCAGCAACGTCTGTCGCCCTCCACTCAGGCCGGTCATTCGGCAAGAAAACTACCATTGGGGCATATGGATCGCCGCCGCATCAGGTCTCTGCTCGATGTCGGCGCGGCCCCAGCCGTGCTCGTCGCGCTGATCGCGGCCACATTCTTCCTTCCGCGGCGCGTCCCTGGCGAGATCTACGGATTGGGCGCGGTAGCGGGCGGCGTCCTGGCCCTCCAGGCCGTGGGCGTCGTGCTTGTCTACCGCGCCAACCGGATCATCAACTTCGCCCAAATCCAGTTGGGCGCGGTGGGGGGCCTCCTCTTCGCACAACTCGTCGGTCACCGGGTGTTCATCGGCACCCTGGCCAAGGCTTGCCCGGTCTGCGTACCCGGGCCCCAGACCGTCGGCGATCTGTTTCGGTCGGACGATCCCGGAGTGGTGAAGGCGCTCAGCGCCGCGCCGGCGCTCAGCGATGCGCTACAGGGCGTACAGGGCACCGACGGCGTCCAGGCGCTGCGGATCAGCGAAGTGCCCAACTTGCTCGCACAGATTCCTTACTCCCGGGCCGACCTGTCGGCCAGCATCGCCCCCGGATGGATGGTGCAGGTCGACTTCTGGTTGAGCGTTCTGGTTTCGCTGGCCGTCGTGATCCTCATCAGCGGCGCGGTGTACGCCCTGCTCATCCGGCGCTTCGAGAACGCGTCACGGCTGATCGTGACCGTTGTCACCATCGGCCTCGGGCAGGTGCTCGCCCTGATCACCGGCTTCATCGTGGCCCCCTTGTTCGGGTCGTCGGCGACCGCGGGCGGCAAGCAGCGGTTGGCGGTGGCATCCGCCTTCCCCTACGACCTGGAGTTCCACATTGGTAACACCCGCTTCGGCATGACCGAGATCGCGGCGATGGTCGTGACCATCGTCGTGCTCGTCGCCCTCACCGTGTTCTTCCGACGCAGCTCCATGGGCGTCGTGCTCCGCGGCGCCTCTGAGAACCCGCAGCGGGCCGAATCGCTGGGCGTCAACATCGCCTCGGTCAACACCGTGGTCTGGATCATCGCCGGCACCTTGTCGGGTGTCGTTTCTATCCTGAACGCCACGTCGACTGGCATCTCGACGCCGCCCCTGTCTCGCATGTTCACGGTCGTCGTGATCGCGGGTCTGACGAGCATCCCCCTCGCCATCATCGGAGGCATCGTCGTCGCGGTGTTCGACCAGGCCGTGTTGTTCTCGGTGCAGTCGGTAGCGGTGGTTGATGCCGTGCTCCTGGCCGTGGTCGTGGTCGTGCTCCTCCTGCAGCGCTCGCGCTCGACCCGGGTCGACACCGACAGCGACGATGGGTGGCGCACGGCCAAGGAGATGCGGCCCATACCGGCCGAGCTCCGGGAGTTGGACGTCGTGAAACGCTGGCTGCGTAATGCCCGCGGGGGCGGGATCGTCGCCGTCCTGGCTCTGCCGTGGCTGTTCTCACCGTCGCAGACGAACCTGGCCGCCGTCACGTTGGTCTACGCCATCGTGGCGCTGTCGCTCTTGATCCTGACCGGATGGGCGGGCCAGATCAGCCTCGGGCAATTCGCGTTCGCGGCCATCGGTGGCTATGTCACCGCTGTCCTTGGCTGGCCGTTCCCTCTGTCGTTGATCGCCGGCGGCCTCGTCGGCGCGGCGGTGGCGGTGGCGGTCGGCCTGCCTGCACTGCGGCTCAAGGGGCTGTACCTGGCGGTGTCGACGCTGATCTTCGCCGTGGGGGTCACGTCGGTTCTGCTCAACCCCCGCTACCTCGGAAAGGCCCTGCCCAAGCAGCTCACCCGACCGTCGCTGCTCGGTCTCGACCTCGACGATCAACGCACCTTTTACTACTGCGTGCTCGTGATCCTCGCACTCGCCTTCGCCGCCACCGTCGGCATGCGACGCGGCCGCATAGGACGGGTCCTCATCGCCAGCCGCGACAACGAGACGTCGGCCCAATCCTTCGGGATCAACCTTCTGCGGGCTCGCTTGGTGGCCTTCGCCGCATCGGGCTTCATGGCTTCGATCGCCGGCGGCCTGTACGCGTACTCCCAATACGGGGTGAACTCCTCGGCGTTCGGCGTGGAAC
>Ga0183260_10001786_pt1 | contig 17912 bp, 17 predicted proteins | sample AntDrymUQ4972206_2_FD_129768 | JGI IMG/M metagenome (GOLD analysis project Ga0183260, IMG submission 129768) | Polar desert sand microbial communities from Dry Valleys, Antarctica - metaG UQ497 (22.06) (version 2) (version 2) | ecosystem: Environmental > Terrestrial > Soil > Desert | place...
AGGAGGGCTGACCGGCTTCCTGCGCCAGCACGGACCTCGGCCCGTTCACGGACCTGAGAGCGATTTCGGCGTCGTAGGTGGCCGAGGCGGTGGCGGGGCCGGTGAGGTGCACGGTGAGGGTCAGCGGGCCGGGGGCGTCGGGGACGAGGAAGGAGAGGGTGCCGACGCGCGCGACGGTGTCGGCGGCGACGTCGCCGGTGAAGCCCCACCGGTGGCTTCCGCCGGGCCACGACAGCTCGGCGCGGACGGTGCAGGCCTGGAGGGGGTGGCGCAGGTCGGAGACGACGTGGACGTCGAGGGCGACGGGGGTGCCGGGGCGGTAGGTGGCAGCCGGGCGGTCGGCGGTGACGATGACCGGGGCGCAGGCGTCGCGCAGGGCGGCCAGGCCCAGCTTGGGGACCCTCTCGTGGTCAAGGACCGACCAGGAGACGCAGGGGTGGCCGTCGGCCAGGCTGAGCTGGCAGAAGCCGCCGGTGGGCCGGTACTTGAGCCGGCGCAGCGCCTCGACGTGGTGGCGCAGCACCACCGCCTGGTGCTCCTGGGTGCCCGCCCGCCACGAGTCGAAGGTGGCGTGGTCGGTGGGCGGCACCCGCCGGTCGAAGACGGCCTTCTGCAGGCCGTGGCGGTGGCCGAGGCGGTCCCAGTCGAGGTCGGGCCATCGGTCGGGCTCCATGAAGTCTGCCGACTCGGGCACGGCCTGGGCCCCGAACTCACCGACGAAGCGGGCCAGGACGGGGTAGCGGCGCAGCATCCGGGGGAGGTCGCGCTCGTCGCCGTGGTACCACCCGAGCGACAGGTGGGTGTCGGTGCCCCACGCCGGGTGGGGCAGCACGCCGGAGTGGGCCACCACGGGCCGGCTGCCGTCGGCGGCGGCCAGGGTGCGGGTGAGGGCGGCGTCGAGCACCGTCTTGTTCCAGCTGGGCAGCACCTGGTCGAGGACGTAGCGGCGCACCGCCGGCTCGGGCCGCCGGCGGGTGTCGAGGGCCACCGGCTCGTTGTGGGCGCACCAGATGGCGATGCTCGGGTGGTGGGCCAGCAGGTCGACCGCGGCCTGGGCCTGGCGCACGGCCTGACGGCGGATGGTGCGGGTGTAGCTGCGCTGGAGGGGGAGGTCCTGCCACAACAGGAGCCCGGCCCGGTCGGCCGCCTCGTACAGCTCGGGCCGGCTGATGTGGGCCTGCACCCGGAGGAGGTCGAGGCCAATGTCCTGGGCCAGGGCAACATCGCGCTCCAGCTCGGCGGGTGTCGCCTCGCCCAGGGCCATGCGGGTGGGGCCGTGGTTCGCCCCCTTCAGGAACAGCCGCTCGCCGTTGATCTCGAGGATGAAGCGGCGCATGCGGACCTGCCGCAGTCCGGTGCGGCGGACGGCCACGTCGGACGGCAGGTCCGAGGCCTCCCCTCCTGCCGGCCGGGCCTCGACGATCACGTCGACGAGCGTCGGGGCTGCGCCGCCCGGGCTCAGCGCCTTCGGCCACCACAGCGGCGGGGTGGCGACCTCGACCTGCCAGTGCACCTCGTTGACGCCGCAGGTCACCGAGCCCGTCCACCGGTGCTCGGCCCCCTCGACGGTGGTCCGCAGCTCGACCGGCCCGGGTTGCACGGCGTCGAGGGTGGCGGTGAGGTGCAGGCGGGCCAGCTCGTCGGTGGCCTCGGCGCAGCGGACCCGCAGGGAGGCGATGCGGACGGCGCCGGTCTCCACTAGGTGGACGGGCCGCCAGATCCCCCCGGGGTTCCACTCCGGGTCGAGCGAGTCGGAGTGCTGGAACACCCCGCTCAGGTAGCGTTTGGTCGCCCTGTTCGTGGGCCGGGCACAGGTCAGCTCGACGGCCAGGAGGTGCTCGGTGCGGGCTCGCAGCTGGTCGGTGACCTCAAAGGCGTGGGGCAGGAAGTAGCCCTCGGTGTCCCCGAGGTAGGCCCCGTCGAGCCAGATGTCGCCCTGGTAGAAGCAGCCCTCGAGCACCACGAAGGACCGTCGACCCTCGGCCGGCCGGGGAGCGTCAAAGGCCCGACGGTGCAGGACGGGGCCGTCGCAGGACTCGAAGCCCGGCGTCGACCGCCAGTGGCCGGGGACGGGGAGGTCGGACCAGTCGAGATCGTCGAGGTCGGGGGCAGCGAAGCGGCGGCGCAGCTCGTCGCTGCCCGGCGTCGCTCGCCAGGTGCCCCCGAGCTCCACTTAGGGGTCCACGGTCATCGGGCCCTGCAGCAGCGCCCGATCGATGCGGTACCCGCCGGCCTGGGGCTCGAGATTCAGCTCGAAGGCGCCCGGTCCGAAGGTGATCTTGGTGGCCTGGCGCATCCCGTCGCGGGTGGCGACCTGGAGGGTGCCCTCGAGCACCAGCTGGCCCGGTCCCTTGAGCTGGAGCGGCGCCGGCGCCTGGGTGACCCGGACGTCGTCTCTGGTGAGGAGGGAGGCGGCGACCCCTTCGGGCACCTCGAGGCGGGCACCGTCCTTCGGGGCACCGAGGGTCCCGTTGGCCGGGATCAAGGCCACGGTGACACCGAAGCCGTAGGTGCCCGGCGTCAACAGCCGCGACTGGCCGTCGAGGGCGTAGGTCGCCCCCTTGGAGGTCAGCTCGACATCCACCGGTCCGTTCAGGTCGATCGATCCCTGGCCGGTGAGCGGCATCGAACCGCGCCCTCCGTCCCAGGTGACCGTGACCTTCTTCCCCGCGACCGTGCCCCCACTGAACTCGGCTTTGGTGCCGCCGCCCCGTGCCACCTTCAGGGCCAGGGGGACATCGAGCGCCGGCGCCTCGACCTTGGTGCCGATCAACTTGGAGACGGTGCCGCTCACCATGGACTGGTCGGCGGCGAGCACCTCAACCGTGGACCTGGACGGCCCCGGCCCTGTCGTCACCCGCTCGCCGTCCGTCTCCCGAGGCGACCCTGGGATGGTGAGGGCGGCCAGGCCGACGGCAAAGGTCATCACGGCGGCCGCGAAGGCCACGGCGGCCATGGCCCAAGAGGCGGCCCGATAGGCCTGGCGGGTGGCTGCGGGCGAGGCTGGCACGGCCCAGCGAGGGTAGATCAGCGGGTGCGAGGGGGAAGGGTCAATACCCTCCGGCCGGGGACCCGAGCGAGGGCCAAGGCCCCCGAGCTTGGGAAACGTCCGGCGGTAGGGTCGCCCGCCATGGGTGCAGCCCGTCCGTCCACGCTTGGAGCGCTCCGTGACGCGGGGTGGACCTCGGTCCCGGTCAAGGAGGAGGTGCGGCGCAACACTGCGGCCCGGGTCGCCGAGGGCCGGCCCCTCGTCGAGGGCGTGCAGGGCTACGAGGACACCGTTCTGCCCCAGCTGGAGAACGCCCTCCTGGCTGGCCACGACGTGATCTTCCTGGGCGAGCGGGGCCAGGCCAAGACCAGGATGATCCGCTCGCTCACCGGGCTGCTCGATGAGTGGCTGCCCGTCGTCGCCGGCTCGGAGATCCAGGACGACCCCTACGCCCCCGTCAGCCGCCACGCCCGCGACCTGGTGGCCGGGCGCGGCGAGGCCACGCCGATCGAGTGGGTCCATCGAGACACCCGCTTCGGCGAGAAGCTGGCCACCCCCGACACCGCCATCGCCGACCTGATCGGCGAGGTCGACCCGATCAAGGTGGCCGAGGGCCGTTACCTCTCCGACGAGCTGACGATCCACTACGGCCTGGTGCCCCGCACCAACCGGGGGATCTTCGCCATCAACGAGCTGCCCGACCTGGCCGAGCGCATCCAGGTCGGCCTGCTCAACGTGCTCGAGGAGCGCGACGTGCAGATCCGGGGCTACAAGGTGCGGTTGCCGCTCGACCTGCTGCTGGTCGCCTCGGCCAACCCCGAGGACTACACCAACCGGGGCCGGATCATCACCCCCCTGAAGGACCGCTTCGGCAGCCAGATCCGCACCCACTACCCGCTCGACCTGGCCACCGAGGTGGCGGTGATCCGCCAGGAGGTCGTGCCCTTCGCGGCCGGCGGGCTCACGGTCGACGTGCCCGGCTTCATGGTCGACGTGGTGGCCACGATCAGCCAGCTGGCCCGGCTGTCACCGCACGTCAACCAGCGCTCCGGGGTGTCGGTGCGGCTCAGCGTCGCCAACTACGAGGTCCTCTCGGCCGCGGCCGCCCGACGGGCGCTGCGGGCCGGCGAGCGCGACGCCGTGCCCCGGGTCAGCGACCTCGACGCCCTCGTCGCCTCGACCGCCGGGAAGATCGAGGTCGAGGCGCTCGAGGACCGGGCGTCGGACGACGTGGTCGACCGCCTGATCAAGGCGGCGGTCCTCACCGTGTTCAAGGAGCGGGTGCCGGGGCCGAAGGTGGCCGACATCGTGCTGTCCTTCGACGAGGGGGTGGTCCTCCACACCGGCGACGACGTCCCCTCGACCGACTACGTCGGCACCCTGGACGCCCTCCCCGCCCTGAAGCAGGTGGTCGCCGACCTGGTCGACGGCGCCGAGAGCCCGCCGCTGCTGGCCAGCGCCGTCGAGTTCGTCCTCGAGGGCCTCCACCTCTCGAAGCGCCTGAACAAGCACTCGGTCGGCCCGCGGGCCACCTACACCAGCCGGTAGGCGCCGATGCCGTGGCGCCACCGCTACTCGCGCTGGGACGGGGCCCAGGCCGGCTTCGACCTCGACGCCGACGAGCTGTTCACCCAGATCACCGACGACCTGCTCTACCACGGTGACCTGAACTCGGCCCTGCGCCGGCTGCTGCAGTCCGGCTTCGAGGCCCCCGACGGCCAGCGGTTCGAGGGGCTGCGTGAGATCCTCGAGCAGCTGCGCCGCCGGAAGCAGGACATGCTCGAGCGCCACGACCTCGGCGGGGTGTACGACGACATCGCGGAACGGCTCCGCGGCGTCATCGAGGCCGAGCAGGCCGAGCTGGACCGCCTGGCCGAGCAGGCGGCCGGCAGCGGCGACCAGCGGCGACAGGAGATCACCGGCCAGGCCATGGCCGAGCGCCGCCTGCAGCTCGACCTCCTGCCCAACGACCTCGCCGGCCGGGTCCAGGGGCTGCGGCAGTACGACTTCACGTCGACCCAGGCGCAGGAAGCCTTCGATCGGCTGCTCGAGGACCTGCGGGAGCAGCTGCTGCAGTCCCAGTTCGGGCAGATGGCGGAGGCCATGCAGCAGGCCAGCCAGGACCCGGCCCAGCTGCAGCGGATGAAGGACATGTTCAACGACCTGAACGCGCTCGTCGAGGCCCGCCAGCGGGGCACGGACACCCCGGAGCAGTTCGACGAGTTTCTGCGCCGTCACGGCGACTTCTTCCCGGGGAACCCGACCACCCTTGACGAGCTGCTGGCTCAGATGGCAGAGCAGATGGCCGCCATGCAGCAGCTGCTCAACTCGATGACGCCGGAGCAGCGGGACCAGCTGCAGCAGCTGTCCCAGGCCCTGCTCGAGGACATGGACCTCTCCTTCCAGGTCAGCCGGCTCGGCAGCAACCTGCAGCAGCTGTTCCCGTCGATGCCGTGGGGCCAGGGCCGCCGGTTCGTGGGCGACGAGCCGCTCTCGATGGGCCAGGCCGGCTCGGTCCTGCGGGAGCTGGGTGACCTGGACCACCTGGAGCAGATGCTGCGGGGGGCCACCAACCCGGGGGCGCTGGCCGAGGTCGACCTCGACCGGGCCCGCGAGCTGCTGGGCGACGATGCGGCCAGGAGCCTGGACCGGCTGGCCCGCCTGGCCCGCCAGCTCGAGGAGGCGGGTCTGCTCGAGCGCCGCGAGGGCCGCTACGAGCTGACCCCCCGGGGCCTGCGCAAGATCGGTCAGAACGCCCTGTCGCAGCTGTTCTCGAAGCTGGCCAAGGACAAGCTCGGCCGCCACGACACGGTGCGCCTGGGGGTCGGCGTCGAGCGCACCTACGACAGCAAGGCCTACGAGTTCGGTGACCCGTTCAACCTCGACATCCAGCGCACCGTCCGCAACGCCGTGCGCCGGGGGGGAGCCGGGACCCCGGTGCGGCTCACCTCCGACGACTTCGAGGTCGAGCGCACCGAGCACCTCACCCGCAGCTCCACGGTGCTGATGCTCGACCTGTCGCTGTCGATGCCGATGCGCGACAACTTCCTGGCTGCCAAGAAGGTGGCGATGGCGCTGCACTCCCTGATCACCACCCAGTACCCGAGGGACTACCTGGGGCTGGTCGGCTTCTCCGAGGTGGCCCGCGAGCTGCGGCCCGAGCAGCTGCCCGAGGTGTCGTGGGACTTCGTGTACGGCACCAACATGCAACACGCCCTTCTGCTGGCCCGCCGCCTGCTGGCCCGCCAGACGGGGACCAAGCAGATCATCATGATCACCGACGGCGAGCCCACCGCCCACCTCATGGCCGACGGCGAGCCCTTCTTCCAGTACCCCACCCACCCGGCCACCCGCGACGCCACCCTGGCCGAGGTGAACCGGTGCACCCGGGAGGCCATCACGATCAACACGTTCATGCTCGACGCCTCCCGGGCCCTGCGCCACTTCGTTGAGAAGATGACCGAGCTCAACCAGGGCCGTGCCTTCTTCACCACGCCAGAGACCCTCGGCGACTTCGTGCTCGTCGACTTCATCGAGCACAAGCGCACCATGAGCCGCCGCCGCACCGGCTGAGGTCGGCGACCCCTCAACGCCGCCCGCCGGGCTCGTCGGCCAGCGCCACCTCGTAGCGGCGCAACGTGGCCTCGTCAAAGGCGACGAGCACGGACTGCTCGACCTCGGTCGTGGCGGCTCGGAGGGCGGCGACGGCGAGGGGCGCGGCCCGGTCCGGGGGGAAGCCGTAGACGCCGGTCGAGATCGCCGGGAAGGCGACGCGGCGGGCACCGACCCGGTCGGCCTCGGCCAGGCTCGCCCGGTAGCAGGACGCCAGGAGGCGGTCGGCCTCGTCCGGTGCGTGCCGGGCCCACACGGGGCCGACGGTGTGGATCACGAAGCGCACCGGCGGGTCGAGGCGGAAGGCGGGGGTCGTGCGGGCCATCCCGGGAGGACACGGGGCGAGCGCCCGCCCCGCCCGGGCCAGCTCGGGCCCCGCCGCCCGGTGGATGGCCCCGTCCACCCCGCCGCCGCCCTGCAGGGCGGCGTTCGCCGCGTTCACGATCGCGTCGACCTCGATCGTGGTGATGTCTGCGAGCACCGGGGTGATCTCCATGGAGAAACAAGGTTGCCACTTGCGCATGGCGGGCGGGTGGGGGAGAATCACACCGCTGTAACTACATCGGTGCTATGGGGGGCTTCCCCCGCTGGACCACGAGGGAGGTCAAGCCGATGGAACTGGTCACCACGCTTCGGGCCGATGCCCCTGATTGGCAGAACCGGGCCAACTGCATGGGGGTCGACCCCGATCTGTTCTTTCCCGAGCGGGGCGCGTCGACGCGCGAGGCCAAGGAGGTCTGCCGCGGCTGCGTGGTGCGAGAGGACTGCCTCGAGTACGCCCTCGCCAACGGTGAGAAGTTCGGGATCTGGGGTGGCCTCAGCGAGCGGGAGCGCCGGCGCATCCGCCGGGGCCGAGCGCTCGCCCGCCGCACCGTCTCCACCGCCTGACCCCGGGGGCCCGCCCCCTCAGCAAACCTTCCCCCGTCGAGGCCCGCCCGTTCGCTGGCGGGCCTCGCCGCGTGTCATCCGCAGGCGGGAGCGGTACCGTACTCCCACGAGACGACTGCCTCTAGGAGGGCCCGCCCCGTCATGCCGAACCTGCCCGGTGGATTCGAGCTCATCATCATCTTGGTCATCGTCATGGTCATCTTCGGTGGCGCCAAGCTGCCCAAGCTGGCCCGATCGCTTCGCGAAGCCAAGGACGAGTTCGAGGGCTCGTCCAAGGCCGACCCGAAGAACGCCGATCCGAAGAAGGCCGCCCCGAGGAAGGAGCTCGAGCCGACCACGACCAAGGCCGCCGACGACTACGCCGCCGGCGACGACAAGGTCACCCTCTCGAGGGCCGAGCTCGACGCCCTGCTGACCGAGCGGGAGCAGAAGGCCAAGCGGGACTAGCGGCTCGGGGAACCGACACGGGGCTGCCGTCGTTGTCTGACGTCGGTGGCTCGGTGCCGACGTGGGAAGAGGTGGCCCGGACCCACGGGCGCTTCCTCTACACGGTGGCCTACCGGCTCACCGGCAAGGACGACGACGCGCGCGACCTCGTGCAGGAGGTGCTGCTCCGGCTCCATCGGGGTCTGGCCACCTACCGGCCCGGGTCGCTGGAGGGCTGGTTGAGCAGGATCACGACGAACGTCTTCCTGGACGGGATCCGGCGGCGGCAGCGCCACCCCACCGACCTCCTCCCGGACGAGCCCGACCGGGCCGAGCGCGTGCTGCCGTCGTCCAAACCGGCGGAAGAGGCGTTCCAGGACGCCACCCTGTCCGCCGACATCCAGCGGGCCCTCGACGGCCTGTCCGCCGAGTTCCGCACCGCCGTGGTGCTGTGCGACGTCGCCGGACTGCCCTACCAGGAGATCGCCACGTCCCTCGGCGTGCCGGTCGGCACCGTCCGCAGCCGCATCCACCGGGGCCGAGCGCTGCTCCGCGAAGCCCTGGCCGGGAGGGAGCGGTGAACGGCGTGGGCGGGAGCAGCTCCGTGGGCGACCATCCGGGTGACCTGCTGTCGGCCTGGCTGGACGGCGAGCTGGACCCGGCGGAGGCCGCAGCCGTGGCCGCCCACGTCGAGGCGTGCTTGGCCTGCGCGGCCGAGCGGGAGGAGGTCGAGGCAGGCCGAGCCGCCGTGCGCGGCCTGCCGTCCCTCGGGCCGCCCGCGGGCGTGCTGTGGGCCAGCCCGGCCGTGCACCTCGGCGACGTCATCTCGGCCCGCCTCGACGACGAGGTCGACGACGACCTCCTGGCCGGGATCGACGCCCACCTGGCCGCCTGTCCCGCCTGCGCCGCCGAGCACGACGAGGTCGCCTGGGCTCAGGCCACGGTCCGAGGGCTGCCCCAGCTCGAACCGCCGGGGGCGGCGTTCCGGCCGACCGGGGCCCGGCCCGCTCCGGCGGTCCGCCGCCTGTCGCCGGACAGGGTGCGGCCCCGTCAGCTCGTGGCGGCGGCCGCAGCCGTGGCGGCGGCCGGCGCCGGGTTCCTGGGCCTGGTGGGCCGGCCGGCGCCGGCCGACACCAGCCGGCCAGCGGTGGCGTCGTTCGTGTCACAGCACTCGACGTCCTCACCCGGACCCGACGCGGTGTCGGGGCTGGCCCCGGCGGCCATGCCCGTCTCGTTCTCCCGATGAGGGTGGTCGGCCTCCGCTCCGGGTCCCGGCTGGTGACCGTCACCGTGGCCAGCCTGCTGCTGGGGCTCGCCACCATCCCGTGCCGGGCCGGTGGCGACGCCGAGGTGCTGCGACGGGCGCAGGCCGCCTCGTCCCGGACGGTCTTCGTCGGCACGGTCGTGGTGCGGTGGGTCGACGGCGACGGTCGGCTGCACGAGGAGTCGATGCCGGTGAAGGGCAAGGGAGGGGAGCTCGAGCTCGGCGTCGGGGTGAAGCAGCCGGCCCTCAGCTGGTCGGGCGGGGTCGGCACCACCCGCAACGCTCCCGATCCGACCGTCAAGTACCAGGTGCGGGCCGAGCTCGGACCGCTCGTGCTCGACCGGCCGACGACCCGTGTGCTTCTCGTCCTGGACGGGCGGCTGACCGAGGAGGCGGCCGTGGACGACGCCTCCGGCCTGCTGCTCCGCCGGCAGGTGTACGACCCGAGCGGCAGGACCGTCCGCGTGGTCGAGTTCACCTCCCTCGAAGACCTGCGGCCGACGGGGGCCACCACGGCCCTGGCCGCCCGGGGGGCGTTGAAGGTGCCGATGGTCGACGAAATGCCCCGCCCGTTCCGGGCCCCCGAGGAGCTTGCGGGCGGGTACGCCCGCCTCGGGGTCTACCGGCGGGGCCCGGCGGTGCAGGTCCTGTACGGCGACGGGGTGAGGACCTTGTCGGTGTTCTCCCAGCTCGGCGAGGCGGAGCCGTCGGCGCTGCCGGCCGGCGGTGAGCGCCTCGCCGTCGGCGGCACGCTGGGCTGGCGCTGGACGTGGGCCGGGGGCCAGGTGGTCACGTGGTCGCACCGCGGCACCACCATCACGGTGGTGGGCGACGGCCCGCCGGCCGAGGTCCTGGCCGCGGCCAGGACCGTCCCCGAGCCAACCCGGCCAGGGTTCGCAGCTCGGCTCCGCCAGGCCTCGCGCTACATCGTCCGCCGCATCGTGTAGGGGTGAGCGCCGAGGGCTTCTGCGCAAGGAGCATGCTGAAGAAGTCGGCTCGGCTGCCTTCTGCGAGGGGGTTGTCGCAGGTCAGGCTCTCGTGGGAGCATCCGCCTCGCTGTACTTCAGCACGCTCCTAGATCGTGGCGGCGTCGAGGCGCCGCTGGCGGAGGATCCTGCGGCGCTCCCGCTCCGAGGCGCCGCCCCAGACCCCGTGGTCGATGCGGTGGAAGAGGGCGTACTCCAGGCAGGGAGCCTTCACCGGGCACTCGGCGCAGATGCGGCGGGCCACCTCGACGCCGACGCCGTCGCTGGGGAAGAACGTGCCGGGAGTGATCTCACGGCATCGGCCCCGGGGCATCCACTCGGTCTCCATCACTCGACTGCCTCCTGCTTCGGTTCCTGGGGTGAACGAACCGCTGTGGTGGGAAGGTTCCCGGTTGGAACCGGTTCGTATCTGTGGTCGTTGACGATCGTGACGGCCTTCGGGTTCCCGAAGAGTGAGGAAGAGCGTGACGAACGTGGATGAGACCACCCCCTGGCCGGCCCCGGCGTGGGGACAGGACCAGCCGACCGCCCCCATCCCGAGCCAGCCGTGGAGCCCCCCGGTGGATCGGCCGTGGGCCCAGCCACCGCCCCCGCAGGGCCCCCCGCCGTCCCCCTCCGTCGACGGTCCGACCGGTCCGGGCTCCCCACCCCCGAGCGGGGGTGGCGGCCCGGGCCGGCCCGGTGGCGGCTCGAGGAGCCGGGCCTGGGTCTGGGTCGCCGGGGTGGCCGCCCTGGCGGGCGCCCTGATCGGCGGCGGTGTCGTCGCCGCGGTGGACGGAGCTCCGAAGGAGCCGACAACGGCAACCACCGCCCCCGGCCCCACCCGGTCGGCCACCCCGCGCCCGCCGTCGACCGGCGCGGCCCCGGGGTCGGCGATGAGCGTGAAGGACGTGCTCGCCCGAGTCGAGCCCGCCGTCGTCACGGTGGAGCTGCGCAGTGGTGGTGGGCTCGGCACCGGGACCGGCGTGATCATCTCGGCCGAGGGCGACGTCGTCACCAACGCCCACGTCGTCGAGGGCCGGGGGCAGATCTCGGTGACCCTGTTCAACGAGACGCGCGCCCGAAAGGCCACCCTCGTGGGCTCCGACGCCAACAACGACCTGGCGCTGCTGAAGATCGACGGGGCGTCGGCGCTGCCCACCGCCTCGTTCGGCGACAGCGATGCCGCCGAGGTCGGCGATGCCGTCGTCGCCATCGGCAACGCCCTCGCCCTCGTCGGCGGGCCGACGGTCACCACCGGCATCATCAGCGCCAAGGGCCGCACCCTCGGGACCCTCGACGGCCTCCTGCAGACCGACGCCGCCATCAACCGAGGCAACTCGGGCGGGCCCCTGGTCGACGGCAACGGCCAGGTCATCGGCATCAACACCGCCGTGCTGCGGGACCCGGGGGGCTCCGGCGGGGCCGAGGGCATCGGCTTCGCCATCGCCGCCAACACGATCAAGCCCATCGTCGAGGAGCTGCGCAAGGCGGGCGGCGGCCCCATCCGCACCTCGGGCGCGTTCCTCGGCGTCGGCACGGTCACGGTCACCCCTGACATCGCCACCCGGCTCAGCCTCACCATCGACCGGGGGGCCATCGTCCAGAGCGTCGAGCCCGGATCGGCCGCCGACCGGGCGGGGATGCTGGTCAACGACGTGATCGTCGCCTTCGACGGGACACCGGTGACCTCGGTGGCCGATGTCAGCCGGATCATCCGCTCGAAGAAGCCGGGCGACAAGCTCAAGGTCGACATCGTCCGCGACGGCAAGAAGCAGACGATCCAGGCCGAGCTCGGGCAGAAGTAGGGTCGCCCTTCATGTCGATGCTGTCGGACAACCAGGCGCCGCGTGGCCAGGTGCGCATCGTCTACCTCGGGCCGGTCGCCCCCCACTGGGACGTGCAGGGCGTCTCGGGCGACCGCAAGGCCATCGACGAGTTCCGCCAGCGGGTCAACGCCCGGCTGCTGCTGTTGCCGCCCCACGACCCGCAGTTCCGCCGCAACCGGGAGCGGGTGGTGAAGGACGCCGAGCGTGAGGCGCTCTACCTCGAGTGGGACCTCGGGGTGCCCGAAGGCTGATCTCTTGATCTCTCAGCCCTAGCCTGGGAGGCCATGACCGACACCGAGGAGCTGACGGTCGACACCAGGCTGTCGCCCCTGGCCGCCGAAGCGGCCGACATGCCGCGGGCCGAGCAGGAGGCGTCGCTCCGGCCGAGCGGCGAGCGCTACCTCAACCGTGAGGTGTCCTGGCTCGACTTCAACGCCAGGGTGCTGTGCCAGGCCGAGGACCCCGAGCTCCCGCTCCTCGAGCGGGCCAAGTTCCTGGCCATCTTCGCCAACAACCTCGACGAGTTCTTCCAAGTGCGGGTGGCCGGCCTCAAGGACCAGGTGGCGGCGGACGTCGGCATCCCGAGCCCCGACGGCCGGACCCCCGGCCAGCAGCTGCAGGAGGTGCGCACCACGCTCCTCGGCCTGGTCGAGCGGCACGTGGCCGCCTACGAGGAGGCGGCCGCCCGCCTCGTCGAGCACGGCATCGAGGTGGTGCGGATCGAAGACGTGGAAGAGGCGCAGCGAGCCGCCCTCGACCAGGTGTTCCACGACCGCATCTTCCCGGTCCTCACCCCGCTGGCCGTCGACCCCAGCCACCCCTTCCCCTACATCTCCAACCTGTCGCTGAACCTGGCCGTCATCGTGGCTGATCCTCACAGCGGTCAGCGCCGCTTCGCCCGGGTCAAGGTGCCGCCGCTGCTGCCCCGCTTCGTGGGCGTGCCCGACGATGGCGCCGAGGCAGGATCCGGCGGCCGCGCCACGTTCGTGCCCCTGGAGCAGGTGATCGCCGTCCACCTCGACCAGCTGTTCCCGGGGATGGACGTCGTCGAGCACCACGCCTTCCGGGTGACCCGCAACGCCGACCTCACCCTGGAGGACGAGGAGGCCGACGACCTGCTCGCGCTGGTCGAGATCGAGCTGCGGCGCCGGCGCTTCGGGAAGGCGGTGCGGGTCGAGGTGGTGCCGTCGATGACCCACGAGGTGCGCGAGCTGCTGGTGCGCGAGCTCGAGCTGCACCCCGACGACCTCTACGACGTGCCCGGGCTGCTCGACCTGTCGGGCCTGTCCGCGCTGTGCGCCCTGGACCGACCCGACCTGAAGGACCCGCCGCACACCCCGGCCACCCCCAGCCGCCTGGCGTCTGACGGGGACGACGCCGTCGACGTGTTCGCCGTCATCCGGGAGCGGGACGTCCTCGTCCACCACCCCTACGAGAGCTTCGGCGCATCGGTCGAGGCCTTCATCCAGCAGGCGGCGCTCGACCCGGATGTCCTGGCCATCAAGCAGACGCTGTACCGGACGTCGTCGGACAGCCCGATCGTGAAGTCCCTGATCCGGGCGGCCGAGCGCGGCAAGCAGGTCGCCGCCCTCGTCGAGCTGAAGGCCCGCTTCGACGAGCAGGCGAACGTGGCGTGGGCCCGTGCCCTCGAAGAGGCGGGCGTCCACGTGGTGTACGGCCTGGTCGGGCTGAAGACCCACTCGAAGACGGCGCTGGTGGTGCGCCAGGAGCCTGACGGCATCCGCCGCTACGTGCACATCGGCACCGGCAACTACAACTCGAAGACGGCCCGGATCTACGAGGACATCGGCCTGCTGTCGTGCGACCCCGACCTCGGTGCCGACCTCACCGACCTGTTCAACCTGCTCACCGGTTACAGCCGCCAGACCAGCTACCGCAAGATCCTCCTGGCCCCCACCACGCTGCGGAACCGGATCGTCGAGCTGATCGGGGCCGAGGCCGACGCGGCCCGCAACGGCCGGCGGGGGCGGATCGTCTTCAAGATGAACAGCCTGGTCGACCCCAAGGTCATCGAGTCGCTGTACGAGGCGTCCGAGGCCGGCGTCGAGGTCGACCTCATCGTGCGGGGGATCTGCTGCCTGCGGCCCGGCGTGAAGGGGCTCAGCGAGCGCATCCGGGTGCGGTCGCTGGTGGGACGGTTCCTCGAGCACTCCCGGATCTACGCCTTTGGGGACGGCGCCTTTGGGGACGGCGCCTCTGGGGACGGCGGCCAGGTCCGCTACCTCATCGGCTCAGCCGACATGATGCCGAGGAACCTCGACCGGCGGGTCGAGGTGTGCGTGCAGGTCGATGAGCCCGAGGCTCGCAAGCGCCTGGCCCAGGTGTTGGAGATCAACCTGGCCGACGACAGCCTGTCGTGGACGCTCGGGCCGGACGGCCGTTGGGAGCGGGTGGAGAAGGCCGATCCGGACCACCCGTCGAACGCCCAGGTCATCCTGGCCGAGAAGGCCCAGCGCCGGGCCCGCCGCCGACGCGAGGAGACCCCGTCCTCGAACGGCCCGCTGGAGCCCGACGGCGACGGCGCCCGGCTGGTCGACCGGTAGGGGCTCGGCGTTCCCGGGCAAGATGAGGCGATGGGCCACCCGCAGAAGGTCGCCGAGGACGAGGTGAAGCTGGGCGCGTCCGCGGCCTTCGTGCTGCCTGATCTGGGGGGTCTCCGGGCGGGCGATGCGGGGGCCGGCCCGTCGGTGGTCGACCTGGGGGAGCGCGCCCTGACCGCCACCTACTGGGACACAAAGGATCTGCGGCTGACCCGGGCCGGCCTCAGCCTGCGCCACCGGTCGGCCGGGGACGGGTCGGAGCAGGGCTGGACGGTGAAGCTTCCGGTGGCGGGCGGCCGCGGTGCACCAGCCGAGGAGGCGACGCTCCGCCGCTCGGAGGTCGCCTTCTCCGGACCCGACGACGAGCCGCCGGCCGAGGCCGCCGCGCTGGTGCTGGCCACCACCCGGGGCCGGTCGCTCGAGCCGGTGGCTCGGCTCGTGACGACTCGCGGCCGTCGGCACATCCTCGACGCCGAGGGTCGGATCGCCCTCGAGGTCGCGGACGACGAGGTGTCGGTGCTGGACGGCCAGGGGGCCGGAGGCCGCTTCCGGGAGATCGAGGTCGAGCTGGCGCCGGGTGACAACGACGGGCCGGCCCTCCTCCCCCTCGTGGTGGGATGCCTGCGCGAGGCCGGGGCCGGCGCACCCGATCCGACCCCGAAGATCGTCCGGGCCCTGGGGCCACGGGCCCTGGCCCCGCCTGACGTCGCCCCCCCCGACCACGCAGTGGGCGAGGTCGGGGCCAAGGCTGCGGCGGCCGTCGTCGTGAAGGCAGCCATCGCCGCCGGCACCTGCCGCCTGGTGGCCCACGACCCCGGCGTGCGGCTGGGCGGCGACGACGAGGACGTCCACCAGGCCAGGGTCGCCACCCGGCGCCTGCGCAGCGACCTCGCCACCTTCCGCCCGCTCCTCGACCGGGGCTGGGTCGCCGATGTCCGAGCCGAGCTGGGGTGGCTGGCGGGCGAGCTGGGGGCGGCCCGCGACGCCGACGTGCTGCTGGCGCGGCTCCAGCGCCAGACGGCCCAGCTGGGCCGGGCCGACGCTGCCGCCGCCGCCCCGCTCCTGCGGGCGCTGGAGAACGAGCGGGTTCGTGCCGGCGCCCGCGCCGGGGCGGCGCTGACCACCCCCCGCTACGTCGCCCTCCTCGACCAGATGGTGGCCGCCAGCCAGATGCCGCCCCTGACCGATGCGGCGCAGGAGCGGGCCGCCGACGTGGTCCCTCGGCTGGTCGGCAAGGCGTGGCGCCACCTGGCCAAGGCGGTCGACCAGGTCGGCGACGACGCCCCGGCCGAGCTGCTCCACGAGGTGCGCAAGAAGGCGAAGCGCTGCCGGTACGCCTGTGAGGCCGCCACCGGGGTGTGCGGGAAGGACGCCAAGAAGCTGGCCGCGGCGGTCGCCGGTGTCCAGGAGGTGCTGGGCGAGCTGCAGGACGCCGCCGTCGCCGAGGTGTGGCTGCGGTCGAGGGCGGTGGGCCTGAAGGGCGCCGGAGCTGCCGGCTGCGCGTTCTCGGCCGGACTCCTGACCGGGGTGCAGCAGCGGGCGGCCGACGAGGCCGTCCGGGGCTGGCGGGGGGCGTGGGAGGCGGCGTCGGACAAGAAGCGGCGCAGGTGGCTGACGTGAGCGTGGTGCGGGCGGCCGGCGGCGCCGTCTGGCGCCGGGCCTCGGACGGCGGGCTCGAGGTGCTCCTCGTGCACCGGCCCCGATACGACGACTGGAGCCTCCCGAAGGGCAAGTGCGATCGGGGCGAGGAGGACGAGGCCTGCGCCCATCGGGAGGTGGCCGAGGAGACCGGCCTCTCCTGCTCGCTCGGCCCCGAGCTGCCCAGCCAGCGCTACGTCGACCAGCGGGGTCGCGACAAGGTGGTGCGCTACTGGGCCATGACCGTGGTGGCGGGGGAGGGGCGCCTCGACCACGAGGTCGACGAGGTGGCGTGGCTGGCGCTGGCCGACGCGAAACGGGGCCTCACTTATGCACGTGACGTCGAGGTGCTCGACGCCCTGCCCGGGGCCCTGGCGGCGGGGCGGGCGCCGGCATGACCCTCCTCCTCGTCCGCCACGCCGAGGCCCGGTCCCGCTCGGGCTGGTCCGGGCCCGACGAGCTGCGCCCCCTGTCGCCCAAGGGGCGGCGCCAGGCCACCGGGCTGGTGCACGTCCTCGGCGACCGCTTCGCCATCGGCCGCCTGGTGTCGAGCCCGTCGCTGCGGTGCATCGAGACGCTCTCCCCGCTCGGGGCCACCCTCGGGCTGACCCTGGAGGTGTCAGCCGCCCTAGCCGAGGGCACCGACCCGGAGGAGGCGGTCGAGCTGGCCCGCTCGGGGGCGACGCTGCCGGGCGCCGAGGGAGCGCTCGTCCTGTGCAGCCACGGCGACCTGATCCCGAAGGTGCTCGAGGTGCTCGACGCAGCCGACGGCTTGGACCTCGGCCGCTCGCCCCGCTGCCAGAAGGGCTCGACCTGGGTCTTCGAGGGCAAGCGCCGCCGCTTCACCACGGCCACGTACCTCCCTCCGCCATAGAGCGGGCTTGGCTTAGCGTCGCGTCGTGGGAGACGAGCTGCGGACGGACTTCCACGACCAGCTGGCAGAGCTGCACCGCTGCGTCGAGGAGATGGGGGCCGACGTGGTGGACATGGTCCGCAGCGCCGTGGACGCCCTGCTCGAAGGCGACGGTCACCGCCTCGGCGAGGTCGAGGACGCCGACGTGGCCGTCGACGCCACGTACGCCCAGGTCGAGCGTGACGTCCACACGATCCTCCTGCGCCAGACGCCGGTGGCCCGTGACCTGCGGCTGGTGGTGGCCAGCCTGCGGGTGGCTCAGGAGCTGGAGCGCTGCGGCGACCTCGCCCGTTCGATCGCAAGGCGGGCCACCCGCCTCGACGACACCGTCCTCACCCCCCGGGTCCGCCTCCTGGTCCACGAGCTCGGCGCCGAGGCGATCGGCATGCTGGCCGGGGCGGTGCGGGCCTACGCCGTCCTCGACGGGGCCACGGCGTCGGCGGTCGTGGCGGCTGACGCCGGCCTCGACGAGCTGTACACCTCGATGCTGCGCGAGTTGTTCGAGCTGCGCCGGGCGGCCAACGAGCCCCTCGTCGAGGCGGGCCTGGTGGCCCGCTTCCTCGAGCGGGTCGGCGACCACGCCGCCGTGATCAGTGCCCGCGTCCACTTTATCAACGGCAGCGCCTTCGAGCCCAACGACTCTGACAGCGGCTAAGCCGAGCTGACCCGCCCGAACGGAGCGAGCGCAGCGAGCGAGTGAGGAGCGGCCGGCGTCAGCCGAAGCGGCCGGCGATGTAGTCCTCGGTGCGCTGGTCGTTGGGGTTGGTGAAGAGCTTCTCGGTGGCCTCGACCTCGACCAGCAGGCCGGTGCGCTGGCCGGTGGTCTC
>Ga0183260_10001788_pt1 | contig 17907 bp, 20 predicted proteins | sample AntDrymUQ4972206_2_FD_129768 | JGI IMG/M metagenome (GOLD analysis project Ga0183260, IMG submission 129768) | Polar desert sand microbial communities from Dry Valleys, Antarctica - metaG UQ497 (22.06) (version 2) (version 2) | ecosystem: Environmental > Terrestrial > Soil > Desert | place...
AAGTGAAGCTCCACCAATAGTATATGGAGAAGTGAAATCAAAATCAAATCCAAATGGAAAAACAATTTTGTTTTATAATCACTATGATGTCCAGCCAGAAGAGCCATTGGATCTTTGGGAATCTAAACCATTTGAAGGCATCGTTAAGGGTAATAAGATTTTTGGGAGAGGCGCATCTGATGACAAAGGCGAACTAATAACAAGACTAAGTGCAGTTGAATATTTTTTAAAACATACAGGTGACGTACCAGTCAATATAAAATTTTTAGTAGAAGGTGAAGAAGAGACAGGAAGTAATAACATTTCTAAATATTTAAACAAATACAAAAACAAATTAAATTCAGATTTAGTAATATGGGAATTTGGATATATCGATCAAAAAGAGCGTCCTATAATAAGTCTAGGTATGAAAGGATTATTATATGTAGAAATGACTGCCATAGGGCCTTCAAGAGACGTCCATTCAAGTTTGGCCGTATTAATTGAAAATCCAGCATGGAAATTAATTCAAGCTCTGTCAACTTTAGTTAACAAAGACGGAATGATTTTAGTTAAAGATTGGCATAAAGAAGTTAAAACACTAACTGAAGAAGAAGTCAAAATGATAGAAAATGAACCGTTTGATGAAGAAAGTCTCAAAAAAGAATATGGGATAAAAAAATTTGTCAATAATATTAGTGGAAAGAACATCAAGAAGGCACTTACAAGCGAACCAACATGCAATATATCTGGATTGATTTCAGGATATATTGGAGAAGGGGCCAAGACAATTCTACCATCCAAGGCATCTGTTAAGATAGATTTTCGATTGGTTCCACATATGGACCCAAAACTTCAGTTTGAAAGATTAAAAAAGCACATGGAGAAAAATGGGTTTGTGGACATTCAAATTACAAACATCCATGGGGAAGCAGCGGGTAGAACAGAAATAAACAATCCTTATGTAAAGTTGATTCAAGAATCCGCAAACAAGGTCTTTGGAGATTCAATAATTTCCATATCTTCTGCAGGTACTGGTCCCATGTACGATTTTATAGACATACTAAAAATTCCATGCATATCTATTGGCGGAACATATATTTTTTCGAGAATTCATTCACCCAATGAATATGCCAGGATTGATTTATTGGAAAAAACGACAAAGTGTATTATTACAATTATTAACAATATTTCGAAAATGTAATTTTTATAATAACCTATTATTTTTGCTTATAAGTATGAAATGAGTTTTATTTGTATTGGGTTTTGAATATCATAACAACTACCATATAAAAGATTGGAAAAAAAATGTAGTAGAAGAAATAAATGAAAAAGAGAGCATAAAAGAAATTTCAGAATACGCATTACATATTGCAAGAATTATAAACTATCCAAATCTTAGTATTGATAATTACATAAAACAAATAGAAGGAATAGGAGTAGAATTAAAAGCAAAAATAAAAACTCCAAAAGAGATGAGACCTACACATATTATTGAGAAATTCAATGAATTTTTTTTTATGGATAAAAAATTTCAGCCAAACGTTAATGATTACTATAATCCTAATAACAATTATTTAAACATAGTATTAGAAAAGAAAACAGGAATTCCAATTACTTTGTCGATAATATACATTCATTTAGCAAGTTTTTTAAATTTTGAATTACAACCAGTAAATTTTCCTTCTCATTTCTTAGTAAAATACACTCTCGATAAAGAGTCTGAAGAATACATAATAATCGATCCATTCAATAAAGGTAGAATTATGGATGACTATATTCTTCAGGATTTACTAAATAAAGTAAATCCCAAATTGAGCATGTCTGTTTCTAATAGCATATTAGAGAAAGCAAGTACCTCTCAAATTTTGATAAGATTGTTAAACAACTTAAAGATTGGATATATAGAGGTAGATGATCTGCAAAAGATTGAATTAATAAATGAAATGATATTGTCACTAGACAGATTTAACCCTGAAGCAATAAGAGACAAAGGAATGATTTTATATAGGTATAAGAAATTCGAAGAATCTTTAAGAAACTTTTATCAATATATTGAATTAAATCCTGAAGCAGAAGATATCGATAAAGTTTTAGAATTAATAAGGCAGATTAGGAATACAATGTAAACGATAAATTCCAAATATCATATATACTACTTAATTAATTTATATCTAGTTCTTTAGCATCAAGTCTACATCTTTTAGAAGATGCAACGGGTTTTTAAACTTCAATAAATGGTTTTATGGTAGATAGTAATGAAAACTTTTAGTTGAGCAATAACAATTAATTAAATTAAATATTTTTATTTATTTTAAGGTATAATTCTTTAGCATTTTTTCTGGCTTCTTCAGTAATTTCCTCATTAAAAATGGTATTACTTAAAGAGTCCAAAACTATTTGCCATTCTTTTATGCTCAATAGAATACTCTTTTTATCAGCAGCATTACCCATACCAATTTTTTATGTTTCTGTTATAAAATTCTTTTACAATTACCTGCAACATATGTAATTGACAACAGTAGGTTAATCCAAAACAATTTTCTCTTTTTTAAATATAAAACAGTTTTATAAGATTTTAGTTTGAGAGCAATACAATTTACCTATCAGAATCATATCCTTTTTGAGATAATATAAAATCCATGAGATGAAATAATTAATGCTGCTAAAGACATTTTGGTAGCAAACACCAAATTCCATGGTGTATGAGGATTCGGATAAGGCATATACAAGGCATCTAATTTTAACTCCCCTTGAATCAAATCGGCAGTAATTAATGCATTCCAGATAATAAAATTATAGAAGAATTCATAAATGGAAATTATCAATATAACTAGAACAACTAACTGAAGTATAGTTTTCATACTTTTTGGGATATCTTTTACCTTATCTCCACCCAATTTAGTAACGCAATACCATCCCACAACAGATACAATCATAAGGTAGGTTACAAGCTTTGCAAGTCCTTCAAAAGGAAATTCAGTACTTACCAATACTTCACCTATTATTACATTTCCGGTGTCCAAATATTCATTTAGACTTGTATAAATAGAATAAAACGTAATTACAGTCATTATAATGGCACAAATATAAAAGATGACAAGGTAAAATCGCCTAGAAAGTAATTCATCTCTTTCGATAGTTAGAGTCATTAATAAAATCGTTCAAATATCAAATATATAAAACTGTATTTGATAAGACTAAACCTCCCACATTGTTAAAAAAGGCATTTAATTATAATTAAAATCATTTGCAATTCTCAAATACTTTTAGTATTTTATGTAGATCATTTTCAGTTACCAAAGGATGAACAGGTAATGACAAAACATGATGCCAAGCCCAAATAGTATTTGGTAATACGTCAACAGAAAGAGAATCAGAATTATTATAATATGGTGTTTTATGAACTGGAGGATCATAATATACCGTAGCACCTATACCTTCATTAATAAGATGATTTTTAACTAGATCTCTTTGATTTTTATCTTTAAAATTAACAGTAAACAGATACCAATTAAACTTTTTATCCGCAGTTTCTTGGGGTAAATTAATAATAGACTGTATTTGTTCAAATTTTTTTAATCCATCTGTTAAAACATCTGCATTGTTTTTTCTTATTTTTAACATTTTATCTAATTTTTTCATTTGAATTTTCCCAACGCCTGCACTTAGTTCGGGCAATCTTAAATTCAGGCCAAATAGTGCGGTATCATATCCATGGATCATTCCATGGTTTCTAACCATTTTTAGTTTTTCAGCAACATCATCATTATCTGTAACAACAGCTCCTCCTTCGCCTGTAGTAATCACTTTACTTGCATAAAAACTAAAACAACCTATATCACCCAAAGTCCCTGTTTGTCTTTGAAAATAAGTAGATCCTAATGACTGACAAGCATCCTCTATTACATATATGGAATGTTCCCTTGCAATAGAATTTATTTCATTCATATTGGAAGGATGACCATAAAGATGAACAGGAATAATAGCTTTAGTGCTTTTATTGATCTTCTTTTCCATATCAAGAACATCAATAGTATAGTCTTGCTTGTTAATATCAGCAAAAATTGGTTTAGCACCAGCTGCCATTACAGAATTTGCGGTGGCCACAAAAGTAAAAGAAGGGAGTATAACTTCGTCTCCGGGTCTTACACCAATAGACAACAAAGACGCATGAAGTGCAGAAGTACCAGAATTAACGGCAATGACATGTTTTACATCAATATATTCTCGCAAACTACTTTCAAATTCTTGAACTCTTTTTCCCCCATTATTTGCAGGAGAAGTTAATATATTTTCTTCAAGTATATTTGATAATTCTTGTTTTTCTTCTACGCCCAACCAAGGTTTGTTTATCGGGATCATTAATTTAGTTATAAAGAAATAACAAGTATAAAAATTAGTAAAACGATTTAATTTTCTAATGTGGATCAATTGCGAATATCTATATTGTTCTTTTCAATTTGATTTTTATACAATATACCCATTTGCAAAATCAAGATATATAAAAAATTAAAATTATTATACAGATATAATTTTTTAGGGTCAATACTTAATTATTATGCTAAAAGAATATATTTTCTAAATATTTAGTACTCTTACAAAAAGGCACATGTAACAGATATACTAAAAAAATTGCAAAAAATCGGGTTTAAAGATATTGTTAATATGTTTATTCCTGTAGAGCTTTAGTTTAATATTGCCGCATTTTTATGATATGCATCAAAATATAATAGAGGGAAATAACAAGTAATTTTGGTGCAGATGTGGCAGAGTGGTCATCCTAAGTTAAAAATGCTAGGACCATAATATTGCGTCGGCCTTGAGTTAACATCGAGGTTGATTAAAAGTAAGCCGATTCGCCTATGGCGAGCAGGAGTTCAAATCTCCTCATCTGCGCTATAATTTTTATCTTTAAATTTATTTTCCACACTCTTTGAATGCAATTCCGTAATCTGTCTCTCTAATTTTTCAAGAACAGATTTAAAAGCTCTTAATGGATCATAATCATCAGAATGTGTATGAATAACCTGGGTTTTTGTGATTAGCCTAGTCCTAATTGAGCACAGTGATTTATGTTTCTCAAAATAAATTACAACAGATTGCATATCACTCAGTTTTCCCTCTATTTTTTTTACGAATTTCTCCATTTTTTGGATTATTTCGTTGCGAATACCCTCATCATCAAAATTGGCAGTATAAATTATAGAGTCAGTTTTTTTTGGGAGGGATGTCTCCAATATGTCTTTAGAAGTAACAATGCCTACAGGTTTATTGTTCGAAATAACTATCAATTCGTCATTGTTTTTAAATTTATCTATGTTATCTTTGATAATTGAACCACTTTCAATAGTTAAACCAGCTCTTACCATATCTTTTACAAGGACAGATCCTGGTGAACCTTTTTCATTATGAATTGAAAAAATTTTTAGTATATCAAGTAAAGAGATAACGCCAACATTAAAATGGTTATTATTTACAACAGGTAATCTAGAAACATTATTTTTTCTCATTAAACTTAATGCGTTATCTAAATTTGAATTCTCATCTATAACTATAGGACTGGACATTATATCATTGACTTTTAAACTATCTAGTTTAACATTTAATACAAGATCCCTATCAATAACTAAACCAACAAATTTTTTATTATCTACAACAGGAAGTCCTGTTTTTCCAGTATTTATTATATAATTAATACAAAGTTGTAAATCATCAGTAAGTTTTAAGATATGAGCATCATTTGATAAAAAATGCTTAATTTTTGATGTGGACTGAAAATTGATATTAATAAGATCTTTATAATAAATCATTCCAGCATATTTGTTATCCAAATCAACAACTGGAATTTGTTTAATGGAATGAGTATGCATTAAATTAATAGCCTTTGACACTGAATCCTCTAAGGAAAGAGTAGGAACCTCTTTTCGTATCAAGTTTATTATATTAACCATTAAATTAAGTATTTTATAATAACTTAAAATCCTTTTGTAACTTATAAAACAATATGAAAAAATCCGTTGCAGTAATAATTGGAATTTTAATAATAATAATAAGCATAATAACAATAATAAATTCTCCCTCGGATACCACAATATTACTACCAACTCCATTTACTGAGAAAAATGAATCATCAATAAAGGGGATAGCAGATAATTTAGATTTCCCTACAAGTATAGGCATTTTACCTGATGGCAGAGTTTTAGTATCAGAACAAAAAGGAAATATAATATTTCTTAACAATAATGGAACTGTAATAAACAAATACAAACTAGATGAAAATTATTTTAATGAAGGTGCTGGACTATTGGGTTTAACCATTCATCCAAAATTCGATGAGAACAATTTTTTTTATGTTTATCACACATATAAAAACGATGAAAAAATATTTAATAAAATATTGAGGCTGCAGGAAAAAAACAATACCATAATTAGTGAAAAAATAATGATGGATAAAATTCCAGCCTCTCAGTTGCAAAACGGTGGAGCCTTAAAATTTGGCCCCGATGCAAAATTATATGCTGCAATTGGGGATAACACAGTATCTGAGTCATCTCAGAATCTTTCCAGCCTAGCAGGCAAAATTCATAGAATCAATGATGATGGAACAATTCCTCAAGACAATCCATTTAAAAATTCTACAATTTATTCGTATGGACACAGGAACGTTATTGGGTTAGCATGGGATTTTAACAATAAGGTGTTATATGCAAGCGAAGCTGGAAGGATAGGAAATGACGAGATCAATATAATCAAACCAGGTGGGAATTACGGATGGCCAATTGAAGAATGCGGAAATTTGGAAAGAAACCAACTACTTAAGCCAGAATTCTGTTTCACACCCTCAATTTACCCCGCTGGTATGACATTAAGTAACTCTACAAAACTTGGTTACGAGGGTAAGCTAATAGTTTCTACATTAAAAAGCCAGCATTTAAGAATAATTGATCTCGATTCAAAAGATCAGTCAACAATATTAACAGGATTTGGAAAATTAAAGGACGTGGCAGAAGATAAAGAAGGTTCTTTATATACAATTACAGGCAACAAAGATTTTTTTCAAAATTCAGGGTCAGATGAGCTTTTAAAAATAACTAAAAATGAATAATTCAACCCAAAAAAAATTTAGAGATATGACTCAGCAAGAAAGGCTAAAATACATTAAGAAGAAAACAAAACTTGAAGACAAAGAAATTAATTTATTTATTAATACCTCAATATTTGACTTTGACGAGGTAAACAAAATGATAGAAAATGCGATTGGAATTTTTCAAATACCTTTAGGAATAGCAAACAATTTTGTAATAAACGATAAAGAATATTTAATTCCAATGGCAACAGAAGAACCCTCAGTCATAGCAGCAGCAAGCAATGCTGCAAAAATAGTTAAGGAGACAGGAGGCTTTAAGGCTAAAGCAGACAAATCAATAATGATAGGACAAATTCAGTTAGTCTCTTTTAACAGTAATGATACACATAACATAGATAAATCAACAAAAACAATCATTAAAAACAAACTTGAATTGATAAATATAGCGAACACCAAAAGCAAATTCGCCCAATGTATGGATATGCAGATAAAATGTGTCAATGATGAAAGCATCAACAACCTTGGGCCAATGATAATAATAGAACTTTTAATCGATACAAAAGACGCCATGGGTGCAAATGTTGTAAACACCATGTGTGAAGCAATCGCTCCAAAAATAGAATCATTAACAGAAGGCCAAGTAATACTAAAAATATTATCAAATTATGCAACAAATCGTTTAGTAAAATGCAAAGGGGTTTTTCCAAAAGCATTAATTGGAGGAGATAAAGTTCTAAGAAGAATTTTATTTGCCTATGCTTTTGCTTATTCTGATATCTATAGGGCAGTCACCCACAATAAGGGGATTATGAATGGAATTGATAGCGTAGCAATATCTACAGGACAGGATTTCAGAGCCATTGAATCAGGATGTCACGCATATGCCTGTAAAGATGGTCAGTACAGATCATTAACTAAATGGTATGAAAATTCGGACGGGGATTTAATAGGTGAAATTGAGATACCCCTAGCAGTTGGAGTAATTGGAGGAATTACAAACGTACATCCACTTGTTAAGGCATGCCTAAAGATGCTTGGTATTGCAAGTTCACAGGAACTTGCAATGATAATAGCTGCGGTAGGGTTGGCACAGAATTTTTCAGCAATTAGGGCACTAGCGGATGAGGGAATTCAAAAGGGGCATATGAAACTCCATTCAAAAAACATTGCAAAAATAGCAGGGGCTTTGGATTACCAAATAGACGATGTTTCTCAGCAAATGATTAATGAGGCAAACATATCGGTATCAAGGGCTAAAGATATTATCGAGGCAATTAATAAAACAAATAAACAACATACTAACTAGTATTATGAATTAGGTAGCAAATATGGGTATTGTAAAGTTTGTAGTGCCCAAAGGCAGTATAGAAGAGGCAACATTTAAAATCATAGAACAAGCCTGGCAAGGAAGTGTTAGTGGAAGAGGCAGAATATACAGAGTCAAAATCTCTGATCCGGATATAGAGGTCAAAATTTTAAGGCCACAAGAGATACCTACCTATGTCCAAGAAAAATTTTATGATGTCGGAATAACAGGCAAAGACTGGATAAAGGAAACAGACGCAGATATCAAAGTATTGCTGGATTTAGAATACGGTAAAGTTAAGCAGGTTATTGCAATTCCAGAGTCTTTTGAGTTCAACACCCTTGACGAAATGATAGCACATTTTGCAGAGAACAATAAAATATTACGATTTTCAACAGAATACCTTAAGTCAGCCTCTAAATACATAAAATCAAAACAGAGTTATAAAAAACATTTTGGAGAGTTAGAACCCACAATCATCACCCCATGGTTTAGAATAGGAAACAACAAAAATGTAGAAATATTTTTATCATTTGGCGCCACAGAGGCCAAACCTCCAGAAGATGTAGAGGCAATTTTTGATATTACAGAGACGGGAACCACATTAATTCAGAACAACTTAAAGATCATAGACCAAGTAATGGAATCTACTGCGGTATTCATTGCAAATAAAGACTCATTAAAAGATCCTATCAAAAAGGAGAAGATATCCGACATGATTGTACTGTTAAAGGGAGTAGTAGAAGCAAGAAAAAAATTGCACATATTTGTAAACGTGAATAAAGAAAATCTGGAAGAGCTATTAAAGATTCTTCCATCTCTAAAAGGTCCAACAGTAAGTAATCTAAGCAAAGATGGATGGTATGGTGTTAATACAATAATAAACAAACAAGACTACATAAGACTAATTCCAAACATCAGAAAAATTGCACAAGGCTTAGTCACATTAGAACCAAGTCAAATTTTATCATTAGATAACATCATTATAGATGATGATAAAAATTGATGAAAATAATTAATGTTAAAGAACCAATAAATGATGCTAATGAGTTAAGAGAAAAATCACGGAATAAAGATCTGGCAACCCCTACAAAAGACTCGGTAGCAATTATAGATGAGATCAGAAAAGGCGGGGATCAGGCATTGTTGAGGTGTGTTGAAAAATTCGATAATGCAAAGATAGATTCTTTTGTTGTTACAAAAAAAGAGATAAAAGAAGCGTATGAAAATGTAACCTCAAGTCAGATTGACACCTTAAAATACATGAAATCAAAACTAGAGAAAAGCGAACAGGCTATAAAAAACAATCTTAAGGATATTAAATTAGATTCGGACAACATAATAATAAATAAAAAAGTAATACCAATCTCAAGAATAGGCTGTTACATACCTGGCGGAAAAGCCAGGTACCCTAGTACGGTTTTAATGTGTGCAACACCAGCAAAAGTGGCAGGAGTCAAACAAATAGTAGCCATATCACCGCCTATGAAAGATGGAAAGATTGATCCATTTACTTTAGTAGCCGCAGACATATGTGGGGTCAATGAATTTTATAAGATTGGTGGAGCTCACGGGATTGCAGCATTGGCATATGGCACAAAAACCATTAAAAAGGTAGACAAAATTGTAGGTCCCGGAGGCCTGTATGTCTCGGTAGCCAAATCAATGATATCAAAAGACATAGCAATCGATATGTTAGCAGGCCCAACAGAACTATTGATTTACGCAAATGAAAAAGACGATCCACGAATTGCTGCGCTAGATTTGATCTCTCAAGCAGAACATAGTGAAGATACTGTATGTGGAGTTGTTACAAATTCAAATGTGACTGCAAAAAAAATAATTGAAGAAATAGATAAAATCATTAACTTTGGCAACATTGCCAGAAAAGACATAGTAGAAAAAAGTTTAAACAAAAACGGTTTTATTGCAATATGCGATAAAAACGAAAAAACCATAGAATTTATAAATGAATTTGCACCTGAACATCTTGAAATACTAGACAATAATGAAAGAAACCTTATAAATAAAATAAACAATGCAGGGTTAATACTGATAGGAAACCACACCCCATCATCAATAAGCGATTATTGTTTGGGCTCTAATCACGTACTTCCAACATATAAATTTGCAAAGTCCAGATCATCATTATCTGTTTTAGATTTTGTTAAAATTGCTAACACTGTGGAGATAGAAAATCAACAAACACTCAAAAAAATCTCACCAATATTAAAAGAAATAACTATGATGGAGGGGCTGTCTAACCATTATGAAGCAGCAGAAGGAAGGACAAAATAATGGATTGGGTTAATAAAGAACTCTCACACATAAAAACTCATAGTCCCTACAAAAGGCCTAAAAGATTGCAAGACTATTACAAGCTAGATTCTAATGAAAACATGGTATTAGGGGAAAAATTCGTAAAGGCAATAGCATTAAAATCACTCTATGATAATGATCTTAGAGAGTATCCTTTAGAACATTTTGAAATATTGTTTAAAAAGTTAGCAAAATATGTTAACACAAATACAAAAAATATTGGTATAGGAAGTGGTTCTGATCAGATAATGGATTTACTATTGTCTACTATTTGCAAGGGGAAAACTGCCATTACAGTTAATCCAACTTTTTCCTATTTCATAGACCGATGCAATATGCACAAAATACCTACAACGACAGTAAATCTATCAGCTTTGGATAATTCCCTAGATTTTGAATTTTTTATTGAGGAATCCAAGAATAATGATATAATATATATTGCATCTCCGAACAATCCTACAAGCAACCAGTTTAAAATTGGAGACATTATCAATCTGATTGAAATTTCAAAAGAAAAGCTAATAATTATAGATGAAGCATATGTCGAGTTTTCAGGCTACTCATTATCAAACATTGTAAACAAATATAATAATCTGATAGTAATGAGAACTTTTTCAAAAGCATTTGGTTTGGCGGGTGCAAGGATTGGTTACATCGTTGCCAATGAAGAGATTATTAATATTTTTAACCAGTATATACAGCTGCCATATCCATTAAGCAGTTTTTCTATGCAATTAGCAATAGAAGCGATAGAAAATATCGAGATAATTAAAAGAAGTATAGAAACAATAAAACAAGAAAGAAATAAAACATATAATAAACTAAACCAAATAAAAGAAATCAAAACATATAATTCTGATGCTAATTTCCTTTTCTTTCAGGTATTCAATCACTTTAACAAAATAAAAGAGCGATTGGTTCAAGAGAAGATATTAGTTAAATATTTTGGCAACATAGGAAATTATAAAGGAGCAATACGCGCAACAATAGGAACTGAGGAGATGAATGACAAATTAATATCCACATTGGAAGAATCACAAAATTAACTCCAGGTCTTTAAAAACAATTTAGTTATGAAGAATCATCAAAATTAACTTTATTTATTTGCCTGATGCAATTTCATCGCTATCATCTGTAGCATTAACAATTAATCTAGTTTGAGTATTATTTACATTATGGTTAGAAACACAAGTGTCCAATATCCTTCTGATTTTTTCTGCCCTCATATTACCTAAACCCGGAACTCGCGCAAGCTCTGCTACTGATGCGTTTAATACATTTTTAGGAGAATGGAACTTTTCCAACAGTCGGGTAGCTAATTTTGTCCCTATACCAGGTAAAGAGGTAAGAACATATAGTTGTTGGATATAGAAGGGATTAGATTTTTTTATTTTTTTTAAAAGAGGACCACCATCAGTTCCATCCTTTGTTCGATTGGATGCCAATTGTATCAATAACTCTGCCGTATAGTATATTGAAGGAGTATACAAAATTGGTATTCGAAAATCAAGTGCTATTTTTATCAAAGTATCATATGCCACACGTATTTTATCTACTATTAATTTCGAACCAAGATCCCCCATCTTTTCTGCGTTATTTAAATCTGTAATATTACCCTCTATAATGATAAGAGGTTTTGAATAATGGTTAATTAGATCAGAACATTGTACAAAAAGACGCCCATCATAAACAGAATTTATCAAATCATAAATTGTTTTTCTTTCAATTACGGTCTCAGAAGATACAATATAATCCCCAACAGATAACTGTCTATAATCAACAAAAATTCCCATAATTTTAAGCAAATTGGGAACTTGACTATTTTTCTCTCTTTCATCAGCAACAATACGAATAGTCAACAATAAACAAAAAACAAATAATCCTAATTAAGATTAAGGAAAAAATTAAGAAAGGCCTACAACAATATATGGTGATACAGATTATTTTGGCAAGTTAAATGTATTGTTAGTAGTCGAAGGTGATCCTGATTGCGACATTTGCACCATTTGATTAATTTTACTTTCCACTTCCTTTAAGTTTTCTTTAACTCTTGATTCCTGTTTTCCCAAAACTACAACTCTAGTTTTGGATAACTCCTTTTTTTCTTCTAAATCTTTTATTAATTCATCACGGTTAGATTTTACTAATAATGGGCCAGCAAGTTTATAGACGGTATCATCAGGTGTAGTTTTCTTTAATTCCTCCAAAGCTCTTTCGGTTTCAACATTTTCTATTTCTACTTGTTGTTTTTGCATCATTATTGCCTGGAGATTTTGTTGTAACTGTTGTAGTCTAGCAAGTTGTTCTTTCAGCCATGGTGGTAGCTCTTGTTCGCTCATTGTATATACCAAAAGTATTACTAAATACTAAGATAAAAATTGTTACGATAGAATCAGCAAACATTAAAAACAGCCCTGTAAACCAGATCTATTAATCTTAAAATGGATAAAGCAGAAGCACGAAATTTAGACGGATCATTACTTGTTATACTTATAACAATATAGCTACTACCCATCATCGAAATATTTACATTGGTATCAAAACCTGGAGAAGAAAAAAGATCGCCTTTTAAGGCAACATAAACAGCATTTAATATTTTTTTAGATATATTCTGATTTTCAGACGAGTTGTTTTCTGAGTGTATATTGTAGTTATGCTTGTCGTGGAAAAAAATACAGAAATTAGCCTTGTAACTTTCCAAGGTTAATATCGTATGCTCCTCCTGCTACTTTATATTCACATTTGTTGCATTTCCAAATTCCAATTGCTAGTCTTCGAAATTTTAATGAGGTACAGCTAGGGCATCTTCTTTTTTGTTTCAATGTTCTATAGACTTTACCATATCTTTTTCTTACTGTAGCACCAAATTTTACACCAAGACCTTTTAATGCAGTAGAACTTTTTCTTCTATTAGCCAGTTTCATTCAACCCCTTTATTGTAGAGCGTATTTCCTCTCCTTTAATTCTTGCTATTTCAACAGATCGAAGAATTTGATTTATTGTAAATGGGCCAGTATAACCCTTTTGCACAGCAACTAAATTCCCATCTGATGCGGAAGTAATGGTTAGTCGTGCATCCATGCACGCTTCTTCCTCCATAGTCGGATCAAGTAAAACCGAATCACCTATTCTAACAGCTGTTACTGAAATGGGAATAGTGGTTATTGGTGGAGGCATAATTTTACCTGTATCTACAACTTTATCATTTTGGACCTCAAAAATGGGTAATTTACACGTTAACAGAGCAGCAACTACAGCATAAGAGGTGGCATCCAGCAAATTACCATCGCTGTTAATAATACTGCAATCAACAAAAATAGTATAAACTATTTTTCCGGGAATCAAGGCTAATTTATCTAGATCAAGCATTTTAGATTCTCTTACTCCCCTATCAACAACCCTAGATAGCTCTATTGCTTCTTCATCAGGGGGCCCAGGTTCTACATGAGAAGAAGCAGTAGGCAATACTTCTGCAGACATTATCAATGCACCCTTGTTCTCTAAGCCTTCAAATGGCTCTCCTGTTTCTACTTTAACTCCAGCCAAGACTTCTGTATTACCTAATTTTACCTTTGCAGAACCATTAGCCTTGTCGATAATTCCAACTTCGATCTCGAAATCTCTATAAGATTCGAAATTGCGCCCGTCCAATCTTTTTCCTCTAGACAAAGCTTCTAGCATTTGTTGTTTGCGAAGTTGTTCAACTATTATTGTAGAACGTTTTGAAGAGCTCATACTTCTTCCTTCACCTCCGTCTCATTACCAAAATATTTTTTCATAAGTGCTTCTTTTTGTATTTCATACACTAATTTACACCCATCAATCGCTTTATTCAAACATTCATTAAACTGACTTGAGGATAACTTTCCATCAAGTTGGAGCAAAGTGATTTGTTCTGTATTAGGTAAATATGCAACCGGCATATCCGCGTCACCCTCTTTATCTTCCAAGTCGTTAATATCTAATACGATTTTATCACCTAAACGACCAGATGCACATGCAGATACTAAATCACGCATATTGATTCCTGCATCGGCTAATGCCACAGATGCAGCAGCAATACCCGCACATCTTGATCCACCGTCTGCTTGTAAAACCTCTACAAATACATCAATAACTGCGCGTGGATAATCGCTCAATATCAATGAGGGTTCCAAAGACTCACGTATCACCTTTGATATTTCTACCTCTCTTCTAGATGGAGCAGGGTTTTTTCGAGTATCTGTTGAAAAAGGAGACATATGATATCTACATCTTAATACGCAACGATCTGGAAGAGCCATATGTTTTGGATGAACTTCTCGCGGCCCGTAAACAGCAACAATTATTTTATTTTTACCAAACTCTATAAAAGCTGAGCCGTCAGCGTTCTTAACCACACCTACAGTAATCTTGATTTGTCTTAGATCATCTATTCCCCGATTATCAGAACGTTTTCCGTTTTCATCTATTAACGTTAATTCGCTCAATTTTTATACATCCTCATTTACCAATTCTTGTTTTTTTTCTTTTTGATCAATACCAGTCAAATTGTCGGAAAGATTATTTTCTGATTTCTCATTATTGCTTCTTTTATTAGATGTAGACGGATTTTGTGGTTCTGATTGTGGTTGCGGGGTATTCTGTACCTGTTCAGGGGCAGCGTCAGCAGTAGCGGGGGCAGCGTCAGCGTCAGCAGATGGGACTGCATTGGTAGGGCTCTGTGGTTGCGGGGTATTCTGTACCTGTTCAGGGGCAGATGAAACATTGTTACCATTATAAGAGATAGTTGTATTTTTAGATTGATCCTCTATTACTGGATCTTGCACATTTAATAATGCTCTAACTCTTTGAGTAAGATTACTAGTATGAGATTCTTCCTCTACCATTTTAATGGCCTTGACTGCTAAACTTAAACCATCAACATCCCTTCCGGTAACAACTACAATACCATTCTGACCTATTATTACTCTAGTTTGTGTTGCCTGTTCTATAGTTTGAATCATAGAACCGCGCTTTCCAATAAGTCGTGGAACACGCGTTGGAGAAATTTTGATAAATTCGCCATAAGGAATTTTCCCTAGATCTTTATCCTGAACTGTCAGCATTGGATCTCTTGTTCGATCGAAAGAGACAATTCTGGCAATAATTAGGTCCCCGATACTTAACTGTCTTCCCATATCATCTCTTGCAGGCGAGAAATCCCTTCCAAATACATCTTGGGCAGGAAGATGAGCAAAAAAACACGAATTAATATCCACATCCCAAGACAAAGAAGAACGATCAATAACTTTTCCTATTACCAAGTCATTTACACGTGGTATATACACTCCCGATAAGGGTATGACTTTAACACCATCTTTTCCTGCCTCAGCAATTCCAACTCTTGTAGAAATCAAATAGTTACCATTTCTAACAACATTCATCAAAGGTTTATAGTCACCTTCTACAATTTTATCTCCAGGTATAACATATCTTTTCTTAATTTCTTGCATATTAAAAATTTACAACCTCCAATAACTTAAGATATCCATAATGTAACGATTTCATATTTATATATCCAATTATCTAAAAATTGTTCTATAATATAATCTGTAAGTCCCTTATTCTTTAACTTGGGCTGAACCTTTTGTTAATGAACCTATGCGATCAAGAAAAGTTCCCTTCATACCAGCATTTATTTCTATTCTTACTTTTAATGATCCGTCAGAAAGCCATTCCTCAGAATTTAGATATCCAGATGATTTAATAAAACTGTAACTGTTTGATGAATAAGACTTTGGAATAGTAATAGTTAATTGCAGCGTTTCAGACGCTAGTGGAAGAATTTTTCTAAGAGAATCAACAACTGATTTTACTTGGTCCTCCGGCTTTTTAAAAGGATCGATAGTGACTCTAACATCTTCTAGGGCGTTCTCAATTCTTTGAATTGGATGAGGCAGTTTTGATTTTGGATCTATAAAGTTTTTATTTATATACTGAATTATTTGTTTTCTCTTCTCTTCAACCATTTTTCTCCTTTGATCTGTAGTGAGATTTAATTCGCCTTTAGATAAAATCTGTTTTATAATTTCATTGGAATTAGTTGTCTTAAAATGTTTATTTAGTTTATCTGCACTTACTCTTGAACCTTTGTTAGCATCAGAATAAATCTCGTCTGAAATTAAAATTGAGGAAAGATCGTTTCTTTTACCTAATTTGTATTCGAGTGCAAAATCAGGTTTTACTAATATTTCAAATTTATCGTTACCTACAATTAATTTAACAGTAGTAACCTTGGAGTCACCCATATAATATTAAAAAATTATTTGTTATATATTAATATAATAACAATTTGCATAAAATCCATTACATTTTAATATGTAAGAGACTAAAATCTTTTGATTTGATCTCAATGGATTTAAAGGTTATTGAGAAACAAGACGAAAAAATAACCATTAAATTTAACAATGTTCCGCGTCAATATATAAACGCATTAAGACGATTATCAATAAGTGAAGTACCCACCTTTGCTATTGACGACGTAGTTATTTTGGAAAACTCATCAGTTATGCATGATGAAGCTGTTGCACATAGACTGGGGCTTATTCCATTAAGAACAGATTTAAAAAAGTTTTCTTTGCCTAATGAATGTAACTGCAATAGTACACTTGGGTGTACAAACTGTAGAGTATTGTTACAACTTGACGCAGAAGCTACAGATAAAACCAAAACGATTACTACGTCTGAACTAACATCAGAAGATGATTTTGTAAAACCAGTTAATCAAAACATTCCCATAATAACATTAGCTCCCAGTCAAAAAATAAAATTTGAGGCATACGCAAGGTTAGGCTTAGGCAAAGACCATGCAAAATGGCAGCCAGCTACGATATCCGTAGTAAAATACGGCGAAGATGAAAATGAAATATTCCTGACTATTGAATCTAATGGGGCATTAACTGCTGAAGAGATAATAATAGCTGCGGCAGAAAAACTTAATGCTAGCATCAAAAATTTTGGTGAGACTTTAAACTCCGTTAACAGAACTTTAACCAATTCCTAGGTAAATTTATTTGGTACTGCATACAATTTTAAGTAGAACAGCAGATAATGTTTAACGATACTTTAATAGATAATACAAAATGGACGCTACGTAAAGCATTCAAAAATCACAAGGCACAAATCTGGAAAGCCTTAGAAAAAGAATTCTCAAAATCCCGATCAAATAGAAGACGGGTTAACATTCAAAAAT
>Ga0183260_10001789_pt1 | contig 17905 bp, 15 predicted proteins | sample AntDrymUQ4972206_2_FD_129768 | JGI IMG/M metagenome (GOLD analysis project Ga0183260, IMG submission 129768) | Polar desert sand microbial communities from Dry Valleys, Antarctica - metaG UQ497 (22.06) (version 2) (version 2) | ecosystem: Environmental > Terrestrial > Soil > Desert | place...
AATTCTATTCAACAACATAAAAAACAAAATCAATGTCTTTAGGATTGAATGAAATTATTTTTGTATTAATAATCTTATTGCCGCTCATTGCTTTGATTGATATATTGAGAAGTGATTTTAGGGGGAATAATGACAAACTTATCTGGGTTTTAGTCGTCCTGTTGATACCAATCCTCGGTTCAATTTTATATTTTATCATAGGCAGGAAAAAACGGGTGACAACAAATTAATATGGGATTTTTTGATAAAATTTTCGGGAAGAAAGAAAAAGAAAGCCTGGATGAAGGATTGCAGAAAACGAAGGAGAATTTCTTTTCTAAGGTATCTAAAGCTATTGCGGGTAAGGCAACCGTAGATGAAGAAGTACTCGATAGTCTGGAAGATGCGTTGGTATCGGCAGATGTAGGGATCGATACGACTGTGCAAATAATTGACCGCATTGAAAAAAGAGTTGCGAAAGATAAATATCTCAATACGAGTGAATTAAATGGAATACTTCAGCAAGAAATTGAAGCTACTCTGGTAGAGGCTTCTTCCAATAATGCGTATGCCTTTGATTCTGCATTACCAAATAAACCATATGTAATCTTAGTAGTAGGAGTAAACGGAGTGGGCAAAACAACGACGATTGGAAAGCTTGCATACAATTTTAAAAGCGCTGGAAAGTCAGTTTTGCTCGGCGCATCAGATACATTTCGTGCCGCGGCGGTGGATCAACTGACGATCTGGTCCGAACGAACAGGAGTGCCGATCATTAAACAACCTATGGGATCTGACCCTGCATCTGTTGCGTTTGATACGGTGCAAAGTGCTGTTTCAAGAAATTCTGAAGTAGTCTTAATAGATACGGCGGGTCGCTTGCACAATAAAGCACACCTGATGGAAGAACTCAGTAAGATCAAACGCAGCATTCAGAAAGTGATGCCGGATGCTCCCCATGAAGTATTATTGGTGCTTGATGGGTCCACAGGGCAAAATGCTTTAGAGCAGGCCCGGCATTTTACGGCAACTACTGATGTTACTGCACTGGCCATCACAAAACTTGATGGTACGGCAAAAGGCGGGGTGGTGCTTGCCATTGCTAACCAATTCAAAATACCTGTTAAATTCATTGGTGTAGGTGAGAAAATGGAAGACCTGCTGGTTTTCAACAAACATGAATTTGTACAAAGCCTTTTTAGTCTGAAAGAAGATTAATTCTCCGTATAAAATTTTATTATATATAACACAGCTCTACATGGCCACTATAGTTTTCATCATTTTTACACTGGGGTATCTTGCTATAGCTTTCGAACATCCATTACGTCTGAATAAAGCTGCTTCTGCTTTACTTACCGGTGCGCTTTGCTGGTTGCTATACTTTCTTTCAGCAGAATCAACTGACGTTGCTACGGCAAGCCTTTTACATCATTTAGGCGAAATTTCTTCCATTCTTTTTTTTCTACTCGGCGCTATGACCATAGTAGAAATCATTGATTCTTATAATGGCTTTGAGATCATCACAAACAAGATTAAAACAACCAGCAAGAAACATCTTTTACTTGTTGTTACTATTCTTTCCTTTTTTCTTTCTGCATTGCTGGATAATTTGACCACTGCCATTGTAATGGCATCACTTTCTCAAAAACTGATCAAACAAAAAGAGGATAGGCTTTGGTTTGCAGGAATGATCGTAATAGCTGCTAATGCAGGAGGCGCCTGGTCTCCGCTTGGCGATGTCACGACAACTATGTTATGGATTGGCGGTCAAATCACAGCTTTAAATATTATTTTCAAAATCTTTATTCCAAGTGTAGCTGTTTGCGCCTTACCCTTGTTCATTGTGTATCGAAAATTCCGCAATTCAGAAATTGAGCGAATGGAGTTAGAATTGAGTCAACATCCAAAAGCGAACCTTGTATTAGGCACAGGCATTGTCATGATGTTATTTGTACCTGTTTTTAAGACTGTAACACACATGCCGCCCTTTATGGGTATGCTGACCGCTCTTGCAATAATGTGGATACTTACTTCGGTGCTTCAGGCAAAGAAACATCCGGACGACCCCGATACTGTAAGCGGAGCGCTCACCAAAATTGATGCGCCAAGCATTCTTTTCTTCCTGGGTATTTTACTCGCTGTCTCTGCTCTGGATTCCTTTGGAATTTTAAAACAGGCAGCAGGATTATTTGATCGGACATTACCTAACTTCTATGCAACCGGAGTAGTGCTTGGACTACTTTCTGCCCTGGTGGATAATGTACCGCTTGTGGCTGCTGCCCAAGGTATGTACGATTTGTCTCAATATCCAACCGATCATAGCTTCTGGCAATTTCTTGCACTCACCACCGGCACAGGTGGCAGCGCCATTATTATAGGATCAGCAGCCGGTGTAGCTATTATGGGCATAGAGCAGATAAACTTTCTTTGGTATATGAAAAAAATTGCCTGGCTTGCACTAGTGGGTTTTGCAGCAGGTGTTATTGTTTTTTTGGCTCAGGAATTTTTTCTTGGATAAGATTTAACTGCTTTCATCTTTTATCCTTTTTCCTGTAGCTAAGATCATCAGCCCTATCAGAGTAGCTAATAAAGAAGCAATAAGCACCGCTATTTTTGAAAACTCAATCAACCCCGGATCAGTAAAAGCCAGATGTGAGATAAAAATTGACATTGTAAATCCGATACCTGCCAAAACCGATGCTCCGGTAATCATCTTCCAGTTTACTCCAGTTGGTAAGCCGGTCCATTTTAATTTGATGATAAGCCAGCTAAAGAGCAGGATACCCAGTGGTTTTCCTATAAGCAAGCCCAAAATAATTCCGATGCTATTATCACTTGAAAGATTATAATACCAGTATGGTATCAAAATGATACCTGTATTTGCCAAAGCAAAAACAGGAAGGATTATATAACTCACAGGTTTATGCAATGCGTGTTGCAGTATATAAGAAGGATTTTTATTATCATCTTTACCAAATGGAATTGCAAAAGCCAGCAACACACCTGTAATAGTAGCATGCACACCTGATTGCAGCATACAATACCACATGATTATTCCGGGTAAAATATAGAGGAAAAGGCTTTTGATACCAGCTTTATTCAGGATCATAAGCAAAGCAAATATTCCTAACGATGCACCAAGGTAAGCCCATGCGATACCTTCATTATAGAAAAAGGCAATGATTATAATAGCACCGAGATCATCTATAATAGCCAATGCGGTAAGAAAAATTTTTAAAGCAAATGGAATCCTGTTTCCAAGCAGTGCAAGCATACCGAGAGCAAAGGCTATATCTGTAGCCATAGGAATACCAAATCCAGATTGTGTGATCGTGTCTTTATTGAAATAAAAATGAATGGCAGCTGGCACCAGCATGCCGCCGACTGCTGCGGCAATGGGAAGCAAAGCATTTTTTATATTGGCGAGTTCACCTTTATATAATTCACGCTCAATTTCTAACCCCACTAATAGAAAAAAAATGGTCATCAAGCCATCATTGATCCAATGTTGTAATGAATAATCAAGTTTTAATCCTGCGAACGAAAAATTAAAATGAGCTTGCCAGATATGAATATAATCTGATCCCCACCCGCTGTTCGCAATCAATATAGCAGCAACTGTGCAAAACAGAAGTATAATACCGGCAGTTTTTTCACTATCGAAAAATTCTTTGTATAATCTGGTGATAATCATTTTTGGGTTGAATGCGAAACAAACATATTTAGAATATCTTAAACAATGAGGCGTGCGAATAAGTTTAGCTTTGCACTTTGCATGAAGGTAAAAACGCTTAAAAGAGATAAGGTCAACATTATAACGCTTGGCTGCAGTAAAAACATGGTGGATAGTGAAGTGCTTAGCGGCCAGCTTCAATCATCTGCCATTGATGTAGTGCATGAAAGTGGCAGGCTGGATCACAATATAGTGATCGTAAATACCTGCGGATTTATTGAAAAAGCAAAAGAAGAAAGCATCAATACGATTCTTCACCAGGTAGCTCTGAAACAAAAAGGAAAATTAGATAAAGTCTATGTTACAGGTTGCCTTAGTCAGCGTTATCGCGATGATCTGGAACAAAATATTCCTGAGGTGGATGCCTGGTTCGGTACCATGGAAATGCCTTTGATTTTAAAACGTTTTGAAGTTGATTACAAAGCAGAATTGATTGGAGAACGATTGCTGGCGACACCACAACATTATGCTTATGTAAAAATCGCCGAAGGTTGCAATCGCACCTGTGCTTTTTGTGCTATTCCTATGATGCGGGGCACTCATCTTAGTCGTTCGATAGAGGATATTGTAAAGGAAGTAGAGCAATTGTCGAAAAGAGGCGTAAAAGAAATCATGCTTATTGCGCAGGAGCTCACTTATTATGGTCTTGATCTTTATAAAAAAAGAATGTTGCCCGATCTGATGCGCCGGTTGAGTGACATAGCGGGTATAGAATGGATACGCCTTCACTACGCTTATCCGCACAAGTTCCCCATGGAGATTCTTGATGCCATGAAAGAGCGGGATAATATCTGTAATTATCTCGATATGCCCTTGCAGCATGCATCCGATCGGATGTTAAAAGCCATGAGACGTCAGATCACCAGGCTTGAAATGGAGGATTTAATTTATCAAATCAGGGAAACTGTTCCGGGAATTTGTTTGCGTACAACTTTAATTGCTGGTTTCCCCGGGGAGTTAGAAGAAGATGTGGAAAGCCTTAAAAGTTTTTTAATACAGCAACAATTTGACCGGGTAGGTATATTCACTTATTCGCATGAAGAAGATACGCCTGCTTTTGCATTGATTGATGACATAGCTGCAGAAGAAAAACAAGGGAGAGCAGAAGAAATAATGGCGGTGCAGCAAGAGATAAGTTTGCAAAAAAACAGCGAAAAAATAGGGCAGACTTTTAAAGTGCTTGTAGATAAAAAAGAGGCTGGCCGATATATTGGCCGTACTGAATTCGATAGTGTGGAGGTGGATAATGAAGTAATCATTAAGGCGAATAAAAAGCTGGAGATCGGTAATTTTTATTCTGTGAAAATTACCAATGCTTTTGATTATGATCTGGAAGGGGAAGTGGTTGTATAGGATGTTTTTTATTTACTGAAGCATTTTTTACTGAACTTATTTATATAAGTTCTACCCTCTTTCCGAAAACGGATGTCATGCTGAACTCCTGCCCGTCCCCTGCCCGACTTCGTCATTCAGGCGGGGGTCAGGCGGGTGTTTCAGCATCTTTCTCAAAAAAATAGTAAATAGTAGAAAAAGATGCCGATCTGCATCGGCATGACATCACGTTTATGAATGTCAAGTTGCTCCTATTTTAGCATCATTCCCGACAATTCAAAGGATAGGAATATCTCTCAAATAAACCATTGTACTTTTGCGCCCCATGTCAAAAAATCATTTTGTAGAAAATGTTTTAGCCAATCTCAATATTGATGCACTTAATCCAATGCAAAAAGCTTCGATTGAAGCTATTGAAGCACATGATTATGTCGTCATCCTTTCTCCCACCGGATCCGGGAAGACATTAGCTTATTTACTTCCACTTCTTCCCCTACTCGATAAAGCCAATACGAAGACACAAGCGATGATTGTAGTTCCCTCTCGTGAACTTGCACTTCAAATAGAATCTGTTTTTAAATCTATGGGTACTGGTTTTAAAATTTCTTGTTGCTATGGTGGGCATAAAAGGGAAATTGAAGAAAACAATTTGCTGCAACCCCCGGCATTGATAGTAGGCACACCCGGCCGCATCAGTGACCACATCAGGAGGGGAAATATTACCGTTGATAGCATCCATACTATTGTGCTTGATGAATTTGACAAATCTTTGGAACAGGGTTTTTTAGAAGAAATGGAATTCATCACGACTTCATTGGCCGGCATTAAGAAGCGTATTCTGACATCTGCGACTGAAGCACTTGAGATTCCCGCATTTATAAATACATCAGAGCCTTTTAAATTTAATTTTTTGCCGGAGAAAGGTGACGAGCCTCCTTCATTGACCATTCAAAAAATTGCTTCGACAGAAAAAGATAAAGGTGATACATTATTCAAATTACTTTGCTATTTAGGTAACCGTTCATCTATCATTTTTTGCAACCACCGTGAATCAGTAGAACGCACAAGTGCAGCGCTTTCTCAAAAAGGTATTACAAATACATATTATCACGGTGCTATGGAGCAACGGGATAGGGAAGTGGCACTGAGTAAATTCAGAAACGGAAGTGTAAACTTTTTGGTAACGACAGACTTGGCATCCCGTGGATTGGACATTCCCAATATCCGCTACATCATTCACTATCACTTACCGCAAACAGAAGATCAATTCACACACCGGAATGGAAGGACTGCAAGAATGGATGCCAGTGGTACTGCTATTTTGATCTTAGGCGGTGATGAAAAACTTCCGGCTTATATAAAGGATCATGTTGAAGAAATAAAACCTGGAGATGAGTTAACTCTTCCCGACAAACCAAAATGGACTACATTTTTTGTAAGTGCAGGCAAAAAAGATAAATTGAATAAAGTGGACATTGTTGGGTTCCTATCAAAAAAAGGTGGGCTGAAAAAAGAAGACATCGGATTAATAGAAGTGAAAGACTTTTTTTCTTTTGTTGCTATACGAAGAACATCAGCCAGTCATGTATTGCAGGAAATAAAGAATGAAAAGATTAAAAATAAAAAAGTAAAAATAGAAGTGGCGAAATGATTTAAAGGAATTGCAATTGCTGCTTAATCATATTATTTTTATAAAAAAATATATGACATCCGAGGCTATCACTCCTGACCAATATATAAAAGAACTGCCTGATGATCGCCGGGAAGCAGTATTGCGTCTGCGGAATACAATTTTAGAAAATCTACCAAAGGGCTTCAAAGAAGAAATGTCTTATGGCATGATCGGATATGTAGTACCGCATGAGATCTATCCGGATGGCTATCATTGCGATCCTAAGCTCCCCCTGCCTTTCGTTTCCATAGCTTCTCAAAAAAATTTTATTGCACTTTACCACATGGGTATATATGCAATGCCCAAATTGCTCAAATGGTTTGAAACAGAATTTCCTAAACATACTACGCTGAAACTTGATATGGGAAAGAGTTGCATCCGTTTTAAAAGGCCGGAACATATCCCTTACCAACTGATAGGTGAATTAATAAAAAAAGTGAGTGTACAAGACTGGATAAAAGTGTATGAGGACCAGCTTAAACGCTAATGTCTTTTCTTATCATTTTACTAATAGTGAATGAAATTTTTTCAATTCAGCGAGATCAATTACAGACAATGCTTCATCACTATCATACTTCATTTTAAAATATAATACCCGCTTATGCTGGGGATATTTTGCAAGGATTGATTCTATCAATTTTCCAATCTGTTCATCTTTTTCGTAAAGAGGCTTGTTAGGTGGTAACACAGATTTAAAACGGTTAGGTCTTTTTAATATTTCTGCTTCCAGCGTTGCTAACTTTGCAGGCGGCAGTGCAGTTATTTTCTTTGCTTTTGCATACAATCCTTCCAATTGTTTTTTACTGAGTCCACCTCTTTCCTGGTATTGAAACAATAAGCTTTTTACAAATTCTGATGCAGGGTAAGCAACGAGTGCAGCTTGCAGCACATCATCAATAATATCTACACCTAATTTTTTCCGTTGCATAATTTATTAATTAAAAAATTTACTAAAATATTTGAAGGCACTTCTTTTTGTTTACAAAAAAGCCACTAAACGCATTAGTGGCCCGACGTTTTAAACGTCTCTCAGATATTTTGATGGAGCAACCCGGTTAGGCGAAACCAACCGCAGGTTTCCATGAATATTCTGTAGATGTCATGAATACCTCCTTTTCTTTGGTGAAAAATAAAAGTAAGAAAAATATTTATATTTAAGAAAAACAGATAAGGCTGATATTCTGCTTTTTTTTTATTTAACAAGTATATAATATTTATAAATTACTTCTGGTAACTCTTCAAGTTTGTTTCGGGGTTACAATTCTGATGTTTTTTTATTTTTGTTATTATGAAATTGAACCCAAAATAATTTCCGATATTGTATTGGTTTTTTGCCAATGGGAACATGAAAAAATTTTTCTTTTTAATAATTATTGTTCATAGTGTGTTTATGGTCTCGGCGCAGGGTAATTCTTTTAAATTCCAGGCACATACTGATGAACTCAATGTAGAAAGTCTGGCCCAAAAGCTTACGCAATGGGATAAAACCGATCGTGAAAAAGTAACTTCAATTTTCACATGGATCACTGATAACATAGGGTATTATATAAAGCCAGCGTGGAATGTAAAAAAATACAAGGCACCTGTCATAGTTGAAGAAGACACGACAACTTTTTTAAAGCCACTTAACTTAAGAGTGTCAGAAAATGTATTGCGAAGGAAAGTAGCAGTATGTGACGGATATGCGAGGTTATTTAAAACACTATGTGATTATGCGGGAATCCCTTCTGAGATCATTTCGGGTTATGCCCGCACTGGAAGGGAACGATCAGATTCTAAGTTTATTTCCAATCATTCCTGGAATGCAGTTTATCTGGATAGCTCATGGTATTTGCTAGATGCTACCTGGGCTGCAGGATATCTCTCTTATAGTGGAGAATTCGTACGCCATTATGATGATTCCTATTTCTTAAGCTCAGCCAGGCGATTTATTGTTGATCATTATCCGGAAGATTTAAAATGGACATTATTAAATGAACCGCTTGCTTTCCGGGAATATAAATTTTCACCATTCCGGTATGGTGCCTATTACAAAAACAGAATTGAACAAGTGTTCCCTTCAAAAGGAATAATAGAAGCAACGGTAGGTGATACAATAATGATTGCACTGACCTCACCCATCAATGAAAAAAAATTAATTATTTCAGATAAAAATCTCCCCGACTCCACTGAGGTATCACAACCAGAAGATAGATCAAAAATTACAGTAAATGGAAATACGCAGTATTACAAATACATAGTACATTCCGATACAGTGCAATGGCTACACATCATTATGAATGAAGAGCCTATCTTACGCTACAGGCTTGTTGTTTATAAAAAATCAGGTAACTGATCAGTGATACCGCTATGCCTTCTATCGGTTTCTTTTTCTTTTATCTTACGTAAAATATTTTGAAGTTTTTGCACTGCACCATCAATTGATTGTTCAAAATCGGGACTGCTTTCTTTTATAAAATGATCATTCCCCGGAACCTCTAATCTTATTTCACAATAATCATTTGGTATAGCCCTGTCTGGTCCCTGGAATAATACAACATTAGCCCGAACAATATGATCCTTTGGTTTCAATTTTTCCAGTTTTTCCTTTACATAATCTTCTAAATGATTGCTTGCTTTAAATCCTAATGATTGAATTATAATATCCATTCTGATAGTTTTTTTCAAAGATGCACTATTATCATACCATTTGTTATTGGTAAGGCACTCCATTTATCGTTAGACCAGTTGTTTAAATAATTATATTTTATGATAAATGGGAAGGAGTTCTCAATAGAAACTAATTCTTTTGTAAATGCTAAACGAAAATTTAAATAATAATTAAAAAATTAAAAAATTATCCCGCAGGATGTGAGCCACTACGCTTATGCTCTTCTAAAAGTGGCTTGGCTTTGATTTCAATAGCATAACCCAATTCATCAGATAAGCTAACTTCTTTGTCATCTCCTACCCAATGTCTTCCTTCTTTCTTAAGAGTTAATTTTTGAGGAGGCATGTGTTCAGGGCTGCCTTTATATGTAGATAGAGTTGCATGACAAGTTCCATCTCCATCTATAGCAACATCATAGTGGGCAAGTGCACCGCTATGTATCACTACTGCTTTAACCTCCATAAACTTGATTTAGACATACTAAACCAAAGATGATGCCTGCAAGCCGTAGTGTCCGTATTACCTGGCTTTATTAGCACAATGAAAGTATAAAGCCCTTTTTGTAGAGAATTACGGTACAGATTGAGGAATATGTATTGTTTAATTTGAATGAGAAATTAGTGGAATAAGTATAATCTTATTTTAGAAGTCAGGCAATTGATTAAGAACTTTTATTTATGAGCGCTGAATAAGGAGAGTCTTGTCTCAGCTATTACTTTATCAGCAAGGCTGGGTTGAAATAAGGTAGATATCGCGGATCGGCCATAGGCTCCCATTACTAACAAGGTGTTATCTGGATATTTATCCAGGTAATCAATAAAACCATCATCACCCTTACCACCAATATGCTCAATGGCAATTTTTGGAAAATACCGGACCAGCCAGTCATTAATAAATTCTTTATGTATTAATATTTCTGTTTCTTTTTTCATTGTAACCAGGCTGCTTTCGAGTGAATAAAAACTTGGAAAAAGGTCAACAAATTTTTGAATCGCAAACATGCAATTTTCACTTCCGTCAAAAGCAAAAACAATTCTTTCTGGTTTGTAAGCAGTAGACACAGTCTGGCAAACCGGACATGCATTCGATTTCAAGATCTCTCTCAGACTGGTTTCCTGGGAATGAGAAGTGGAATTCATTACAATCAGGTCTGCACCAAATGTGTTCTCTACGAGGCTTTTTATCGGAACATTTCTTTCAAAACTGAATTTTACATCGGCAATACTGCATTCATCCTGAAAAAATTGAATATTCTCAGCAAGAATTTTTTCGTTCTCCTGTTCGATTGAATCGCTGGTTACTTTTTCCTCTGTTAAATTAAGGTCGTTTGGAAAGGGATAACTCAGGTCTGGTGAGGGGGCTTCATCAACAAAAATTCCCTGTACCTTGAATTCATTCTGTTTTGCGATGTTGAGAACAAAATCAAGTACATGCGTAGGATTATGGATTCCATAATATACAACCAATATATTTTTCAAATCAAATTATTTTTCTCTAATCTAAACATTATTTGGCGAGAAACATAAATCTAAGACAATTTAATATTTTGATAATATAAGTAATCATAAATATTTTTTTGACCCGCAAAAGGCTCTTAATGGTTATAACACAACTATTGACTGGAGTAAGATTAAGCAAGGTCCAAAGATGGATGATGAAGGAGAACAACGTAAGAATCATTACAAGATAGCCTATTAGCCAATTGTTATAATAGTAATTATTTTTTCTTTCCTATATCATGTATTTTATAATAACAATCAAGAAATTTATAGTATTCGGAGAAAAAATAAAAGCGACGATTATACTAACAATTTGGGTTGAAAAGCTTTACTGACCAGATGAGAAATAATTGAATTTACCCTTGTTCATGATTTGTTAATGTTCTCATAAGAATTTCTTCATATAAGGCAAAGACATTCGCCCTTTAAACAATTCACACTCGAACATTGAGCAATAAAATGGAAGTAGATAAGCCTACAAGTATGCTACTTTTTTGTTAACAGACCGGCACAACTTCTTTTTTTAAAAACATCGCACAGGTCATGCATGAAGCGGAAAAGTTCAGAATATATTTTAAATCTAATGAAATGAAAATGAAAAAAATTTTACAATTTCTAAAGGCAATTTTTTTATTTAGCGTAATGGTATTGACCCAGGTTGCCGTTGGCCAATCAACCGATGCATCTGCCAGGGGTACTATTACACATAATGGTAAACCTTTACAGGGAACCACAGTTACGATCTTGAATAATTCCACCGGTTTTAGATCAACTGCGCAGACAAATGCAGAAGGCGCTTATTTGTTTAAGCAGTTGCCTTTAGGTGCTCCCTATTCTATACAAGCCAGCTTCGTAGGATATGTAACTCAGGTAAAAGATGGTTTAACCATTAATTTGGGCGATCAGCTGGTAAATGATTTTATGTTGATAGAAAACAATTCAACACTTTCCGAAGTCATCGTTACATCCAGTTCTGTTAGTAGCAGGATTGACCGGTTTGGTGCAAGCACCGCTATTTCCGCCAGAACAATTCAACAAATACCTGCGCAGAATAGGAACTTTAATGATCTTGCTTCATTATCTCCAATTTCCAATGGAGCAAATTTAGGAGGTCAGCGTTTTTCTTCTACCAGCTATCTGATTGATGGGGTGAGTGCACGAAATAATTTAACCAGCGGAGAAATAGGAAGAGGTCCTTTTTCATTATCGCTTGAGGCCATCCGCGAATTTGAGGTCATTACAAATGTGTATAATGTAACACAAGGTCGCCAGGGAGGCGGTGCTATCAGTGCCGTTACCAAATCCGGCACCAATACATTTACAGGAAGTGTATTTGATTATTTCCGTTCTGATGCTTTGGCCAGCCCCAATGATATCAGGGGAAATAAGAGAGTACAAAAATTTACCAACAACCAATATGGTTTTAGCTTAGGCGGACCCATTGTCAAAAACAAGCTTCATTTTTTTACAGCTTTTGACAGGGAAGATGCTTCTGCTCCTTTTTTTATTGCAGATATTCAATCCGACGCAGATGCCATTGCCAACCGCATCAGTAAAGGAGCTTTGGATACTTTACTAAACATTGCCAGAACAAAATATGGAGTGAGCCAAAACCAACAGGTCGGTGAATTGGGTAGAAAAACCGTAGCAAATACTTTTCTACTAAGGCTTGATTGGCAACTCAATGAGAAAAACAGACTTACATTCAGAAATAACTTCAGCAATTGGAATAATCCAACCAGTGTCAATGACAATAGCAGTATAAACCTGTACGAAGTATGGGGCGATTTTAAATCAAAAGAAAATAGCTCTTTGATATCTCTCCGCACACAGGTTAATTCTAATTTCCTCAATGAGCTGAAGTTCCAATATCAAAGAGCCACACGTAATTATGTACCAAACTCAGAATTACCTTCTGCCAACATACCAAGAGCTATTGTGACTGTACGATCCGTACTTCCTAATGGTACGCAAGGCAATACTACTGTGCAACTTGGAGGTCAGCGTTTTAATCCCGAAGACAACCTTGAAGATCAGTTCCAGTTGATCAATACAGCTTTCATTACTAAAGGCAAATACAATTTTACATTTGGAACTGATAATACCCTGACCTATCTCGATACTTATATATCCAATGAACAGAATGGACGTTTTATTTTTAACAGCCTAACGGACTTTGATAACTTAAATCCTTCGCGTTATGCGAGAGAGGTGCCTATTCTTGGCAAACCTTCAGTGCAACAATATGTTTTGAACGGTTCTCTTTTTGGGCAAGTACAGTTTCTTCCATGGGAAAATCTGGATGCCACTTTTGGACTTAGATGGGATGTAACCAGCTACCTTACTGCAGGAGATTATAATCCGGTAGTTGAAAAAGAATTGGGTTTACGGACAGATAATAATCCTACTGACTGGAATAATATACAACCCCGTTTGCAACTTACATGGGATGTGGAAGGAAAGCGAACCGACATTGTAAAATTCGGAGCGGGGATGTTTTCAGCAAACCCTATTACCTATGCACAGGTAAACAATATTCAAAACAGTGGAACTAAAGTGGCTGCCGTAGATATTACGAGAAGCACAACAGGTCCCAATCTTGTTCCGGTTCCTAATTTCCCTTTGTATAGAAAAGATCCTTCAGCAGCACCAGGCTTGGTGCCTGGCGTACCTTCAGTGTCTACTATCAATTTAAATGATCCCGATCTGCAAGTACCAAGTATTTTTAAAGCCAATATTTCCTATAATAAAATTCTGTTTCAAAATAAATTACGCTTAGGCATAAATCTGCTTTATTCCTATACCTACAATAACTATGTATACCTTGACCGGAACTTAGTTGATCAGCCCTATTTTAACTTAGCCAATGAAGGCAACCGGGGTGTATTTGTTCCTGCGAGTTCTATTTCAGCTTCCGGGATTACAAATAATGTATTAGGGAGAAAGACACGGGCTGTAGGCAGAACATTGGAATTTACAAATGGTGCAAAATTAAATTCAAGGACTGCAATTGTAGATGGTGAATTACGGTATTTCCGGGATGGGTATGTGAATTTTAGCTATACTTATAATGTTACAAAAGACAACACATCTTATAATGGCAATGTGGCAAACACTTCTACTTTCCGTCCCATCAAATCAGATCCCCGCGATCTTTCAGAAATCAATTTTTCTGATAATCAGTTTAGGCATAAGCTTGTGTTCTTTGGTTCAACTCCCTCCTGGAAAGGCTTCAATTTCAGTGGTCGGTTTACAGGTGTTGGGGGTACCCGCTACACGCTTACAGTAGATGCGGATATTAATGGAGACTTTGTAGGTGGCCCTGGAAATGACAATGACCTGGCTTTTATATTTGATCCTAATGATGCTAAAACACCTGCCGCTATTAAAACTTCTATGGAGAAAATTTTAAATAACCCTGATAACAGGGCAGCAGAATATATAAGGGCTAACCTTGGAAAAATTGCAGATCGTAATGGGGGAGAAAATCCGTTTTCCGGAATCTTTGATGTAAGACTTACAAAAGATATTAAATTATTTAAAAAGCATAAGTTTACAATTAGTGGAGATGTATTCAACTTTGCCAATTTATTAAATAAGGATTTGGGGAGAAATTTCATTGGTTGGATCAGCTCAAAATCATGGTTCTCGTGAGGACCAATTCAAAACGCTTATGAAAAATATCCTTTTGTTACTATCATTTCTCGTTTTTGCCACTGTTATTTCAGCTCAAAAGATTACTTCTCTGGAAAATGATTTAACAAAGAAAAGGGTCAGACTTCCGAATGGCTGGCACCTTTCTCCGGCCGGGCGGTCTTTGCCCTTAGGTGATTTCCCGCTTAACCTGGCGGTTTCATCTTCCAAAAAATGGTTAGCTGTAACCAACAATGGGCAGAGTGTGCAAAGCCTTCAATTGATTGATGCAAAAACTGAAAAAGTTCTGAACAGCATAGTGATTCCAAAATCATGGTATGGCTTGAAATTCAGCGCAGATGAAAAGTTTTTATATGCATCGGGAGGCAATGACAACTGGATACTTAAATATGCGATCATTAACGGCAGGCTGAAATTAAAAGACAGCATAATTCTCGGAAAAAAATGGCCTGAGAAAATATCTCCTGCGGGCATTGAAATAGATGATGTAGCCAATCTGTTATACGTTGTCACAAAAGAAGATAATTCACTATATATAGTTAGTCTTAGCAGCAAGCAGACCATCTTTAAGTTGGCTTTAAGCAATGAGGCGTACGCCTGTTTATTGTCGCCCGATAAAAAAGAACTATACATTTCACTCTGGGGAGGAGACAAGGTGTTGGTGTTTGATACAAAGAAAAGAACCATCGTTTCGCAATTTGCTGTAGGAGATAACCCGAATGAACTATTACTGAATAAAAAGGGTAACATTTTATACGTCGCAAACGCGAACGATAATAGTGTTTCAGTTATTGATGTGAGGAAGCGTAGTGTATTAGAGGTTTTGAACGCAGCACTTTATGCTGATGCCCCAACAGGTTCAACTTCGAATGGACTTGCACTATCCACTAATGAAAAAAACCTGTATGTAGCAAACGCAGATAATAATTGTCTTGCTGTTTTTGATGTAGCATTCCCCGGAAGAAGCAAGTCTAAAGGATTTATTCCTGTTGGTTGGTATCCAACAAACATAAAAGTTATAGGCAACAAAATTTTTGTTTCCAATGGAAAAGGCTTTTCGTCTTTTGCGAATCCAACCGGTCCTAACCCCAGTAAGCCTGATCAAACTGTGGAACGCCATGTAGGTGACACAAGCATTAAAGTGAGATCGGGATATATTGGTGGATTAATGAAAGGAACCATGTCTATCATTGATGAACCTACCAGTGCCGCTTTAGCATTTTACTCGAAAGCTGTTTATAAAAATACATCTTACACAAAGGAAAAAGAAATGAATGCGGCTGGTGAAAAAGGAAACCCTATTCCCATGAAAGTAGGCGACCCATCACCCATCAAATATGTGTTCTACATCATCAAAGAAAACCGTACTTATGACCAGGTATTGGGTGATATGCCGGAAGGGAATGGGGATACCAGCTTAGTTTTATTTGGAGAGAATATTACACCAAATCAACATAAGCTTGTAAGAGAATTTGTATTGCTTGATAATTTTTATGCTGATGGAGAAGTAAGCGCTGACGGGCATAACTGGAGCACATCCGCAAATGCAACTGATTACCTGGAAAAAAATTGGGTTACGAGCTATGGAGGCAGGGGCGGCACATATCCAGGTGAGGGAAGACGTGAGATCGCCAACCCTAAAAAAGGCTTCATTTGGGATTATTGTAAAAGAGCAGGTGTTACTTACAGAACTTACGGTGAATTTGCAGATGGCGGTAAAGCAAATATTCCTGCTTTGGAAGGTCATTTCTGTCCTTACTATACACCTTATAACTTATCGGTAAGAGATACTACCCGTTTTTACCAATGGCGCCGGGAGTTTGATTCTCTTCTTACTGCCAATGCTTTACCACGCTTCAATTCTATGCGTTTTGGAAATGATCATACCGAAGGTTTACGCCTGGGTCGCCCCACACCATTTGCACATGTAGCTGACAACGATCTGGCTGTAGGCATGTTTATAGAATATCTTTCGAATAGTCCTGTCTGGAAAGAAAGCATTGTATTCATTGTGGAAGATGATGCGCAGAACGGCCCCGACCATGTAGATGCACACCGCACTACTGCTTATGTGGCCGGTCCTCATGTAAAAAGAAGTTTTGTAGATCATACTATGTACTCTACTTCATCAATGCTTCGTACAATAGAATTGATCTTAGGTCTTCCGCCTATGAGTCAGTACGACGCAGCAGCCACACCTATGTGGAGAAGCTTTACAGCTACTCCAAACTTTAAGCCTTTTGTTTCTTTACCTGCCAATATTGATTTAAACGAAAAAAATACGGCAACTACAGCCAGTGCCAAACTGAGTGAGACATTTGATTTTTCGAAAGAAGACATAATACCTGATCTTATATTCAGTGAGGTAATATGGAAGGCAGTAAAAGGGGAAGATTCTGAAATGCCTGCACCCCGCCGCAGTGCTTTTGTAAAGGTTGTTGATGAGGAAGATGAAGAGAAGAAAGAATCAAAAAGGAGAAAATAATATTTCGATAACACCCCCTTTATAATTCGTTAATACTCTTTCCTCAATTTCACATCCTAAATCGCAGATGAGAAAAATTACATTGGCGTTACTTAATCACCAGAAATTTTAAATCACATTATTGCTTGCTGACACTATCTCAAAAGAGGTACTGGAAATGTATTGTCTAAACTCAACTATAAAAATGAAACAACTTTACTTTCGTATCAAATCAAGCATTATATTATTACTGCCATTACTGCTGATGACCTGTCTTGTTTCTGGACAGCAAAATTCTAATCCGGTAAAAGGTGAAGTGAAAAATCAAAAAGGGGAGGCTCTTCAAGGTGTCACAGTAACTATCCAGAATAAGGACAGTGCTGTTATTGCAACTTCTGTAACTGATGCATCAGGTACATTTATTGTTAACAGTTTGCAACCTGGAAATTAGCCAAAGGTTAGGTTTGACAGTTCTTGACAATAGTTTCTATATTACTAAAATAAGAAACCAGGGAACCATTTTAAAAACATGACGACATCGAAAAACCAAAAGAGCAGAAAATAAAAAGATAAAAAATGATAAAAGGTGTTCATGCTATGTTTTATAGTTCAGATGCATCCGGGCTTAGAGATTTTTTTCGCGATAAACTTGATTTGAAAGCAACTGACACAGGAGATGGTTGGTTAATTTTTGATCTTCCGGAGGCAGACCTTGGTTGTCATCCCTCAGACGAAGATCAGGGTGTGCCATCCGGTACTCACGACATTTCTTTTTATTGCGACAATATTGAAGAAACCGTTAACAAATTAAAAGCAAAAGGTGTTGAGTTTAAAGGAGACATTGAAGACCAGGGATATGGATTAGTAACATACTTTTATGCTCCCGGAAATTTCAGTATCCAACTGTATCAGCCTAAATATC
>Ga0183260_10001790_pt1 | contig 17898 bp, 18 predicted proteins | sample AntDrymUQ4972206_2_FD_129768 | JGI IMG/M metagenome (GOLD analysis project Ga0183260, IMG submission 129768) | Polar desert sand microbial communities from Dry Valleys, Antarctica - metaG UQ497 (22.06) (version 2) (version 2) | ecosystem: Environmental > Terrestrial > Soil > Desert | place...
GCCGGCTGGGCAGAGCCCGACCTGCGCCAGGTGGTGCAGTCTGCGGTGGACCACGCCAACCGCGCGGTGTCGAGAGCCGAGTCGATCCGCCGGTTCCGGCTGCTCGCCGAGGACTGGACCGAGGAGGGCGGGCACCTCACCCCCAGCCTCGAGCTCCGACGAGCGCACGTGCTCCGCGACTTCCGCACCGACATCGAGTCCCTCTACGCCTGACCGCACCCGCCGCCCGAGGTCAGCCGTTCGGCCCAGCACCGGCTCCGACCAGGTGAGCGCGCCGTCCAACGACGGGGCGGAACCGCGTCCGATTCATTCCTGCTGCCCGGCCGCGACCATAACGTCAGGTCTCGACGTGAGGTGTTGCATCGGTCGCCTCGCCCACCACCCACTGATCGCTAGGACCTGACATGGGACGAAGGACAGTCATCCTCATCGCGGCATTCCTGATTGCCGGACTGGGAGCCTCGCTCGTCTTCCTGTACGTGCAGGGAGTCGACCAGCGTGCCCAGGCGGAGGCAGAGCCGGTCCAGGTCATGACCGTCACGGAGCCGATCGCCGCCGGCGAGTCGGTCGCCGAGGCCGAGAAGGCCGGCAAGTTCGCACTGACCGAGGTGGCAGGCGCGTCGGTCCTCGACAACGCGCTGTCGGACACCACGACGATCGCCGACCAGGTCGCGGTGACCCCGCTCTACAAGGGCGAGCAGGTCGTGGCCGCGAAGTTCGGCCAGATCGGCTCACAGAGCCGCATCAGCATCCCCGGCAAGGCGATAGCCGTGAGCGTCCAGCTGTCAGACCCGCAGCGGGTCGCGGGCTTCGTGTCCCCCGGATCGCAGGTGGCGGTCTTCTCCACCGTCGGCGCGAGCTGTGAGACCAAGAACGTCAACATTGCCCAGCCCTTCACCGGACTGCTGCTCGAAGACGCGCCCGTGGTCGGGGTGGGTCAGACCGGACTGAGCTCGACCACCACGGTGAGCGAGAACGGGGAGCAGACGACCGAGGAGGTTCCCACCACGGTCCTCACCCTCGGCCTCGACCAGGCGGACGCCGAGAAGCTGATCCTCGCGTCCCAGGCCAGCTGCCTGTCCGTCGGCCTGCGGACCGACAAGTCCGTCGTCGGGCCATCACCGGGCGTCGCCTTCGCCGACCTGTTCGGCGAGGGGTGAGGCGGTCATGACGACCATCGTCGAGCACGACGCCACCGTCGCACGCCGGTTCGCTGATGCAGCCGGACCTGCCGAGGTCCTCAACTCGATGGAGCAGGTCAAGGTGCACCTCTCCAACCGGCCGCAGGAGTTCGTCCTCATCCTCGGGCCCAGCATCCCGCTTTCGGCGGCCACGGCTCTTGCCGACACCCTGCGGGTCACGCGACCCACCATCGGCGTGATCCTCGTCCGGTCCGATATTGACACCGGCGTGCTCGCAGAAGCGCTGCGTTCCGGCATGCGCGAGGTCGTGGCGCTGGACGACCTGTCCGGGCTCGGCCTGGCGGTGAAGCGCTCGCGGGGTCTGCACGATGCACTGCTGACCGCGATCCCCAGCCAAGCGCCGCCCGAGCCAGCGGGTCGCGTCGTCTCGGTGTTCTCCGCAAAGGGAGGCGTGGGCAAGACCACGATGGCAACCAACCTCGCAGTGGCCCTGGCCGACAACGGGGCCAACGAGGTGTGCCTGGTCGACCTCGACCTGTCGTTCGGTGACGTGGCGATCGCGCTACAGATCTTTCCCACCCGCACGATCGCCGACACCGTTCCGATGCAGGCTCACCTCGACCTCGAGGGGCTGGAGTCGCTGCTCACCGCCTACCGCAGCGGCGTCTTCGCGCTCGCGGCGCCGGTGAACCCGGACGCCAGGGACTCGATCACCCCGCGCCTCGTCGGGAACATCCTCAAGCTGCTGCGGTCCCGGTTCGCCTACGTCGTGATCGACACTCCGCCGGCGTTCGACGACCACGTCCTGCAGGCGTTCGACGAGTCCGACCTGATTGTGCTGGTCGCGACGCCTGACATCCCGGCGCTGAAGAACCTCAAGATCGCCTGCGAGACGATCAGCCTGCTCAACATCCCCAAGGAACAGCTGCGCGTCGTTCTCAACCGGGCTGACTCGCGGGTCGGCATCTCCCCCGAGGAGGTGGCCGCATCCCTCGGCATGTCGATCAGCACGGCGGTCCCGTCATCGCGAGACGTCCCGGCCTCGGTCAACCGCGGTGAGCTGTTGTTCCTGTCGGACCCGCGGCACCCGGTCAGCCAAGGGATCAAGCAGCTCGCGACCGACATCACCAACCTGACACACCCGGCGGACGCACACGCTGCGGCCTCGTCCAGGGTCAACGGTGCAGCCAGGCCGCAGGCGGTGGGTCACAGCAGCAAGCGCAAGCCCGGCCTGTTCACCCGGAAGGCGGCCCGCGCATGAGCCTCGCCGATCGCCTCGCCTCCGCCGAGCGCCAGCGCTCGGGCGCCGCCCCCGCAGCCGGGGGGGAATCCCGCGCCCCGACCGCCAACGCGGCACCCAAGGGTCCCACCAGCGACCCGCTCGCCGACCTCAAGGTGCAGGTGCACCAGTCGTTACTGACCGCCCTCGGCCCCAAGCTCTACGACGCGAACATGGCGCAGAGCGAGCTCGAGTCGATGGTCCGCAAGGCTCTGCAAGAGGTCGTCGCTGCCAACGACACGCCGCTGACGATGATGGACCGCAACCGGGTGACGTCGGAGATCGCCGACGACATCCTCGGCTACGGGCCGATCGAGCCGTTCCTCCGCGACCCGAGCCTCACCGAGGTCATGGTCAACGGCCCGTACGACATCTGGATCGAGCGCAACGGCAAGCTTGCGAAGGTTGACGCGCACTTCGCCGACGAGGCGCACCTGCGCCGGACCATCGACAAGATCGTGGCCCGGATCGGCCGGCGGGTGGACGAGTCGAGCCCGATGGTCGATGCGCGGCTCCCCGACGGCAGCCGGGTCAACGCCGTAATCCCGCCACTCGCTCTCGACGGCTCGCTGCTCACCGTCCGAAAGTTCTCCGCCGACCCGTTCACCGTCGACGACCTGATCAAGTTCGGGTCGTTCACGCCCCGGATGGCCGACTTCCTGCGCGCCTGTGTTGCCGGCCGGCTCAACGTCATCGTCGCCGGCGGCACCGGCGCTGGAAAGACGACCACGCTGAACGTGCTGTCGAGCTTCATCCCCGCCGACGAGCGCATCGTTACCGTCGAGGACGCTGCCGAGCTCCAGCTGCACCAGGAGCACGTGCTGCGGCTGGAGTCCCGCCCCGCGAACATCGAGGGCAAGGGCGAGGTGAGCATCCGCGATCTGGTGCGCAACTGCCTCCGCATGCGTCCCGACCGCATCGTCGTCGGCGAGGTCCGCGACGCGTCCGCGCTGGACATGCTGCAGGCGATGAACACCGGCCACGACGGCTCCATCTGCACCGTGCACGCGAACAGCCCCCGCGACGCCCTCTCCCGGGTCGAGACCATGGTGCTGATGGCCGGCATGGACCTGCCCATGCGGGCGATCCGGGAGCAGATCGCGAGCGCGGTGGACCTTGTGATCCAGCAGGCCCGCCTCAAGGACGGCAGCCGCCGGATCACCCACGTCACCGAGGTGGAGCGAATGGAGGGCGAGGTGGTCACCCTTCAGGACATCTTCTTGTACGACCACTCGGCCGGCTGGGACGAGAACGGGCGGAGCCTCGGCCACCTTCGGGCGACCGGCCTGCGCCCCAAGTTCATGGAGAAGCTCGCGGAGCACGGGGTCAAGATCGACCCGATGGTGTTCGCGATGGACGGCGCGTGATGGCAGGGCGGATGCGGTGGCCCGCGGCGGGGCTGCTGATCCCGATCGCGGTCCTGACCCTGCCGGGCCAGAGCTGGGCGGCCGACGGCCAGATCGACCAGATCGACACCGGGAACGGCCAGGTCGAGGTCTTGTTCTCGCTGCGCGACCTGCCGGCAGGCACAGGTGCGGACCTCGCGTCGGTGGAAGCCACCGTCGACGGCGAGGTGGAGGCGGCCGAGGCGGAGCTGGCCTCGAACGCGGCGTCGGTCGAGCGCGTCACGATGCTGACCATCGACGTCAGCAACAGCATGGCGGGCGACCGGTTCACCCAGGCCAAGGCCGCCGCGGTCACGTTTCTCGACCAGGCCCCGAACGACGTGCTCGTCGGCCTCACCACCTTCGCGAGCGGGACCGAGGTCGTGGTTGCGCCCACCTCAGACCGCGACGAGATCCGGGCCGCGATCGACGACCTCAGCCTGTCCCCCGAGACCGATCTGTACGCCGGGGTCAAGACCGCGGTCGAGGCCCTCCCAGCGGACACCCAGAACAGCCTGCTCGTCCTGTCGGACGGGAAGGACACCTCCGGCGCCGCGGTCGACCCGCTGCTCGAGCAGGTCCGCCGCAGCAGTGCCCGGGTGGACGTGGTGGCCTTGGAGCAGAGCGGCCCCGCGCTACGCACCCTCGAGTCGATCGCCGGCTCGGGCGTCGGCGAGGTCATCAACGCCGCCGATCCGTCTGCGCTGACCGCGGTCTTCGAGCAGCAGGCCGAGGTGCTGGCGTCGCAGGTGCTGGTCACGTTCGCCGTTCCCGACGGCTGGGAGGGCGGCGGCGCGTCCGTGGCCGTCTCGCTGCGCGCCGACGGCCAGACGTACACGGACGAGTCGTTCGTGGCGATCCCCGCGGTTCCCGCGGCGGGCACGACTCCGGACCCGTCCGCGTCCGGCCCGATCCCGGTGGAAGAGCCCATCTTCGCGGTGAGCCGGCCGATGATGCTCGGCGGGCTCGGAGGCCTGGCGCTCGGATGCGCCCTGCTCGGGCTGCTGATGACCGGCACGTTCACGAGCCGGAAGCGGGCCACGCTCGAAGACCGGCTGTCGCCGTACGCCAGCGGCGGCAGGCACGCTCCGGCCGGGCACTCCTCCCCGGGGTCCGGACCTGGCGTTGTGCAGCAGGCCGTCGACGTTACCGAGAGAGTGCTCCGTGGCCGGAGCCTCGACGTCAAGCTGGCCCAGAAGCTGGAGGCGGGCGGCCTCAAGCTGCACGCGGCGGAGTGGCTGCTGCTGCACGCCGGCATCGCCTTCGGCGCGGCCTTCGTTGGCTACGCCGTTAGCGGCCGCATCCTGATGACGGTGGTTGCGTTCGCAGCCGGCGCAGTGCTGCCATACCTCTACCTCACCCGCAAGGCCCGGAAGCGGATCAAGAACTTCAGCTCGCAGCTCGCAGACACCCTGCAACTCATCTCCGGCAGCCTGAGCGCCGGCCTGTCAATGGTCCAGTCGCTCGACACGGTCGTGCGCGAGGGCCAGGAGCCGGTGTCGAGCGAGTTCCGGCGGGCGCTGGTCGAGCAGCGACTGGGCGTCGACATCGAGGCTGCACTCGACGGGGTCGCGCAGCGAATGGGCAGCGACGACTTCGCCTGGGTCGTGATGGCGATCCGGATCCAGCGCGAGGTGGGCGGCAACCTTGCCGAGCTGCTGCTCACCGTGGCCAAGACCCTGCGGGAGCGGGAGTACCTGCGCCGCCAGGTCAGCACGTTGTCGGCCGAGGGCCGGCTGTCGGCCTGGATCCTCGGCGGGCTGCCCCCAGGCTTCTTTGTCTACCTGATGCTGGTCCGGCCCGAGTACCTCGAGCCGATGCTCGGCACCACGCTGGGCTGGATGATGCTCGGCGCAGCCACAGTGATGATGGGCCTCGGCACGGTGGTGCTGAGGAAGGTAGTAAAGGTGGAGGTCTGAGATGAACCCCACGCTGCTCCTGGCGCTCGGCTCGCTGGCCATCTTCGCCGCGATCGTGCTCTGTCTCGTCGGCTTCGGGGTCCTGTCAGCCAACCGGTCGGGCGTCGGGCGGTCGCTGGAGGTGTGCTCGAGGCGTTCACCCAGGCCCCGGAGACGATGAAGGCCGAGCTCGACCCCGGCTTCCGCAAGCGCGTGCTCGACCCGACCGGTACTTGGTTCGGCAAGCTGGGCCGGCGGCTTACGCCGACCGACCACCACACCCGGATGCGCGGCAAGCTCGACGCCGCCGGCAACCCGTCCGGCTGGTCGGTCGAGCGGATCACCGCGACGAAAGCCGTCGGCTTCGTCGCCGGCCTTTCGTTTGGGCTGATGGTGGTCCTGCTGCTGGGACTGTCCGCGGTCCCGGCCGTAGCCACCGCGGTGGGGCTGTCGCTTGCCGGGTACTACGCGATCGACTTCTGGCTGTACCAGAAGGCGTACGACCGGGCGGACAAGATGCGCCGGGAGATCGCCGACTCGATCGACCTTCTGACGATCTCGGTGGAGGCCGGACTGGGCTTCGACCAGGCCCTTGCGCATGTGGCCAAGAACACCGACGGCCCGCTCGCGGAGGAGTTCAGCCGGGTGCTGCAGGAGATGCAGATCGGCATGGGCCGCAGTGAGGCGCTGCGCGGGCTGGGCGAGCGCAGCAGGCTGCCCGAGCTGAAGAGCTTCACCACCGCCATGGTCCAGGCCGACGCCTTCGGCATCCCCGTGGGCAAGGTGTTGCGCGTGCAGTCGTCCGAGCTGCGGCTAAAGCGCCGCCAGGTCGCGGAGGAGAAGGCGCAGAAGGTGCCGGTCAAGATCCTGTTCCCGCTGATCTTCTTCATCCTCCCGACCCTGTTCATCATCGTGATGGGCCCCGGTGCCATCACGATGATGCAGTCTTTCGGATCTGGCGGGCTCTGACCAACAGTGCTCGTCCGCATACCCTCTGGGACGACAGACCACACACCGGGAGGGGAACGGCGCTCGTGCAGGCCCTGCGCAGGCTGACCCGCGAACAGCTTGCCACCGTCGGCGCGCGGGCGTTCGGCGCCGTCACCGTGTTCCTGCTCGCCGGCCTCGACATGTCGTCGCGGGCCGTGATCACCGCAGCGGCCATCTGCGGGCTGGCCGCTGCGATGGCCGCGCTGACGCTGCGCTTCCCGCATCTGCTCGGTCAGCTGGCGCTGCTCGAGGCGCTGATCGCGGGCGTGCTCATCGGGTCGTCGTTGAACACCGAGACCGGCGCGCTTGCGTACTGTGTCGTCCCACCGTTCGTCGCCGGTATCGCCCGCGCTCGGAGCCATGCCGCGGCCGCGATCGTCACCCAGTTCGTGTGCATCGACCTGCTCACCCTGTCCCGGTTCGAGTCACCGGCGGTCCAGACCCGGCTCGAGCTGTCGCTTCCCTGGCTCGCCACCAGCGTGGGCGCCGCCCTGCTCGGGTACTGGCTGGTCCATGACACGACGCCCGAGACCGGCGGCGACAACACCGACTACGAGTCCGCCCGCCGGCTGCTGACCCAGCTGCGCACCGTTGCGCGCCGGCTGTCGGCCGGACTCGACCCGGTGGGCATCGCCCAGCAGATCCTCACGGAGGTGGAGCGGCGGATGCACGTGTCGCTGGCCGTCGTCCTCGCCCTCTCGGAGGGCGGGACCCTGCAGCCGCTGGCCGAGCTCGGCGACGGCGCTGCGCGCGACCTCACCGGCGAGGACCCCATCGTCCTGGACGCCTGGACGAACGAGTCGCCGGTACAGCGACCAACCGGGCCGCCTGGCAGCACCCGCTACATCCGGCTTGCGGTGCCGCTCCAGGTGGGCGTCCGCGTCGTCGGCGTCGTCGTAGTCGAGACCGACCGCACACTCACAGGCGCGGAGCTCAAGGATGTACGGGAAGCGCTGTCAGAGATCTCGCTGCGACTCGACACGGCCTTGGTGTTCGACGAGGTGCGATCGCTCGCCACCGCCGAGGAGCGCCGCCGGCTCGCCCGCGAGATTCACGACGGGATCGCTCAGGAGATTGCCTCGGTCGGCTATCTCGTCGACGGCATGGTGGCCGACGCGGACGAGCACCAGAAGGGCGACCTCAAGCAGCTGCGCCAGGAGCTGAGCCGGCTCACCAGCGAGCTGCGGTTGTCGATCTTCGACCTCCGCACCGAGGTGAGTCCGACCGCGAGCCTCGGCGCCGTCCTGGCCGACCACGTCCGGCTGGTCGGGTCCCGCTCGGGGATGACCGTGCACCTGTCGCTGGCCGAGGGGGCGAAGCGGCTGCCGGCGCAGACCGAGACGGAGATCCTCCGGATCGCCCAGGAGGCGGTCACCAACGCCCGCAAGCACTCAGGGGCGAGAAGCCTGCACGTGTCCTTGTCGGTCGAGGCCCCGTACGCCCGGCTGGTCGTGTCCGACGACGGTCGCGGTCTCGGGGTGGCCCGCGACGACAGCTTCGGTATCAAGACGATGCGGGAGCGCTCCGACCGCATCGGCGCGGCCCTCAGGGTTCGCAACAAGACCACCGGAACGTCGGGCACCGAGGTGATCCTCGTGCTCGAAGATCGGCGCAAGAACCCGCGAGTCGTACCACGAAACACCTTTGATCACATAGCGTGACCTTTGGCACCCCCTGCGCGGGCGTGTCGGGACGGGTCATGGAAAGGGAATGACGATGGCCACATCGGTCCTGCTCATCGATGATCACGACCTCATCCGACAGGGGCTGCGGCGCGCCTTCGAGCGCAACGAGGACTTCCGAGTCCTCGGGGAGGCTGCGAGCCTCGGCCAGGGCGAGCAGATGGTCGCCTCGCTCAAGCCGCAGGTCGTCGTGATCGACGTCCGGCTGCCGGACGGCTCCGGTCTGGACCTGGTCCGCAAGATGCGCCAGCACGTCCCCGGCCTTGGCATCGTCGTTCTCACCATGTATGCCGGCGACGAGCAGCTGTTCGCCGCTCTCGACTCCGGGGCGTCGGCCTTCGTGCCGAAGGACGCGCCCGCCGAGGACGTGGTGGCCGCCGCCCGGCACGCGGCGGTGTCGCCCCGGTCGTTCACCGCACCTGACCTCGCCGAGGCGATGCAGCGCCGGCTCAAGCCCACCGGACCGCAGCTGTCACCGCGCGAGCGCGAGGTGCTCGACCTGCTCGCCGAGGGCCTCGGCGTCGCGGCGATCGCCCGCAAGCTCTACATCTCCGAGTCGACCGCGAAGACGCACATCTCGAAGATCTACGACAAGCTCGGCGCCGCCAACCGGGCCCAGGCGATCATGAACGCGATCCGGGCCGGCCTGATCAAGGGCCACTCCTCCCAAGTCTGACCGGGTCCATCGCCCGGCCGGCTGCCGGGGGCGCGCAGCGGTGCCGCTGGGTCGGGTGTGACAGGGGCGGTGTGCGGCTGGCCGAGACGCTGAGTCGCCGCTCACCCGTTTGGGCAGCCGGGTCTGACCGGCCAACGGATACACAGAGTGACGGAGCCGCGACAGACTTCGGGGTGTCGAAAGGACCGCGTCCCAACCGGGGGCGCAACCCAACACCCTCGGAGGGCACGACATGAAGCTCGCAGTTCGCACCCACCTGTTCCTCGCGCGGATGCGTGACGAGAAGGGCGCCTCGGCCGTGGAGTACGGCCTGCTCGTCGCCCTGATCGCCGCCGTGATCGTGCTGGCCGTTCTGACCCTCGGCCAGACCGTCCTCGGCGCGTTCAACGACACCAACGACGGCATCACCGGCGGCGGCGGCGCCTGATCGCGCTGTCCTGATCCCGCAAACCGAGGAAGGGGGTCGTGACCGCGGTCACGACCCCCTTCTTCGTACCCCAACCCTGGAGGGGGACGACATGCGAGCACAGCTAACCCGGATCAACCGGCAGCGCCGGGACACCGGCGCCTCGTCGGTCGAGTACGGCCTGATCGCCGTCCTCATCGCCGCGGTCGTCGTCGTCGCGGTAATCGCCCTGGGGTTGTCGACGAATGGCGCCATGCAAGCACCGTGCGACGCGCTCGCCGAAGGCGGCGGCGCTGCCCAGTGCTGACACCAGTGCTGACACCCCTCACCTGACCTCGGCAGCCACCCAACCCTCGGCCAGCGCGATCCGCTCGGCGACGGTGGGGTGGCTGCCGAACCATGTCTGGAGCAACCACGGCGGGTCCGGGTCGCTCAGGTTCGACGTCGCCAGCCGACGTTGCATCGCCTCGAACGTCGTCGGCTCCCCCGTCAGCGCCACCGAGTGCACGTCTGCCCGCGCCTCGAAGGCCCGGCTGACCAGGTTCTCGGCCGGCAGCGCCAGCAGCATCCCGATCGCGGCGAGGCCCAGCACCATCGGGACGGCCTCCGGCCGGCCCAACGGCCGAGGCAGCCCCTCGACGCCGGCCCAGCGCCGCACCCGGCCGGTCCCCGCCAGCAGCACCAGCAGCGTGACCCCCACCATCGTCGACGTGGCACCCAGGACCGTCCCGGTCAGGACGTCGTCGGTGCCCGCGTGCCCCAGCTCGTGCGCGACCACCAGCCGCACCTCGTCGTCGGGAGCGTCGGCCAGCAGGGTGTCGGTCACGACGATCCGCCGGGTCGAGCCGAACCCAGACACGTACGCGTTCAGCGTCGTCGTCCGGCGGGACGCGTCGGCGACGAGCACCTCGTCCACCTCGATCCCGTCCGCGGCGGCGAGCCGCACCAGCGAGGTGCGCAACGGCTCGTCCGTCATCGGGGTGAAGCGGTTGAACACCGGCTCGACCAGGACCGGGTAGACGAACGACCCGGCGACCACGAGTGCACCGACCGCCGCCGAGGCCAGCAGCCACCAGCCCCGCCGACCCCATCGCGCGCACGCCACCAGCACCAGCACGGCCAGCGCCGTCGCCACCGTCTGCACCAACACCCCGCGGCCGACATCGAGCGCCCAGCCTGACCAGGTCAGCGTCGACAGCCCTGCATCCCGGCGGGCCAGCTCGGCCGGGACCGACAGCGGTAGGACGGCCACCCGTCCGATCACCACCAGCACCAGCACGGCGAGGACGACCTGCACCGGCCAGAACCGACGGGCCGGGAGTCGACGGACCAGCCGCGCGCCCCACGGGGTCAGGCCGAACAGCAGCGCTACCGCCACCGACACCCCCGTCGCCGCCAGCCCGAGCGGCACGGCCAGGTCGCGGTAGTCGGCGATGGCCCGCAGCACGTCTGCTGGCAGCCCACCGGTCGGGTCGATCGGTGCCAGCTCCCCCCCTGGCAGCCAGTCCCACGGCACGACCAGTGCGGCCACGACCAGGGTCGCAGTGGTGGTCAGCGCGAGCCACGCCCACGCGCCGCGCCGCTCAGCTGCGGACACTGACCAGCCTGTCCAGCTCGGCTCGCCAGCTGCGGGTCAGCGCGCCCACCCCGACGCCGGTGGTCGCCCGCAGCGCAGGCCCGACCGCATCGCCGGCGACCGCGGCGCGGTAGAAGTCGACGGTCGCGTCCGTCCCGACCCGCTGGTCAAGCGCCCGAAACGCCAACCAGGCCAGCTCGTAGGCCCGGCCGAGGCCGTGCGCATCGGTGGCGAAGTCGGCAGCGCTCGGCAGCTCGCGGGGTACGCCGTCGCGGCGGGCGGCGGTGATCGCGCGGGCGGCGGCGACGCGTACGGGAACGGCGCCGTCTCGGAGCGCGACGAAGTCGGCGAACCCCTCTGCGACCCACAGCGGCAACCGCACTGAGGTAGCTCCGGTCACGACATGGGTGGCCTCGTGTGCGAGCACGACTCCGGCGGCCACGGGACCCAGCCGGTCGAACACGGGCGGGTTGAGCAGCACCTGCACTGGCGCCTGGCTGCGCACCGACCCGTCTGCGGTGGTGGTGACTGCGGCGATCGCCGCGTAGTCGGACCGGTCGGCGACCAGCTCGGCGAACTGGGTTGCGGTACCTGGTGCGACCACGATCAAGGACGTTCGCGCTCCGCTGTCCGGCAGCACCGCGCCGACCTCTCGGTCGGCCGCCGCCACGAGGCGCAGCAGCTCCCCCGGCAAAGACCGCCCCGCCAGCCCGACCACCGAGGCACCGCCTCGCGTCGTGACCACGTCGAGCGGCGCCAGCGCCCACAGCGGCGCAGGCTCGCCAGCGCGGGCCTCGAGGTCGAGGAGACTCCCGACCGGCTGCCCGGTCGACGACTCGGTGCCGACGTCGTCAACGGTGTGCACGAGCTCCAGCTCGTTGGTGGCTGCCACCGACCAGCCGGCGCGCTCCCACATCACCTCGACCACGGCCACGGCGCGCCCCGCGGCCGCACGCCCCGGGGACACCGCCCCTGGGCGCGCGGCCGACGACACCCAGCGCAGGTCGAGGCGCCCGACGTCGAGCGCGGTCAGCGCCTGCCAGGTCGCCTCGGTCGCGCGCCGGGCCCGAGATCCAGTGGCGGCAAGCGCCGTGAAGTCGCGCCGACTACCGCTGTCCCAGGCCCGCTCGAGCTCGTCGACGAGCAACCGGCCGGAGGCCTCGGCGGCCGGCGCTGATGGCGAGCCGGGAGCCGTACCCAAGGGCTGCGGGGCCGAGTCGCCGCCGTCCGCGATGGCCGCGACGAGCACGGCGGTGACAACTGTGGCGGTGAGCACGAGCACGGCGACCACGGCGCCACGACGCCCTGGTCGGACGGGCGGCGCGTCAGGTGTGCTCACCCAACGATGGTAGGCAGCGCGGCGGCGGGCTCAGCCGACGCGGCGGACTGCGGCCAGCGGCATCATGTCGACGTCGACCACCTGCACCGTCGTCGACGAGTTCGGCGCGTGGACGAGCCGCCCGTTGCCGATGTACATCCCCACGTGGCTGATCGGCGAGTAGTAGAAGACCAGGTCACCCGGCTGCATGGCCGACGGCGACACAGGCACGCCCATCCCTGCCTGCATCGACGACGAGTGCGGCAGCGAGACCCCGGCGGCGCGCCAGGCGAACATGGTGAGCCCGGAGCAGTCGAACGCGTCCGGACCCGCGGCGCCGTAGCTGTACGGGTCGCCGACCTGCGCCAGCGCGGTGGCGACGGCCGTGCCGGCGTTCCCACTGGCCGGTGCCGCCGCCGGCACCGGCGCCTGCGGGACCGCGCGGGTGGTGGTCCGGCTGGTGGTGGTCCGGCTGGTGGTGGTCCGGCTGGTTGTGCTGGCCTGCCGTGCGGCGATCCGCGCCGCCCGCTCCTCCTCGAGCTCGGCGAGCAGCTCCTCGGCTGCCTCTGCCTTGTCGAGGGCCTCGGCCTTGTCGTCGGCGGCCTGCGCCTCCGCCTCCTCGATCTCGGCCAGCTGGCCCTGCGCCTGCTGCTGGCGCAGCTCGAGCTGGGCCCTCGAGTTCTCGTACGACGTGAGCATGTCTGCGGTCTGGTCGGAGTAGGACTCCATCGCGAGCATGGAGGCGACGAAGGTGTCCGGGTCGTCGGCGCCGAGCAGCCGCGCAGCGGTGTCGACACCCCCGGTCGACTCGGCCTGCGCGAGCACGAGCTGCTCGACCTGACCGCGCAGGTCCTCGGTCTCCTTCCTCTGCGACCGTACGTCGGAGCGGACAGCGAACAGCGCTTCGCGGGCGTCGGCCACCTGCTCGTTGATCGTGTTGTAGCGCTCGATGGCCTGCTCGGCCTCGTGCTGCAGCTGGCCGACTCGGTCGTTGACCTCGGCGATGCTCGGGTCGGGATCGGCACTCGCGGACGGGGAGACCAGCCCGGCAACGACGACCGCCGCCGAGGCGGCGACGGTCAGACGGACAAAACGCGACTTCCGGCCGGTCATCACGCTCGGTCGGTCTCCCTCACACTCGTTGACGCCCTCTGCACCGGCCGGGCGCAGGACCCCCAGCCTGGCGTGGTACCGGATCCGCAGCCGGGCCCGCTGTCGGCCCGAGGATGGCGCGGTGCCCGAGTCGGCAAAGGATCGCCGGCTGGTGCGGACACCGGGCGCGACCTTACCCACGGGTCAACACAAGGATCAACACCGACCCTCCGGTAGTGGGCAACGTCTCTCCTGGTGACCCGCGATGACGGAGAGTCAGCGTCACGGACAGTCCTCTCGGCCGAGTGCTGGGTCCACTGAACGGACCAGCCGCAACGGCGGCACCAGCCCCGCCTCGGCGAGCGTGTCCAGCGCCGACAGCTCGTCCGGGTCGAGCTGCCGCGGCGGCGGAGGCCCGAGCAGCACGGTGACCACGCAGTCCGCGCAGGCCGGGCCACGGGCTGCGCAGTGGTCGCAGTCGACCAGGAGCGACTCCGGCTCGGCTCCGCGTGGTGCGGCCGAGCCAGGCCTCGGGTCTGGCGGTGCGTCGGTCACGGCCGTGACTCCTTCCAGTGCGGAGCACGGACGCTAACCCCCGCCACCGACACCCTCTGCGATCCGCTGCGGGCCGCTCAGGCTCCCCTGAGAGTGACGTTTCTGCGGCCAGAACCGGGAGAAGTCGGACATCAGCGTCACTCTCAACGGACCGATGCTCAGCCGCGAGCGAGCAGCGCGAGCAACGTCGCCGAGGGCACGGCGCGGGCGCCGGCTGACTCCGCCTCGGCCGCGACCTCGCCATCGGTCGACACCACGACCACCGGGCGACCCGGCGGCTCGACACGGACCAGCTCGGCGATCAGCTCGTCCGCGGTCTGACCAGCGCGGCTGAACGTCACCCGGACGCCCCGTGGCCCTGCCACCGGCGGCGGGTGCCGCAGCACCGCGCCATCGAACACGACGGTGACCTCCGCGCCCGTACGTGCCACCACCGGAGCGAGCCCGCGCAGCAGCCGGGCGCGCTGCCCGTCGAGCGGCAAGGACGGATAGCCGGTCTTGGTGACGTTGTAGCCGTCGACGACCAGGTGCACCCGCGGCAAGGCGAGCAACTGGTCGAGCAGGGCGGGGTCGTCGGCGCGGAGGGCAGGTCCGGCCACACCGACGACGCTGGTGACGGCTGGGGTGGCGACCACCACGGTGTCGGCCGGCAGGACATCGACCGCCGGCAGGGCGAGCTCACGGCGCAGGCCTTGGATGGCGCCCTCGAGGGTCTCCACCAGCAGCCGCGCGCGGGTGGTGGCCGCGTCCCGGGAGGCCCGGTCCCCGCTGCGCTGCTCGGCGGCGAGCGTCTCGGCCTCCGCCAGCCGGGCCCGCAGCCGGCGGGCCGCGGCGTCGGCCGACGCCGCCCGCTCGGCGGCACGCTCCCTGGCCTGCTCCGCCTCGACGGTGGTCCGTTCGACGGACGCCTGCGCCTCCAGCAGCCGCCGTCGCAAGTCGGCGAGCCGACGCCGTAGCTCGGCGTTGTCCGCCTTCACCGCGGCGAGCTGTTCGCGTCCCCGCTCCTTCACCTGGCGCAGCTCGGCCTCGGTCTCGACCAGCTGGGAGCGGGTGCGCGCCCGGTCCACGTCGTCGGTCGCTGCCGCCCGCTCCTCCCGGTCGCGCCTGGACTGCGCACCCGCCGCCCGCACCCGGTCCTGCCAGCCGGCGGGGCGCAGCAGGTACGCCAGCGCGGCGACCTCGACCGGGTCGGCCGCAGGCAGGGCCACCCCGTCCGACACGGGGCCGGCGAGGTCGCTGTGCCGGCTCCGCACCTGGGTCGCAACCCGCTGCCTGAACGCCTCGTCGGTGTCCAGCGCCACGGCGATCTGGGTGCCGGCGCGCTGGACCCGGCGTCGCGCGGGGGTGAACGACGCGACCGGTCGCAGCGACCCGGGGAGCTGGTCTCGTGCCAGCGCCGGCAGCAGCTCGGCGGCGAGCTCGACCACCCGCGCCCGTACGGGTGCCGGGAGCTCCGGTTGGTCCGGCTCGGCGAGCTCGTCAGCCGGCATCAGCGGCATCGGGACCAGGCTCGACAGCAGTGCGGGGCACGTACTCGATCGCGTCGCAGCGACCGCACCACCGGCAGGTGACGCTGGCGACCGAGTCGGTCAGCGTCGTGGTGTCGTCGACGGCCGGTGCGCCGGCCAGGTCGACGTGCCAGAACTCGCTCGTCGTCGTGGTGCGCACGACGTCGAACCGGGTCAGGTTGCCGCACCCGGCGCAGCGCCAACGTTCGTGCCGACCGGGCATCCTTGCGGCGGTCGGCTCGGTCATGGCGACAACGCTAGCGGCGACCCCCGACGCCGACCGCGTGGGAGCACCGAACCGTCGGTGGCCACACCTAGCGTCACCGCCATGTCCTCCGGGCGGCTCGCTGGGCCCATCTCCGTGCAGGCGACCTTCGACGAGCTCGGTCACCCGCTGCGTGGCGTCACGTTCTGCGTCGTCGACCTCGAGACAACCGGAGGGTCGGCGGCCGCTGGGTCTCGGATCACCGAGGTCGGCGCCGTCAAGGTGCGCGGCGGGGAGGTGCTCGGCGAGTTCCAGACCCTGGTCGACCCGGTGGCGCCGATCCCCGCGTTCATCGCGGTCCTGACCGGCATCACCGACCAGATGGTCGCCGGCGCCCCGCGGATCGAAGCCGTGTTACCCGCGTTCCTCGAGTTCGCCCGCGGCTGCGTGCTGGTCGCCCACAACGCGCCGTTCGACGTCGGCTTCCTCCGCCACGCAGCCGGTGAGCTCCAGGAGCCGTGGCCGGCGTTCGACGTGCTGGACACCGCGCTGCTGGCCCGGCGGGTCGTGACACGGGACGAAGCGCCCAACTGCCGGCTCGCGACGCTGGCCCGGGTGTTCCGCGCGCGCACCACCCCGACGCACCGGGCGCTCCAAGATGCCCGCGCCACCGTCGACGTGCTGCACGGGATGATCGAACGGTTGGGGGGACTCGGCGTGCACACACTGGAGGAGCTGGCCAGCTTCTCCGCCAGAGTCAGCGCCGAGCAGCGGCGCAAGCGGCACCTCGCAGAGCCGCTGCCGCACGCGCCCGGGATCTACCTCTTCCGCGGCCCGGCGGACGAGGTCCTCTACGTCGGCACCTCGCGCGACCTGCGGACCCGCGTGCGCCGCTACTTCACCGCCGGCGAGACGCGCAGCCGGATGGGCGAGATGGTCAGTCTCGCGGAGCGGGTCGACGCGATCGTGTGCGCCACCCCACTGGAGGCCAAAGTGCGCGAGCTGCGACTGATCGCCCAGCACAAGCCGCGCTACAACCGCCGCTCCCGACACCCCGAACGCGCCCTGTGGCTCAAGCTCACCGTCGAGCCGTGGCCACGGCTGTCCGTCGTCCGCGGTGTCCTCGACGACGGCGCGGACTACGCCGGTCCGTTCGGGTCCCGACGCGCGGCCGAGCAGGCGATGACCGCCCTGCACGAGACCTTCGGTATCCGGCAGTGCGCCGGCCGGCTGCCCCGGCAGGCAAGCCGCACCGCCTGCGCCCTCGCCGAGATGGACCGCTGCCTGTCGCCGTGTGACGGGGCGGTCGACCCCGACACGTACGCGCGCGAAGTCGGTCGGGTACGCGAGGTCCTGGTCTCCCGTCCGGAGTCGGTCCGCGCCCGGCTGGCCGAGACGATGGACCGGTTGGCCGACCAGGAACGGTTCGAGGACGCCGGCAGGCACCGGGACCGGCTGGCCGCCCTTGTGCGCGGCACCGCGCGCAGCCAGCGGCTGGTCGGGCTGACCGGCTGCCGCGAGCTGGTCGCCGCCCGACGCGGCGACGACGGATGCTGGCAGGTGCACGTGGTCCGCTTCGGGCGGCTAAGCGCGGCTGGGGTCATCCCGCGAACCGCCAGCGCCCGTGACTGGGTCCGCGACCTGCGCGCCGCGGCCGAGACCGTTGTGCCCGGACCTGGCCCGGCTCCGGCGGCCATCCCCGCGGAGTCCGAGCTGCTGCTGCGCTGGCTCGAGTCCGCGGGCGTGCGCCTGGTGCACGTCGACGGCGACTGGACCTGTCCGCTCGGCGGCGCCCGGCGGCTGCTGCCGGTGCTCGACGCGGCCGCCGACGCCCGGTCAGTGCTGGTGCCGTTCGACGAACCGGCACGCCGATAGGCTCGCGGCGTGATCACCGCGATCGTCTTCGTCCAGGCCGAAGTGGCGCGTATCCCCGAGGTCGCCGAGCAGATCGCGGACCTCGACGGGGTTAGCGAGGTCTACTCGGTGACCGGTGACGTCGACCTCATCGTCATGGTCAGGGTGCGCACCCACGACGACGTCGCCGCGGTGGTCGCGGACCGGCTCAACAAGGTCTCCGGCGTCGAGTCCACCGAGACCCACATCGCGTTCCGGACGTACAGCCAGCACGACCTGGAGTCGGCGTTCAGCCTCGGCACCGGCGGCTGAGGTCAGGGGCGGGCGGGCGC
>Ga0183260_10001791_pt1 | contig 17895 bp, 14 predicted proteins | sample AntDrymUQ4972206_2_FD_129768 | JGI IMG/M metagenome (GOLD analysis project Ga0183260, IMG submission 129768) | Polar desert sand microbial communities from Dry Valleys, Antarctica - metaG UQ497 (22.06) (version 2) (version 2) | ecosystem: Environmental > Terrestrial > Soil > Desert | place...
GCGACCTACCACGCGTACGCCGGGGCGCTGCTGCGTGAGCACGGCCTGCGCCTCGGCTTCGAGCCCGAGCTGCGGCTGGTGGCCGACGCCAGCCGCTACCAGCTCGCGGCGCGCGCCATCGGGTCGTTCCGCGGCGTCCGCGAGCATCTGTCGATCTCCATGCCGACGCTGATCAGCCAGGTCATCGGCCTCGACAACGAGCTGTGCGACCACCTGGTCGACATCGACGACGTGCGTGCCTTCGACCGCGACCTGCGGCTGGAGCTTGCGGAGGAGAAGCAGATCAGGGACGTGCTCGACGTCGCGGTGGCCTCCCACGTACGCGACGAGCTGCTCGACCTTGTCGAGGCGTACCGGCAGGCCAAATCCGACGCCGGGGTCGTCGAGTTCGCCGACCAGATGGCGCGCGGAGCACTGCTCGCCGAGCGCTGCCCGCCGGTCGGCGCGCTGGAACGCGACCGCTTCCGGGTGGTGCTGCTCGACGAGTACCAGGACACCTCGGTGTCGCAGCGCCGGATGCTGCAGGGCTTGTTCGCGGGCACCGCGTCGGCGGCGGGGCGGGGACACCCCGTGACGGCTGTCGGCGATCCCTGCCAGGCGATCTACGGCTGGCGCGGCGCCTCGGTCGACAACATCGACAGCTTCCCGGCCCACTTCCCGCGCGCCGATGGCCGCGCCGCGCGGCGCTTCGCGCTGTCGGTCAACCGTCGCTGCGCCCACCGCGTGCTCACCGCCGCCAACGACATCGCCGGGCCGCTCTACGCCGTGCACGATGGCGCCGAGCCCCTGGTCGCCCCCCTCGATGCGGCGGCCGGCCGACTGCGCGTACGCCTGCACCACACGGTCGTGGACGAGGTCGCCGCGGTCGTCGACGACGTGCAGCGGCTCGGCGCATGGCTTGCAGGTGAGGATGGGGCGGGCAGCTGGTCCGACATCGCCGTGCTCGTACGCGACGGCAACGAACGCGGCGCGCTCGCCGCCGGGCTGCGCGGCCGAGGCATCCCTGTCGAGGTGGTTGGACTCGCCGGACTGCTGACCCAGCCGGAGGTCGCCGACGTGCTGGCCACCCTGCGGTGCCTGTCGTCGCTCACCGCCAACGCCGACCTGCTGCGGCTGCTCGCCGGGCCCCGCTGGCGTATCGGCCCGCGTGACCTGGCCCTGCTCGGCGCCCGGGCCCGCGAGCTCGCCCGCACCGACCGCCTCGGCGGCACCGGGTTGCACTCCCGGCTCGACGCGGCCGTCTCCGGTGTCGATGACACCGAGGTGGTGTCGCTGTCCGACGCGTTGGACGACCCCGGTGCACGCGGCTTCTCCGCCGAGGCGCGGATACGGTTCGCCGCGCTGTCCGCCGAGCTCACGGCGCTGCGGCAGGCGGCCGGCGACCCGTTGGTCGACCTGGTCCGCCGCGTCATCGACACGCTCGGGGTCGACGTCGAGCTGGCGGTGGAGTCCGGTCCGGCCGCCGAGCTGGCCCGCGACAACCTGGCGCTGTTCGTCGACTCGGTCGCCGACTTCGCCGGCACCGACCTTAGTGCTGGGCTCTACGGGTTGCTGGCCTACCTCGACGCCGAGCTCGAGCACAACAAGGGCATGGGCGTCGCCGACCCCGGACGGGCCGACTCCGTCAAACTGCTCACCGTGCATGCCGCGAAGGGGCTGGAGTGGCGAGCCGTGGTGCTCCCGTTCCTGTCCGCCGGGGTGTTCCCGTCCACGACCGGGCGGTCGCGCTGGGAGCGCACCGCCGCCGCGGTGCCGGTGCCGCTGCGCGGCGACGCCGACGCGCTGCCCGCCCTGTCGTCGTGGGGCAAGGCCGACCGCGACGCCTACGCCCGGGCCCACCGTGAGCTGCAGCAGCTGGAGGAGCGGCGGCTCGCCTACGTCGCGGTGACCCGCGCCAAGGAGCTGGTGGTGGCCAGTGGCCACTGGTGGGGCCGCACGCAGAAGAATCCGCGCGGCCCGTCGCCGTACCTGTCGACCCTGCGGCCGCACGCCGAGGCGGTCGGCGGCGACTGGTCTGCGGGACCGGCCGAGGGCGCGCCGAACCCAGTCGTCGAGCAGCAGTCCAGCGTGCCGTTCCCCGGGCGGCTCGACGAGCCGGTGCTCGAGCGGCGACGGCTGGTCGCCGCCGAGGTCGAACGGGCCTTGGCTGGGGGAGCCGACGCTGACGTCGAGCCCGAAGATCCAGACGACCCCAGCATGGCGGTGCTGGATGCCGAGATCGACACGCTGCTGGCCGAGGCGGCCCGCGCCACCGGCGACGAGGTGCTGGTGGACCTGCCCGAGCAGCTGTCGGCCAGCACTGCCATGCGGGTCGCCACCGAGCCGGACCGGCTGGCCCGCGAATTGGCCCGCCCGATGCCGCGCCGCCCGTCGTCGGCGGCTCGGTTCGGCACCAGGTTCCACGCGTGGGTAGAGGTCCGGTTCGGCCAGCAGCAGCTGATCGACCCCGATGATCTGCCCGGTCGCGCCGACGCCGACATCACCGACGACGCCGACTTCGACGCGCTGGTTGCGGCGTTTGAACGCGGCCCGTACGCCGAGCGGGTCCCGTACGCGGTGGAGGCCCCGTTCCAGCTGGCGATCGGTGGGCGGCTCGTGCGAGGCAGGATCGACGCGGTCTATGCCCGCGACGACGGCGGCTTCGACATCGTCGACTGGAAGACCAACCGCCGCGCCGACGCCGACCCGACCCAGCTGGCGATCTACCGGCTGGCGTGGGCCGAGCTGCACGGCCTTGCGCTCGACCAGGTGGCCGCGGCGTTCTACTACGTACGCAGCGGCGCGGTCGTCGCGACCGCCGACCTGCCTGACCGCGCGGCGCTCGAGGCGCATCTGTTCGACGCCACCTCCCACCCCCAAGTTGTCACCGGCACAGTGCGTTAGAGCGCGTTGTGCCGGTGACAACTTCGGGGCCGCCGGTACGCCGTCGTCCTGCAACCGGACTGGCTCACCCTCACCACCTGGATCGTCGCGTTCACCAGCACCAGCGCCCGAGAAACCAGCTTTCGCCCACCCGTCAAGATCAACGACCGGCGGACCCTGGTGCTGTGCGACCAGATCGCTACGGTCGACCTGAACCGTCTGGCCGAGCCGGCGGGCTTCCTCACGCTCGAGGAGATCCAGCGAGTCGACGATGCACTCATGCTCGTGCTCGGGTTGTAGCGCCCATAGCGATCGTTCGATGTGGATCCCCGACTGGGAATAGGGTCCCGCGGGTGAGCAACGATCAACGTGTCAGCCGGGACCTCCATGAGCCCGCCAAGGCAGGTCCGTCGGGAGCGGTGCGCTGGGCCGACTATCTCGACTGGGTGCGTGAGGACATCATCAGAGTCGTGCTGTCCATGGCGCTGGACGTACAGCGCACCTCGCGCCTGCCCAGTGGGTGGACACCCCTGGAGCTTTTGAGTCACGTCCTCCACATGGAGCAGCGGTGGTTCGTGTGGGGTTTCCTCGGCGAGACGGTGGACATGCCCTGGGGGGACTGGAACGTATCCGAGCCGTGGAGCGATGACGTCAACGGTGAGACGAGGGCTAATGCCCGGTGGGAAGTGCCCGGGGACGTCACAGCCGAGGATCTTGCGGACGGACTTCGAGCCCTGGGTTCGCGCACGCGTACGGTGCTCAATGAGCATGGGATGGACACCTCTGGCGCCGCCGGGGGTCGTTTCGGCGACGATCCGCCGACACTCGAGTGGATCTGTTTCCACGTGCTGGCTGAGTACGCCCGGCACGCGGGTCAGCTGGACGTCGTCGCGGAGATCGCTCGAAAGTAGACGTCGATAGCCGCCCAGTGACAACTCCGAGGGCTGACGCGCTGACGCACGGGTCGGCGACTGGGTTCACGGGGTGGCAAGGAGTCGCATCTGGTTCGACTGTGCGGCTCGTCGGTCGAAGGTGACCGTGTGGTCGCAGCCGGCCACTCGCCCGAGCTCGGCGATGACGGCATCAGCGAAGTCGACGCCGCCGAGTCTTGCGGCAAGTGAGGCCCGAACCACCGACTCCTGGTCAATCCTGAGTTCACGAGCGTTGAGGAGGCCCTCGATCAGCTCGGCACAGCGAGCGGTGCTGATCCTGTAGGCGCGTCGCAGGACCCAGTAGAGCTCGACGAGGGTGACCAGGCTGAGGAAGCCCGGGTCCTCCGCGGTCAGCGCATCGATGACCGCGGAGGCTGTTGATGACTGATCCGGCTCGTCCTGGACCAGGTAGCGGACGATGACATTGGTATCGAGTCCGATCACGGCGAAGGTTCCGCGGCGCCGGCGCCGGCGGCGATGGCTTCGTCCATGTCCTCGAGGGTGACGAGCTGCGACGGCGGCGGCAGGGCACCCTTGAGATCCTGGATCGACGCTGCCTGCACGTGGATCTCGTAGCCCCCGTGGTCGGTGGGAACGAAGACAAGCCGCGACCCTGGCCGCAGGCCCAGCTTGGTGCGTACGTCGATCGGGATGGTGACCTGGCCCTTGCTAGTGACCGTGGCGGAGGTCATATTTCCTCCTTACTACTCGTAAGGAAAGCATACCCGAGGCGCGGTGTTTGCCGTTCACCGAGCACAGCACCTCACGTGATGCCGCTCCGCACGCGCCAAGGCGTCACGGCACCGGCAGAACCAGACGTTCCCCACCCCGGCGCAGCAGCAGCGTAGGTACCTGTGCGTGCGTCTTGCGGTCCGGCTGGGGAACCAGTGACCGGAAGGCGACCTGCTGCTGCGAACAGTAGGAGTCGGCGTGGTCGGTGAGGACAACCTCGAGCCGGGCCGTCCCGATCCGGGTCGTCTTGATCGGTTTGGCCGGACAGCTTCGGTTGTCTCGGGTCCTGAGGTAGATCCGTCCGTCGGTGCTCCGGCGGGCCACTGGGTGCAAGGACCGCAGTCGGTCGCCACGTCGTGGTGCGGCCTCCGCGGACGTGACGAGGTGGCTGATCGCGTAACACTCCTCGTCGTCTATCGCCGCAACGTTCCGGTCGATGACAACCCGACGCACCGTCTTGTCGCGCGACCGCTGGACCACGACGTGCTCGGCTCCCTGCGCCTTGGCGGCCCTGCCGCGGTCGACCAATCCGCCAATGCTGTAGGCCTCGTGCGGGGGGATGACGGCGGTGGGGAGGTCGAGAGACGTCGCCGTCACCACCCTCCCGTTGCGCACGGTGACTCGGTCATAGCCGGAGAAGCCTTCGCGCTCCCCGCAGCCCGCGCGGACAGTGAACGCATAGTCCTTCCCCAGGTCACGGACCGATCGGGGTGGCTGCGCCCGACTGCCCGTCGTGTCCGCCGTGCAGCCAGCCAGGACCGCGACAGCCGCGGTCGATGCCGCCAGCGTCAGCAGACCGGGTGCGCCATGGTGCTCGGACGCACCCGACCGCACCGCGGCTCGGGTCAGCGCCAGTGCACCCTCGTCAGCGCCAATGCACCCGCAGCACGGTGGTGAGCGCGAACGGGTCACTGCCCCGATGGGTGACCAGCACCCCCTCGCCCCGCGGGCTGCCGGTGTAGACCGCCTCGCCCCCGCCGACCCAGCGGTCCCAGGCGGCGGCGAAGCCCTGGGCGCGGTCGGCCCGGGTGCCGAGTGCGGTCGGCACCGGGTACCACACCTCCCCGGCGGGTCGCAGCAACCCGGTCGCCGCCGCCAGGCCGGTGACCAGGCCGCTCGGTCCGGCTACGGGTGCGTCGACCACCCACCGCGGCAACACGTACCGCGGTGCCGCCATCGGCGAGACAACCTCGTCCAGTGCGGTGGCGAAGCGCTCTGACACCGCCTGGCTGACCCCGGTCAGCGAGCAGCGGTACTCCCCGGTGGCTCCGATGGATATCCGCACGGCGTCGGCGCCTGCCGGGGACAGCTCGGCGGCCTGCAGGCCGTCGGCCACCGCGCACCCGATCTGGTGGATGCTCGGGCGCCGCGCGGCCGACCGGGCGAGCTCGCGGCCCCGGACCGACGCCACCCCGAGCTGGATGCCCATCGCGGCTGCCAGCGTCAGCAAGCCCTCGGTCAACGGGCCGAGGCCCAGCAGCGCACCCAACACACCCGCCAGCAGCGCCAGCGCGACCACCGGGTGCGGGCGCCACGGCCCGGTCCGCCCATCGCGCACGTCCAGGCCGCGTTGGCCGGGCACGACCGTCGGCTCGGCGACGTCGCCGCCGACGGTGCCCGGCTGCCGCTCCCGGATCCGCACGACCTGTGCCACGGCGTCGTCGTACGGCTCACCCACCCGCCACAGCGCCGCGATGTCGGCGCGCCGCTCGGCTCGCACCAGCATCCGCGCGTTCGTCTCGTGCATGTCGTCCAGCGGCGGCGGGAAGTACGGCGAGAACCGCGGGTCGATGTGGGCCACCCCGTCGACGATCGAGCCGTCCTCGTCCACGCCGAAGTAGCCGGTGTGCTTGCGTACGAACCGCTGCCAGTCGTTGTCGCCCTTTGGGTGGTCCTCGCTCAGGCAGGTGACGGTCCACACCAGCGCGACCTTGTCCGGCCATGCCGGGTCGACCCGCAGCGTCCGGCCGCGGGTCTGGACGACGGCGGTGGGGGTGGTCGCCGCGGTGAGGTCGACAAGTCCCGTGACCGCCTTTGCGTCCCACCCCTCGCCGAGCAGCCCGCGAGTGCGACCAGCACCTGGCAGCCCCTGCCTCGAAGAATCGGGTCACAAGGCCGACCCAGCGTCGGCTGGTCCACGGGCCCTCCAAGGTCGCGGCGGCATCGTTGCCGGGGACGACGCCCAGCTGGTCGGCAAGGCGGGGGTCGTCGCGGCGTACCTGCTCGACCAGCGCGGCCAGCGTCTCCGGCGAGCCGGCGACGGTGCTGCCGGATACCAGCATCGGCTCGAGGTCACGGGTCTGCGGGTCGACGAGCAGCCGGTCGAGCACCAGCAGCGCCGCGCCGGCCTGCGGCGCGAGCACGCCGTCCAGGTCGGCCGGCAGGGTGGCGGTGGCCCGCTCGTGGTCGCACAGCACCAGCATCCGCAGCCGGTCGCCGATGGCACGGTGCTCGGCAGCCACGATCGTGGGCACCGCGTCGGTCTTGGCCGCGCTGCGGGCCAGCACCCGGTCCACCGGTGAGCGGCCCTTGCGGATCCCGTGCCTGGTCCAGCGGTACCCCACCGACGGCAGCACTCGGCGTACGGCCGCAACAACCTCTTGGTCGTCGGGGCAGGTGGACTGCGTGAGGTGTCGGCGCATCCAGTCGTCGACGAGCAGCACCCAGTCGTCTGCGGTGGGCTCGTGCCGGTGCTGCTCGGTGAGCCGCGCCCCGTCGGGCAGGGCGAGGTGGCCGGCACGGTGCATCCGCAGCGCGGCGGTGCACAGCTCCGGCTCGGCGGCGGCCAGCTCGTGCCAGCTGACGTCGGCACCGACGGGCACAACGAAGCGACGGTCCAGCCACTCGAAGAACCCGATCGAGCCGAAGGACGGATCGGTCAGGTCGTGGACGAGCTTGCCGAACCGGTTGGCCTGGTCCGACACCCAGGCCTGCTCGGTCGGTGTCGGTGTGGTCAGCCACGCCAGCTCCGCGAACGGGGCCAGGTCACCCTCGCGTACGACGGCGGGGATCGACGTGCGGTAGACGGGCTCGCCGAACAGCGCGTCCACGAGCCCCGCCTCGTCGCCGGTCAGCGACTCGGCGGGCGTCGCGGTGAGGCCGAGGACGAAGGCGTCCGGCAATTGGTCGAGCACCTCGGCCAGCAGCCGTCCCCACACCTGCAGCAGGTGGTGGCACTCGTCCAGCACCAGCGTCAGCGGGCCGGCCGCCCGCATCGCCTCGACCAGCGCGAGGCCGTTGGGGTGCAGCCGGGTCAGCAGCGGCTGCTCGGCACCCTCCTCGTCGACCTCGCTGTCGGGGTCAAATGTCGCCAGCGACTGGTAGGTCAACGCGGTGACGAAGCTGGACAGGTCGCGGCCGTCCCCGGACCAGGCTGGATGGTCGGGCGTCGGCAGGAACTCGGCCCAGCCCGCGAGCCACTGCGACTGGATCGCGGTGTTCGGGCCGAACACGACCGCGCGGCGGCCCAGCCGGCGTACGGTCTCCAGCCCCACCAGGGTCTTGCCCGCACCCGGCGGCAGCACCACCCAGGCGCGGTCGCGACCCTGCCCGACGGCGACCCGCAAGGCGTCGAGGGCCTCCTGCTGGTGCACCCGGAACGGGTACGGGGCGCGTACGTCGGCCAGCAGCTCGTGGTGCTGTCGCCCCCCATGTCTGTGATCCTCTCAGCGGCGTGGGGAGCTGGCCCACTCCCCACCCACCCCGAGTGTGGTCAGGTACGACATCGACCAGCCTCAGACGAAGGCGCCGATACCGGTGATCGCCCGACCGACGATCAGCGTGTTGACCTCGCGGGTGCCCTCGTAGGAGTACAGCGCCTCCGCGTCGGCGACGAACCGCCCGACGTGGTGCTCGAGCAGGATGCCGTTTCCGCCGAGCACCTCGCGGGCCCACCCGACCGTCTCGCGCATCCGTACGGTGCTGAAGGCCTTGGCCAGCGAGGCGTGTTCGTCGCGCATCACGCCGGCGTCCTGCAGCTGGGAGACCCGGGTGCACACCGCGGTCGACGCGGTGACGTTGGACAGCATCCGCACCAGCAGGTCCTGGACCAGCTGGAAGCCGGCGATGGGCCGGCCGAACTGCTGGCGCTCGCCGGTGTAGCGCAACGCGTGCTCGTACGCCCCGCGGGCGCAGCCGGTCGCCATCCAGGCCACGCTGGCGCGGGTGATGCGCAGCACCCGGGCGGTGTCCTTGAAGGAGTTGGCCTCGGCCAGCCGGTTGGCGTCGGGGACCCGTACGCCGGCCAGGCGGATGGTGGCGTTCTGCACGACGCGCAGCGCGATCTTGTCGCGCTGCAGGTCGAACGTCATGCCCTCGGTGCCCTTCTCGACCACGAAGCCCTTGACCTGACCGGCCTCGGTGTCGCGCGCCCAGATGATCACCAGGTCGGCGAACGACGCGTTGCCGATCCACTTCTTCTCCCCGTCGAGCACCCACGAGTCACCGTCGCGGCGGGCGGTGGTGGCCAGCCCGCCGGCAATGCCCGAGCCGTGCTCGGGCTCGGTCAGGCCGAAGGCCCCGATCAGCTCCATCCGCGCCATGGCAGGCAGCCAGCGCTCCCGCTGCTCGTCGGACCCGCACAGCTGCACCGAGCCCATCGCGAGCCCACCGTGCACGCCGAAGAACGTGGCGATCGACGGGTCGGTGCGCGCCACCTCCATCGCCACCATGCCGTCGATCAGGTTGCTGCGCCCGGGGCAGCCCGGCCCCGAGTACTGCAGACCGGCGATGCCGAGCTCGGCGAAGCCGGGCAGCAGCTCGTGCGGGAACGTGGCCCGGGTCCAGTGGTCGTTGATCACCGGCTCGACCGTTGCAGCCATGTGCTTGCGCACCCGCTCGAGCAGCTCGCGGTCGTCGTCGTCGAGGAGCAGCTCGAAGCCGAGGAAGTCCGACCCCGGTGAGTCCATTAGGTCTGTGTCATTTACCACGGTGGCTCCGTTGGTCGGGGGCGGCGTCGGACAGGAACTCGTCGATCACCGGCGCGAGCTGGGCACTGTCGGTGAGCACCGCCAGGTGGCCGCCGTGGTAGACGTGCAGCCGCGCCCGCGGTATCAGCCGTGCCATCACCTTGGCGTTGGTCAGCGGGATGATCGGGTCGTCGTCGCCGGCGAGCACCAGCGTCGGCTGGCGCAGCAGCCGCAGGCACGGCAGGCTGCTCCATCCCGCGGTGGCAGCGAGCTGGTAGTAGTACCCCCGCCGCGGACCGGCCCGGGTGGTGGCGTGCAACAGCTCGGCGGCGCCCTTGGGGTCGGTGCGGACACTCCCGCCGTAGATCGTCGCCGCGATGCTGCGCGCGTACGCCGGGTCGCGGTGGCGGCGAGGCGTCATCATCTTGGCCAGCACACTCGGCCGTGCCGGCACCATCAGCGACCCGGTCCCGGTGGCCACCAGCACCACCCGGCGTACCCGGCGCCGGCACTGCACCGCCAGCTGCTGCGCGAGCCCGCCACCCCAGGACAGGCCCAGCACGTCGACCTGCCGGTGCCCGAGACTGGCCGTCACCGCCGCGACCCAGGGTGCGAGGGTTGCCAGCACGTACGGGCTCCGCGGCAGCGGTGAACCGCCGACCCCGGGCACGTCGAAGCGGATGATCCCGCGCTCGGGGTCGAGGGAGTCCACCAGTGGTTGCAGCGCCTCCAGGCTGGCACCGATGCCGTTGCAGAGCAGCAGCGGCGGCGCGGCCGCAAGACGGCCACTGCCCGGACGGACCGACACCCGCACCTGCACCCCGCGCACCGTCAGCGAACGGACCCGGTCCCGCTCAAGGCCAACTGCCGGGGCCGGGTCGGCCCGCTCGTCCCGCACCCGTCGCCCCCGCCGCTCAGCGGTCGTGGACATAGGTGCCCGGCGCCGGACAGATGACCGGGAAGGCAGCCGATCCCAGCCGCCGCGGCTTGTTGCGCTCGGGGCCGGTGCGCGCGCTCAGCCACTCGACGTAGTCGGTCCACCAGGTGCCCGCGACGGTCTCGGCAGCGTCCAGCCACTCGCTCGGGTCGGGCGGGTTGTGCGCGGCAGTCTGGAAGCTCGCCCGGTCGTTGCCCGGCGGGTTGACCATCGAGGCGATGTGGCCGCTCGTGGACAGCACGAACTTCACCTCGCCCCCGAGCAGCTGGGTGGTGCGGTAACACGACTCCCACGTGCACAGGTGGTCGGCGATGCCGGCGACGACGTAGGCGTCGGTGTCGACCTTGCCGAGGTCGACTGGCGAGCCGAGCATGGTCGAGCCGCCGGGCTCGGTGACCCCGTTGCTGATGGCGAGCTCGATGAAGTCGCGGTGCATGGCGGCGGTCATGCGGACCGGGTCGGCATTCCAGAACAAGATGTCGAAGGGCTTCGGCGCCTTGCCCAGCAGGTAGTTGTTGACCCAGTAGTTCCAGATCAGGTCGTTGGGCCGCAGCCAGGCGAACACCTCGGCCAGCGTCCGGCCGTCGAGATAGCCCTTGCGCTGCGACGCCGCCGTCGCGGCCGCGGCGACCTTGCGCGACAGCAGGGCGCTCGGCAGGCCGGCCCGCGACTGGTCGAGGACGGTGACCGCGAGACCGAAGGCCGCCACCCGGTCGAGCTCGCCGATGTCGGCGAGGTGCGCGAGCAGCATCGAGGTGATCATCCCGCCCGAGCACAGCGCGAACAGCGCAGCGGTGTCCTCGCGGCAGATCCCCTTCATCGCATCGATCGCCTCGACGATGGCCTGGCCGTAGGTGTCCAGACCCCAGTCGGCATGACGGGCGTCGGGGTTGCGCCACGAGATCACGAAGACCTGCTGACCGCTACGCACCAGGTGCTCGACGAGGCTGCGCTGCTCGGCGAGGTCGATGACGTAGTACTTGTTAATCGTCGGCGGCACGACGAGCAGCGGCACCCGTCGCACCTTCGGCGTCTGCGGCGTGTACTGGATGAGCTCGAACACGTCGGTGCGCAAGACCACGGCGCCGGGGGTCACCGCCAGGTCGGTGCCGACCTCGAAGGCGTCCGGCTCCACCATCGCGGGCACCCGGGGCGCGGTCGAGAAGTCGCGCACCAGCCGGCGTCCGCCGGAGATCAGGTTGCCGCCGCCGGTGTCGAGCGTGGTCTTCAGCACCAGCGGGTTCAGCAACGGGTTGTTGCTGGGCGCCGACGCCTCGACGAGGTTGTCGACCACGAAGCCCATCCGCTGGTCGTCGCCCCACTCGAGGTCGGCGTCGGCCACCAGCCCCCGCGCGGCGGCCCCCGCGGCGAGGTAGGTCTGGACCGCGCGGCTGAGCAGCGGGTTCTGCGTCCAGCCCGGCTCGGCGAACCGGCGGTCCTTGTGGTGGGGGGCCAGCTCGGAGCGACCGAGGCCGATCCGCGCGAGCTCGCCCAGCAGGCTCCGGCCGCGGTCGACGACGCGGTCGGGTCGACGCGCCAGGTGGGCGGCGAACCGCACCCCGGACATGCCCGGTACGAAGCGACGCAGCGGGCTGAGCGCGGCATCGGTCAGCAGCAGGTCCAGCGGAGCCGCGAACTTGGTGCCGTCCTCGTCGACCTCGTGGATGCGCTCCTGCGCGCTGGTGCTGGTGTCGGTGCTCATCCCGACCCGGACTTCGAGCCCTCTTCGGGGGCCCTGACCTCGCGCCGCAGGATCTTGCCGGTCGGCCCCTTGGGCAGCTCGTCGACGATCCACACGTGCCGGGGGTACTTGTAGGCCGCCAACCGTTCCTTGGCGAAGTCGCGCAACTCCTCCTCCGACACCGTCATGTCGGGTTTGAGGGCGACCGCTGCGCCGACCTCCTCACCGAGGTCGTTGTGGGCCAGACCCACGACGGCGGCCTCGGCGACCGCCTCGTGCTCGTACAGCGCCTCCTCCACCTCCCGGGGGTAGACGTTGTAACCGCCGCGGATGATGAGGTCCTTCTTGCGGTCGACGATGTAGAAGTAGCCGTCCTCGTCGGTCTTGGCCATGTCGCCGGTGCGGAACCAACCATCGGGGATGGCGTCGTCGGTCGCCTCCTTGTTGGCCCAGTAGCCCTTCATCACGCACTCGCCCCGGATGGCGATCTCGCCGACGTCGCCCTGGTCGACCGGGTTCCCCTCGTCGTCGAGGACCCGCATCTCGACCCCGCGTACGGGGGGCCCGATGGAGCCCGGCTTGCGCTCGATCTCGGGCCGGTTGAACGACGCCACCGGTGAGGTCTCGGACAACCCGTACCCCTCCAGCACGATGCAGCCGAACTTGTCCTCGAAGCTCTTCATCACCTCCGCGGGCATCGCCGCCCCGCCGGAGATGCACGTACGCAGGCTGGACACGTCGTAGGAGTCGGCGTCGGGGGCGTTGAGCATGGCCGAGTACATCGTCGGCACGCCCTCGAACACGGTGACGTGGTCGCGGCCGATGACCTCGAGCGCCTTCTTCGGGTCGAAGCGCGGGATCAGCGTCAGGCACGAGCCGCTGGCCACCGAGGCGTTGAGACCGCAGGTGAGCCCGAAGCAGTGGAACAGGGGCAGGCACCCCATCACCACGTCGTCGGGCTCGAGACACACCAGCGTCTCGGCGGTCAAGGCGGCGTTGCTGATGAGGTTGACGTGGGTGAGCTCGGCACCCTTGGGTTGGCCGGTAGTGCCCGAGGTGTAGAGCAGTACGACCGTGTCGTCGTCCTCGCGCTCGACGATGTCGTCGGCGGGCTCGTGCTCGCCGAGCAGGTCGCCGAAGGTCTCGGGGTCGACCGCGACGCAGTCGATGCCGACGCTCTCGGCGGCGCTGCTGGCCTCGTCGGCCATCTGGTGCCAGGCGAACACGATCGAGGCACCGGAGTTCTCGAGGTAGTACTTCACCTCACGTGCCTTGAGCAGCGGGTTCATCGGCACGACGACGGCGCCCGCCGCGACCGCGCCGTAGAACAGCACCGGGAACTGCGGCACGTTCGGCAGCACCAGCCCGACCCGGTCACCCGGACCGATGCCGCGGGCACCCAGCAGGGCCGACACGCGCTGCGCCGCGACCTGCAGCTCGGCATAGGTGAGCACCGCGTCGTCGAGCCGGACGGCCGGTCGGTCGGCGTGCTCGCCGGCTGCCTTGGTCAGGTTGCTTGCCAGGGTTGCCACTGCTACCTCCGTGGTCTATGCGCGCTGTGCCGTGCATCACATGCAATCACGCTCACCCAGGTCAGGCGAGGCCGGGCCACGTTCACAGACGATCATGCATTCATGTGGCTGTGGCGGCGCAAATGCATGATCGCCGGCCCGCAGGGCGAGCCCTTTCGGCGCCTCACTCGTCGACGGGCACGGCCAGCATCGACTCCAGCGCGAGCTCGACCATCTCGCCGAACGTCTGTTCCCGCTCGTCGGCGGTGGTCTCCTCGCCAGTGACGATGTGGTCCGACACGGTGCACAGCGCCAGCGCCCGGCGGCCGTAACCGGCGGCGAGGGTGTACAGCGCGTTGGCCTCCATCTCCACCGCCACGACGCCGTGGTCGACCAGGTGCTGGGTCAGCTCGGGGCGCGGGTGGTAGAAGGAGTCCGAGGTGAACACCTGCCCCACCACGGGTGTGCCGCCACGCGCGAGCACCGCGTCGTACGCGGTCCGCAGCAACGCGAAGTCGGCGGTCGCGGCGTAGTCGAAGCCGTGGAAGCGGTGCTGGTTCATGGACGAGTCGGTGGCGGCACTGATGGCGAGGACGACGTCACGCACCTTGAGCGCCTCGGTCAGCGCGCCGCACGAGCCGACCCGCACCAGCTGCTGCACCCCGTAGTCGCGGAACAGCTCGTTGGCGTAGATGGCCATCGACGGCTGGCCCATGCCCGAGCCCTGGACGCTGATGCGCTCGCCGCGGTAGGTGCCGGTGAAGCCGAACATGTTGCGCACGGTCGAGTAGCGCTCGGCCTGCTCGAGGTGGTTGTCGGCAATCCACTGTGCACGCAGCGGGTCACCGGGGAAGAGGACTCGGGGGGCGACCTGGCCGGGCTCGGCGGCGATGTGGATGCTCATGGCGGCAGGCTAACCACGGTGCGACGTAGGGTCTCCGCGTGCCCCGCCTCGCCGACCCCGATCCGCCCCCGGACCCGCCGTCGTTGCCGTTCGCGACCGCCCCTTACGACCGGCAGGCCGAACGGCGGGCGGACCCCGACTGGTGGGACCGGTTGGTCGAGGATCCCGCGGCGCGGGTGCTGGTGGTCGGCGACGACGTGGTCGCGACCGACGGTGACCGGCTGCGTGAGCTGACCGCGCCCCAGGCCGTGCGTCTGGCCGATACGGCACCCGACCGTACGGAGGCCGGTGTCGAGCGGATGCTGCTGGGTGCCGACGACGACGGCCCGCTCGCTGCGATCTCTGTGCCGCAGATGCCCGAGGAGCTTGCGCCCCAGCCGGTGCGCACGGTCGCGATGGGGCTCGACGCCCTGCAGGGCAGCCTGCTGGTGCATGCGCTCGGCCTGGCCAACTGGCACCGCACCCACCAGTTCTGCGCCCGCTGCGGTGCGCGCAGCACCGCCGTCGACGCCGGGCACCGGCGACAGTGCCCGCGCTGCGGCACCCAGCACTTCCCGCGTACCGACCCGGCGGTGATCATGGCGATCACCGACACCGACGACCGCCTGCTGCTGGGACACTCGCCACTCTGGCCGGACTCCCGCTTCTCGACGCTCGCCGGCTTCGTCGAGCCGGGGGAGTCACTCGAGGACGCGGTGCGCCGCGAGGTGGTCGAGGAGACCGGCGTCGTCGTCGGCGACGTGACCTATGCCGCCAGCCAGCCCTGGCCGTTCCCCGCCAGCCTGATGCTCGGCTTCTTCGGGCAGGCGGCGACCACCCGCATCGAGGTCGACGGCGAGGAGGTCAGCGACGCGCGGTGGTTCACCCGCGAGGCGCTGAGCGACGCCACCGCGGCCGAGCAGGTCGGGCTGCCCGGGCCCTTCTCGATCTCGCGCTGGCTGATCGAGCGGTGGCACGGCGGGCGGCTGTCGGGCCAGTGGTGAGGCTCAGCGGGCCAGCTGGGCCTTGACCTGCGCGACGGAGGGGTTGGTCAGCGCCGAGCCGTCGGCGAAGACCAAGGTGGGAACGGTGCGGTTGCCGTTGTTGGCCCGCTCGACGATGTCGGCGGCGGCCGGGTCTTGTTCGATGTCGACCATGTCGAACTCGATGCCCTCGCGTCCCAGCTGGCTCTTGAGGCGGTGGCAGTAGCCACACCACGGCGTCGAGTACATCGTGAACCGGGCGGTCATCAACTGTCCCTTCGGCGTCCTACAGTGGCCGGTGACTGTCAACCCGCCCCGCCCGAGCGCTATTCCACCGCCGCACACCGCCAGGAGACCGTACGCCGTGCCCGCTGCCGACCGCCTGCTCGACGCGCTCGACCCCGAGCAGCGCGAGGTGGCCAGCACTCTCAGCGGCCCGCTGTGTGTGGTCGCGGGCGCGGGCACCGGCAAGACCCGCGCCATCACCCACCGCATCGCCTACGGCGTGGCCACCGAGACCTACGTCCCGCACGAGGTGCTGGCGGTCACCTTCACCACCCGCGCCGCCGGGGAGATGCGCTCGCGGCTCGGCGCACTCGGGGCCGCCGGCGTGCAGGCGCGCACGTTCCACTCCGCGGCGCTGCGGCAGGCGCGGTACTTCTGGCCCAAGGTGTACGGCGGTGAGCTGCCGGAGCTGTCGGTCTCCAAGCTGCCGTTCCTGGGCGAGGCGGCCCGCCGCTGCGGGCTGCCGACCGCGCAGGGGCTGCTGCGGGACCTAGCCGGCGAGATCGAGTGGGCCAAGGTCAGCAACGTGCGCCCCGACGACTACGTCCGGCTGGCCGGTGCCGCAGGGCGGGTCGTCGCCGGCACTGACGCGGCCACGCTCGCGCAGGTCTTCGCGGCGTACGAGGAGGTCAAGCGCGAGCGGGGCCGCCTGGACATGGAGGACCTGCTGCTGGTGGCGGTCGCGCTGCTAGACGAGGACGAGCGGGTCGCAGCGCAGGTGCGCAGGCAGTACCGCTGGTTCGTCGTCGATGAGTACCAGGACGTCAGCCCCGTCCAGGTCGCGCTGCTGCAACGCTGGCTCGGCCCACGAGACGACGTGTGCGTGGTCGGTGACCCCTGGCAGACGATCTACACCTTCGCCGGCGCCTCCACCGCCCACCTGGCCGACTTCGCGCAACGCTTCGCCGGCGCCCGGCGGCTCGAGCTGGTGCGCAACTACCGCTCGACACCACAGGTGGTGGCGCTGGCCAACACCATCTCCCGCAGCGCCGACGAGGCAGGCAGCAGCGGTGTGGTGCTGCGGGCCCAGCAGGCGGGCGGCCCCGAAGTGGTGCTCCGCGGGCACGCTGACGAGGTCGCCGAGGCCGAGTGGGTGGCGACCGAGCTGCAGCGTCGCCACCGCGACCCCGCCCACCCGGTGGCGCTGCGGGACATGGCGGTGCTGGTGCGCATCAACGCCCAGACCCGCGCCTACGAGGATGCGTTCGCCGCAGCCGGGCTCGCCTACACCATGCGCGGCACCGACCGCTTCTTCGAGCGTCCCGAGGTGCGCCAGGCGGTCGCGCTGCTGCGCGGGCAGGTACGCGCCGGCATCGACGAGGGGTCTGCGGACGGACTCGCTGCTCAGGTGCTGGCGATCCTGGGGTCGATGAACCACACCCGCGAGGCCCCCGTCGGCTCGGGGTCGCAGCGCGATCGTTGGGAGTCGCTGCATGCGCTGGTCACGGTGGCAGACGAGCTCGTCGCCGCGTCCGCCGGCGACGGCGACGGGCAGCTGCCCGACCTGAGGGCGCTGGTGGACGAGCTCGAGCGACGTGCCCACCTGCAGGACGCGCCAGTGGCCGACGGAGTCACCATCGCCACCCTGCACTCGGCCAAGGGGCTGGAGTGGACGGTCGTCGCCCTGGCCGGCATGCACGAGGGCGCGATGCCGATCGTGCACGCCGACACCGCAGCCGCGGTCGAGGAGGAACGCCGGCTGTTCTACGTCGGGGTGACCCGGGCCCGGCGCGAGCTGCTCGTCAGCTGGGCGGCGACACGCACACCCGGGGGCCGCGGCAGCCGCGGACCGACCCGCTTCCTCGACGGCGTCATCGACCCGGCCGCCAGAGCGGCGGCCGGCGCTGCCCGCGGTGCGGGCGGCAATGGCCGATCGCGTCCGCGAGCGGTGCGCCGCTGCCGGGGCTGCGGCCAGCCGCTCAAACCGGGCCGCGCCAGCGTGGGCCGCTGTGAGAGCTGCCCGGCGACCTACGACGAGGCGGTGTTCGAGCGGCTGCGGGCGTGGCGGCGCGACCAGGCGGGGGAGCAGAAGGTGCCCGCCTACTGCGTCCTGACCGATGCGACGCTGGTCGCGCTCGCCGAGGAGCTGCCGGTCGACACCGCGGGGCTGGCGGCCATTCCCGGCGTCGGCGCGGTCAAGCTGGCCCGTTACGGCGGGGACCTGCTCGAGCTCCTCGGCGAA
>Ga0183260_10001793_pt1 | contig 17880 bp, 19 predicted proteins | sample AntDrymUQ4972206_2_FD_129768 | JGI IMG/M metagenome (GOLD analysis project Ga0183260, IMG submission 129768) | Polar desert sand microbial communities from Dry Valleys, Antarctica - metaG UQ497 (22.06) (version 2) (version 2) | ecosystem: Environmental > Terrestrial > Soil > Desert | place...
CGCAGAGGGCGGGCCGGAGGGGAAGCTCCGAGGAAAGTGTGACCTTCCCCTCCGATTGAACCGCGCTCCGAACCGTTCGCGACGGACGGGGTTGAATCCGTCGCGGGTCGAGCGCAGACCCGCCGTGCGGCGCAGTATGCGACATCAGGCCTCGCGGGTCAACCCGCTTGCACACGGGTTGCTACGTCAGATGGAAATAGAGCGCATAGAGCAGCTCGACGGCCGGGTTCGACGTGTGCACCTGCACGTCCTGGGGCACGTCGAGCAATGCCTCTGAGTAGTTGAAGAGGATGCGGACACCAGCGTCGACGAGGTCGGTCGCGACGCCCTGGGCACTCGTGGCGGGTACGGCGATGACCCCGACGATGATGTTCTTGTCCCGCACGGCTTCAGGCAGCGAGCCGTACTCGCTGACTGCGACGTTGCCGATCCCCCGCCCGACCTTCTCGGGATCGGTGTCGAAGACGGCGGCGATGTTGATCCCGTGCTCCGCGAAGATGGGCGAGCTCGCGATCGCCTGGCCGAGCCGGCCCGCTCCGACGAGCGCGATGTTGTGCTGCCCCTGCGTGCGAAGGATCTTGCGGATCTCGCCGAGCAGGGAGTCGATGTTGTAGCCAACGCCGCGCTTGCCGAACTTGCCGAAGCCCGAGAGGTCGCGACGGATCTGCGTCGCGTTGATGTTGGTGTAGTCCGAGATCTCCTGTGAGGAGATCCGCTCCTTGCCCATCTTCCTGGCCTGTGTCAGCACCTGGAGATATCTGCTCAGCCGCGCGGCGACGCCGACGGTCAGACGATCAGCGGGGCCCGGTCGGTTCTCCGATGTTTGTAACAGCGCACAACCATTGTGCCAGTTCTGATCGTAGGCGGGGAAGCGACGTCACAAACTGCCCTCGCTCCTGCGACTTTGTGCAGAGAGCTTCCGGCGCAGCGTCTCGGCGTGGACGTGGTAGGTGAACACCTGCTGGCCGTCGATCTCGACGACGGGCAACCACTCTCGATAGCGCTCCTCGAGCTCCGGACGGCCGCCGATATCGACCTCCTCCAGAGCGAAGCCGAGCTCGGCCCTCAGGCTGTGGAGCGTCGCGCGCGCGCGCGCGCAGAGGTGGCAGCCGGCAGCGTGGTACAGGACGACCGACGGCCCGGTCAGGGGTACAGACCGCGGGTCGTGGTCGCCTCCGCCACGCGCTGCACCGCGAGTCCGTAGGCGGCCATGCGCATCGTGGTCTTCCGCCCCTGGTACAGCTCCCAGGTCTCGCCGAAGGCGCGGGTGACGATGTCGTTCAGCTTCGCGTTGACCTCGTCCTCCTTCCAGAAGTACTCCTGGAGACCCTGCACCCACTCGAAGTAGGAGACGACGACGCCCCCGGCATTCGCGAGGATGTCCGGCAGGATCAGGACCCCCCGGCTCTCGAGGATCTCGTCCGCAGCGGGCGTGAGCGGGCCGTTCGCGCCCTCGCAGATGATCCTCGCGCGCACCTTCTCGGCGTTGTCGCCGGTGATGACCTGCTCGAGCGCGCAGGGAGCGACGACGTCGCAGTCGACGAGCAGGAGCTCCTCGTTCGTGATCCGGTCTGCCCCACGCAGGCCGCTCAGGGCGCCGGTCTCGCGCTTGTGTGCGATCGCGGCGGCGACGTCGACGCCGTTCGGGTTGTAGAGGCCGCCGCCCGAGTCGGAGACGGCGACGACCCGAGCGCCGTTCTCGACGAGGAACCGGGCGAGGTAGCTGCCGACGTTGCCGAATCCCTGGACGGAGACCGTCAAGCCGTCGAGCGATCGGTTCTGCTGGCTGACCGCCTCGCGCAGGCAGTAGAGCGCCCCGCGGGCGGTCGCCTCCTCGCGGCCGAGCGAGCCGCCGATCGTGATCGGCTTGCCGGTGACGACGCCAAGCACGGAGTGGCCCTTGTTCATCGAGTAGGTGTCGAAGATCCAGGCCATCACGCGTGCGTCCGTGCCCACGTCAGGCGCCGGGATGTCCTTTTCGGGCCCGATCTCGTTGATGATCTCGCTCGTGAAGCGTCGCGTCATCCGCTCGAGCTCCTCGCGCGAGAGCTGCTTCGGGTTGCAGACGACGCCGCCCTTGGCGCCACCGAACGGGATGCCCATCAGCGCGCACTTCCACGTCATCCACATCGCCAGCGCCTTCACCTCGTCGAGGGTGACGTCGGGGTGGTAGCGGATGCCGCCCTTGGACGGTCCGCGAGCGATGTTGTGGGTGACCCGAAAGCCCTGGAAGACGAAGACCGAGCCGTCGTCCATGCGGGTCGGGATCGAGACCTCGAGGGCCTTCTTGCACTGGCCGAGGACGCTGATCAGGCTGGCGTCCAGGTCGAATACCTCGCCCACGCGGGCGAGCTGCTCGCGGGCGACGTCGAACGGATTCTCCCGCAAGTGGGAGACTGGGGCCTCAATCGTGTTCACGTGGTTCGCTCCTTTTCCCTGGAAACGGCCGAGTATACGCCCAGCGGGAAACCGTCTCAGCCTGACTTGCGCACCTGAAAGCGCACAATTCGCGTCGTCGGGCGCCCACTGCTCGTGGGGAAAGCCGTCAGCTTGAGCCGGTAGCTCCCTCGCCCGAGTACCTGACCCCCGGGCCCGCGTCCCGTCAGCCCGATCAGGTAGTTCCCCGGGAGCAGGTCGCGCAAGCGCGTGAGCAGTCCGAGGCGCTGGCCCTTCTTCGTCCAGAGCTCGAGCTCGAGCCGCGAGACTGCCCGGAGCTCGGCCGAGGGCAGCACGTGCCCGGCCCGCAGCGACATTACCGCGGGCTTTACGTCGGAGGGCCTGACGATCCTGGGCTCGAGCGTGATGCTGCGGATCAAGCTCGCTTCCGCTGGTCGGAAGACGAGAGTCCAGGGGACTCGAACCGTGACGCCTGCCTGCGGCCGAACGCGCACCGCTCCCTCGACGACGCTTCCCGCCGGAGGAGTGCCCCGGCTGCGAAAGCGCACACGGAGCATGCGTTCCCTCCCCGCCGGGATGGTCATGAATCTGCGGGAGAATGAGACCGAGACCGGCGGGGCCGCGCTCCGGCGCTCCATGCTGAGCGCGACGCGGATGCTCCGCTGCGAGAGGTTGCGCACGCGCATGGGTGTCGACGTGCGCCAGGAGCCGGCGCGACCCCAGCCGAGCGCAAGCGTGCCCGGCTCGACCGCGAGCTCGGCGGCGCTCGCCGCGCCCAGGTCGACGAGTCCAGCGCCCTGTGCGGCGAGCGGCTCGGCCGGCAGGGGGCGCGCCGAGCCGACCAGGAGGCCCTTCAGGGCCCTTGCGTCGAGTCCGCGACGGGCCTGTGCGAGCACGGCTGCAGCGCCGGCGACCGTCGCGGCCGCTGCGCTGGAGCCGTTGACCGTGCCGAAGCGCGGCACACCGTTTTGACCAACGCCGGGCTCGGCCGTCCCCACAGCGACGCCGGGCGCGGTCACGTCGGGCTTGACCCGGCCGTCGAAGGCGAGCCCGCGCGAGGAGAACCCCGCGACCCGGGCAAGCCCGGGATTCACGCCGGCTCGCCGTGGACCGAACGAGGCCGAGGCCGGCTCGCCCGCGCGGACAGCGGCGAGCAGCTCGCCGGCGACGGATGCGGGAATCCCGAGCACAGGGATGTCGACGCCGGCGTCGAGGGCGAGTGCACCGGCCGGCAGCTGGCCCCCGTAGAGGAGGACCGCATGAGCACCTCCGGCCGCCGCATGCTCCGCCGCCGCCCGCGGATCGCTGCCCGCTTCCACAAGTGCCGCGCGGCCCGCGACCAGGCTATGTCCCGCCTCGTCGAAGAAGCTCTCCCGCGGCGGTACGCCCTGGCTCGTGCCGACGGAGTCACGCGATGCCCGCGGGGCGCCGACCGAGAGCGTCATGGCCCGGCTGGGAGGGGTCGCGCCCGCGAGCGAGAGCGAGCGCGCGAGCTTCACCATCAATCCGATTCGCAGCACGACCGATACCTCCTGGGTCTCGGCTCGCATGTCGAGCGCGCCGACGGTCAGTGCGGCGGGAGCGCCCCCGGGCCCTGAGATCCGGCCGAAAGCGGGACCGCCCGCACCGTCGTTGCCGGCCGGGACCACCACGAGGCTGTCCAAGCGGAAGGCTCCTTCGACGGCGAGCGCGGCCGGGCCGTCTGCGAAGGCCGCGTAGGGCTCGGCGACCGAGACCAGGGTGATCCGCGCACCGTCGTACGCATCTCCGTCGAGATTCGGGTCGACCGCCCGCTCGAGGCCTGCGATCAGCTGATCGGTCCGCGAGTAGACGACCCAGCCGCCCGCAGCGTCCTGCTGCCAGCCGGCCACCCGAATCGGCAGGACTGCAGCGCGCGGGGCGATTCCTGTCAGACGCGATGGGCCGTTCCGCCCGACCAGAATGCCCGCCATCTCGGTGCCGTGTCGCTCCAGTTGGGTCTCGTCGTCCGGATTGGCCTCGGCGGCAGCGGAACGATCCCCGCTGATCACGTCGATCCCTCGCCTGACGCGGCCGCCGAGGAACGGATGGCCTCGATCGACCCCCGTGTCGAGGAGCGCGATCGTGATCCCCCGCCCGTCAGCGCCCGGCAGCGCCAGGCTCGGTGCCTGCGCAAGCGTCGGAAGCCCCGGCGCAGGTCGCAGCGGCACTCTTCCCTGTGCTGCCGGATAGCCGACCCCTACCCGGTAGACGCCACGCACCTCGGGCGCGCGCTCGAGCACGGCGATCGCGCTCTGATTCAGGGGGGCCGAGAAGCCGTTCAGCACTCGCGTGAAGATGAACTCCGGATCGAGCTCGATCCCCTGTAGCTCGAGCCGCGCGAAAAGATCGCGCTGCTTGGCGAGCGCCTCGCGCGTCCAGCGCCGCTGGTCGACGTCGGCCGCCCGTCCACCCGACCGCGCCACGCGATCGGCGAGCGAGGGCGCCTTCAGGACGACGATGCGGCGATCGCCGACGCTGACCTGAGCGGTGTGATCGGCGACGAGACCGCTCCAACCCGGGGTCGGGACCACGGCTTCGCGGGGCTCGCCTCCCCGGCTGCCGGTGGCCACAAGCAGCGCCGTCGCCGCGACCGCGAGGATCGCGAGCGCGCCGATCTGCGACGGCTCACGCCGTGCGGGAGGAGGCGAATGCATCGAGCGCAAGGTAGTGAGGATAGGAGATCGGCTGGAGGTGCCTGGCCGCCGAGGCGATCATCGCCGCATTGTCCGTACAGAGCTCGAGCGGCGCCGCGATCGCGGCGGGCAGCGCAGCCCGAAGAGCCGAGTTCGCCGCGACACCGCCGACGATGGCGAGCCGCTCAAAGCCGTGGCGCTCGATCGCGGCGAGGGCTCGCTCGACGAGGGCGCGGACGATCGCGCGCTGGTAGCCGGCGGCGAGGTCGGCGCGGCGCCGCTCGAGCTCGGCCGGCTCCAGTCCGCGCACCGCGTAGAGAAGCGCCGTCTTGACCCCGGAGAAGGAGAAATCGAGCCCCCCCACCCGCGCGACGGGAAACATGTACGCCTCGGGATCGCCCCGCCGGGCGAGGGCGTCGAGCGCCGGCCCGCCGGGGTACGGCAGACCGAGCATCCGCGCACCCTTGTCGAAGGCCTCCCCCGCGGCGTCGTCGATCGTGGAGCCGAGGCGCTTGAACGTCGAGTAATCCTGGACGTCCAGCAGGAGCGTGTGGCCGCCGCTTGCGAGCAGGCACAGGAAGGGTGGCGCGAGAGGCCTCGGGCGGAGGAAGAGGGATGCGACATGCCCGTGCAGATGGTCGACCGGAACGAGCGGCAGTCGACGAGCCAGCGCGATCGCCTTGGCCGCGCTGAGGCCGACCAAGAGGGCTCCGACGAGCCCGGGCCCGCGCGTGACGGCGACCCGCCCGACCCCCTCCAGCCCAACCCCGGCTCGCTCGAGCGCCTCTCGCACGACCGGCAACAACAGCTCCAGGTGACGCCGGGAGGCAACCTCGGGCACGACGCCCCCATAGCGCGCGTGGAGCGCGGCCTGCGACGAGACGACGTTCGAGCGCACGTTCCCCTCTTCGTCGACGACCGCTGCGGCGGTCTCGTCGCACGAAGTCTCGATCCCGAGGATGAGAGCCGGCGTCAGGCGCTCGCCCGCTCCGAAAGCGGGTCCTTCCACATGATCAGAGCGTCTTCCTGATTGTCCGTGTAGTACCCGCGTCGAACGCCGCGGCTCTTGAAGCCGAGCCGCTCGTAGAGCCGGATCGCGGAATCGTTCGAGACCCGCACCTCGAGCGTGTAGCCCCGCCGGCCACCTCCGGCGGTCAGCTCGAAGAGTCGCTCGAGCAGTGCCGTCGCGACGCCGCGCCGGCGATGCTCGGGCTCGACGGCGATATTCATCACGTGCCAGGCATCGACGTAACGGGAGATGATCAGGAAGCCGGCGAGTCCCTGCTCCGCATCGAAGGCGCCGAGGCAGAGCGACGAGGGCTTTGCGAACTCGCTCGCGAACATGGAGCGCGACCACGGCGTCGGGTAGGAGCCGCGCTCGATCCGCTCGATCGCACCGAGGTCGCGGAGGCGCAAGCGGCGCACTTCCATCACGGAGCGGACCGGTCGGCATCGGGAACACGCAGGTAGAGCGGCTCGACGAGCTCGGGGGGCCCGAAATCCAGGGCCAGGGCGGCGTGCAACGAGGCACGCGGCACGTGGACGTCGTCGCCATCAGGTGGCACCTCGGCGCCGGCCGCCTCGAGCAGCACCCGGTAGCGCACGGCGCCGTCACCGACGCACGTGCTCCCGGGCGGAAGCTCCAGGTCCTCGGGAGCGAGGCAGACGGGCGTGCCTCTCGCCAGCGCGAAGACCTCGCGCCGCCGTGCGTCGATCACGGGCAGTGCCCCCGGAGCGCCGGCAGCGAGAGCGGCCAGGGTCGAGACGCCGGCGAGACGCACGTCGAGCGCGAAGGCGAGTCCGCGGGCCGCAGCCAGGCCGATCCGAACGCCCGTAAAGCTCCCCGGACCGACGCCCACCACGATTCCCGAGAGATCGGAGGGAACCGCGCCCGCCGCGTCCAGGAGCTCGTGGACGTCGGCGAGAACCGAGACGGCGGTCGATCTGCGCTCGCCCAGCGTCGTTCCCTCGGCGACGAGCGCGCTCGTGGCGATGCCCGTTGCAGTGTCAAGCGCGAGGATCAACACTCCTCCAGATCCTTTCTAGCAGAGCGCTTTCCTCACTCTCGAGCGCGATTCGGCGGTGTGTCGGGTCGACGTGCTCGATGGTGACCGCAACTCTGGCTCGGGGAAGTGCCTCGGTCCCGGCTCCCGGCCACTCGACGAAGACGATCGCACCGTCGAAGTACGGCTCGAGGTCCCCCCACTCGGCCGGGGAGACCGCGCCGAAGCGGTACAGGTCGAGATGGGAGACGTCCACCCGGCCGCGATAGCGGTGGCCGATCGTGAACGTCGGGCTGGTCACTCGCTCGGTGACACCGAGTGCGTGACAGGCGCCGCGGATGAAGACGGTCTTGCCGGTGCCGAGCTCCCCGGCGACGGTGACGACCTCGCCACTCGCGAGCTCGCCGGCGACGAGCGCCCCCACTCGCTCCGTCGCCTCCGGAGAGGACGACGTCAGCTGCACAGCGGTGAGCTTACGGCTCGATGGTGGCGAGGCTCTAAAAGAGCCCGAGCTGAACCGCGGGCTCGGCGGCGCGGGCCGGCGGGAACGAGGCCGGGGTAGGGAGGATCTCGCGCGGCGGAGTCCGGCCGAGCAGCCCGGGCAGCCGGCCGAAGTCCTCCTCGAGCACACGCAGCATCGCGGGCGTGTAGAGCGCCGCTGCCGGGTGGTAGAGCGGGTACAGCAGCAGGTCGCGTCCGCCGAGCGTGGTCGGCTGCTCGACGCCGTGCACGCGGGTGATCCCCGCCGGCTTGCCCGAGAGCAGCTTCGTCGCAAAGTTGCCCAGCGTCGCGACGACGGTCGGCTCGATAGTCGCGATCTGGCGGAAGAGGTACCCCTCGCAGGCCTCGATCTCCTCGATCTGCGGATCTCGGTTTCCGGGCGGGCGCGATTTCAGCACGTTCGTGATGTACACGTCCGAGCGGGCGAGCCCGATGCCCGCCAGCAGCCCGTCGAGCAGCTTGCCCGCCTGACCGACGAACGGCAGGCCCTGCTGATCCTCGTGGAAGCCGGGCGCCTCCCCCACGAACATGAGGTCGGCATGAGGATTACCGGCGCCGAAGACGGCCTGCGTACGAGTTCGGTGCAGCGGGCAGCGGGTACAGGCCTCGACCTCCTGCCTCAGCTGCTCCAGTGAGGCCGCGCGGCTCAGTGCGTCAGCAGGTTCCACAGCTCCCGCCGCAACAACCGCCACCCGACGTCTCGCCGAAGCTTGGCTGCCCGGCGGTGCCGTGAACCGCGAACACTGAGAACTGCTTGCGCACGTTCGAGGCCTCGCAATCGGGGCAGCGAACCTCGGTGTCGCCCCGGACGAGCTCCTCGAAGTGGGACTCACAGGCCATGCACACGTACTCGTAGATCGGCATCGCCGCGGGAGTCTAGGCACACGCCCGGACGAGCCGCAACACAACCAGCGCGTCCCTCCAGGACATGCCCCGCGGCTGGCCGCTGGACAGGTCCGGTTTAGCCGCCAGCCGGGCGGGCGTAGCCGTGCTTCTCGAGGAACGAGCGCAGGTTGTCGAGGTAGGCGCGGCCGGCGGCATACCCGTCCTTGAGCGGCCCGCGCCCCAGATCGCCGCGCCGAAACGCGAGCTCGAGCCGCTGCCAACCCTCCCGCTCTTTGCCGAGCAAGTACTGATCGGCGAGATACGCGGCCAGGATGCCGCGGACCTCCGGAAACGAGCTCCGGCGTACTTTCAGGTAGGCAGCCCAATTGTGGCGAGCATCTCGCGCGATCTCGGCCGGGAAGCGACGCGTCACATCAGCCAGCCGGCCAGCCCGGTAACGCCAGATCCGAACGGGCGGCACGGAGGCCACATACGCGGTGAAGGCATAGGCGAAGCGCTCGTCCGCGCTGTCGAACTCGGGCACGCCGTCGCGATCGAGGTCGCGCAGCCGGTAGCCGTAGTTCCCCCAGTAGGTCGCCTTCCCCTTGTATGCCCGTTCCTTGGGGAGGTAGCGCAGGATCAACGAGTAGACGCAACAGTGCGCCCCGCCGGTGAACACGTCGACGATCACCTCCGGCTCCCGGTCGCCCTCGAGGTCGGCGACGGCGACCGGCACGCGGCCTTCGCCGAGCGGTCTCCAACCGGGACAGCGGCCACAGCCCACGTGCTGCACGGGTCTGTCGTGGGCGGCTCGGCCCCCGCGCACGATCTTGAGCCGCACCTCGCGGTACGAGAAGTTCCGCTCGCGGTACGAGAGCTCCGCACGAACCGGTCCGGCTTGCGCGCGCTTCACCTCGACGACGTCCCGGCTGAGGTCGAGTTTCCAGCAGTGCAGCGTCCCGGCCAGCCCTGTCTGCTCGTCCACGACCCTGAGCGTCCAGCGCCCCCGCGCCTCCTTGCCGTACAGCGCGCCAAGACGGCCGTCGGGGGCGTGCGGGCCTGCGAAAGGCGCTTTCGCGTCGGCGATCCGATCCACGGCGCCGTCCTCGAAGACCGTGAAGAGGGCACCGCAGCCGCGCCCGTCACGGCCGAAGTTCCGCCCCGCGCCGCCGCGCCTGCTGCTCAGGAGCACAGCCGTGCCGTCCGGCGAGACGAGGCTGACGCGCAAATCGGAGATCCTGGGATGGTCGAGCCGCAGCCAGACCGCGAGCCGCGAGACCGGTCCGCCGTCTCGAACGCTGATCACGCGTTCCAGTGTGCCGCCGTCCGGGACCGATGCGGTGAGCGCGCCGCTCGAGTACAGCTTCGTCGCGGCGCCGGCGCCTCCGACACAAGTGGCCACGAGCACGGCGCCGAGTAACGCTCGTAGCAGGGTCTTTCGCGTCCTCATCGGCCTCTCGCTCCAGGGCTAGCGTAGGCTAAAGTGGCAGCGCCCGGTATCCGAGAGAGGAACTGGAGCCCGCATGTTCGGATCGGCACGCATCATCGGCCGGGGCCGCGTTGGTTCGGCGGTCGCCGCTCGGCTCCACGAGCGAGGCGTCGAGCTGCGCGAGAACGACGCCGAGCTCGTCCTCCTCTGCGTTCCGGACACCGCGATTTCCGACGTTGCCGCCTCCATCGACCGTGGGCCCTGGGTCGCGCACACGAGTGGGGCGACTTCTCTCGCCGCCCTCGCGCCACACCGGGCGCGGTTCAGCGTCCACCCGCTGCAGACGTTCACCGCCGGGCGGGGAGCCGAGCAGCTGGACGGCGCCTGGGCTGCGACGACGGCCGAGTCGGACGAGGCGCGCGGCCATGCGCGAGAGCTGGCGCGGACGCTCGGCCTGGAGCCGTTCGATCTCGCCGACGGCGACCGGGTGCTCTACCACGCGGGCGCCGCGCTCGTCTCCAGCTACGTCGTCACGCTGTACCGAGCGGCGCGGCTGCTCTTCGAGACCGTCGGCGCTCCGCCGGAGGGCCTCGTTCCACTGCTGCGACGCACGATCGACAACGACTTTCAGATGACCGGGCCGATCGTTCGCGGCGATCACGCGACCATCGAGGCCCATCTGCGGGAGCTCGCCGTCCGCACGCCGGAGCTCGCGCCTCTCTACCGGGCCCTCGCCCGAGCGAGCACTCCCTGATGCGGATCGCCCGCACCATCGAGGAGCTGCGCGACGCCCTCGAGCCGCTCCATGGAGTGTCGACCGTCGGGCTCGTGCCGACGATGGGCGCGTTCCACGAGGGCCACCTCTCCCTGTTCAGGGCCGCGCGCGCCGAATGCGACACGGTCGTCGTCAGTCTCTTCGTCAACCCCGCGCAGTTCCACGAAGAGCGGGACTTCGCGCAGTATCCGCGCGATGAGACCCGCGACGCCGAGCTTGCCGAGCGGGCGGGTGTCGACCTCGTCTTCGTCCCGACGAGCGAGGAGATGTATCCGCCCGGCTACCAGACCTGGGTCGAGGTGGCGGAGCTCTCCCGAGGCCTCGAGGGGGCGTTCCGGCCGGGCCACTTCCGTGCGGTCGCCACGGTCTGCCTGAAGCTCTTCAACCTCGTCCGACCGAAGCGAGCCTACTTCGGTCAGAAGGATGCCCAGCAGGCCGCCGTGCTGAAGCGGATGGTCTCGGACCTGCACCTGACGCTCGAGCTGCGCGTGCTCCCCACCGTGCGGGACCCCGACGGCGTCGCTCTCTCGTCACGAAACGTCCTGCTCTCGCCGCGCGAGCGGGCCGCGGCGCGGGCACTCCCGCGCGCGCTGCGAACGCGCAATCTCGAAGCTGCGCGTTCGCTGCTCGGCGAGCTCGAGGTCGACTACCTGGAGATCGCGGACTTCGATCCGCCCGTACTGGCCGCCGCAGTTCGCCTCGGCAAGACCCGCCTGATCGACAACGTTCCGCTGATGGAGGAGGAGACATGAGTACGCCGCCCCCCGGCAAGCTGCCACTGCCGGAGCTCTCCGCGATGAAGCGCCGCGGCGAGCGCATTGCGATGGTGACCGCCTACGACGCGCCCGGTGCCCGGTTTGCCGAGGACGCAGGCGTCGACGTGATCCTCGTCGGCGACACGGCAGCGATGGTCGTCCTCGGCCACGAGGGCACGACGGTGCCCGTGACCATGGACGAGATGCTCTTCTTGACTCGAACCGTCGTGCGCGCCGCGCGGCGGCCCGTGATCGTCGGCGACATGCCGTTCGGCTCGTACCAGGTGTCCGACGAGGACGCCGTCCGCAACGCGATTCGCTTCCTCAAGGAGGCCGGAGCCGATGCGGTGAAGCTCGAGGGTGCCGGCCCCTCGGTCTCGCGCGTGCGCGCCATCGTCGGCGCGGGCATCGCGGTGATGGGTCACGTCGGACTGACGCCCCAGTCGGCCACGATGCTCGGCGGCTTCAAGACGCAGGGCCGCACCGCCGAGGCGGCGCGCAGGCTCCTCTCGGAGGCGCGCGAGCTGGAGGCGGCCGGATGCTTCGCCGTGGTGCTCGAGGCGGTGCCCTCGGCCGTCGCGGAGCGCATCACCGAGACGCTCAGCGTGCCGACGATCGGAATCGGGGCCGGCGCCCACTGCGACGGCCAGGTGCTCGTCTACCACGACCTGCTCGGCTTGACCGAGGGTCATCTGCCCCGCTTCGTCAAGCGCTACGCCAGTCTCTCCCGCGAGATCCGGGACGCGCTCGAGGCATACGTCGCGGACGTGCGCTCGGGACGGTTCCCGGACGAATCGCACACGTACGCCATGCCGGAGGAGGAGCTCGCGCTGTTCAGCTCGGAACCTCTTCCCTGATGTGGGCGCGTATGGCAGCATCGGGTTTGATGGTTCCTGAGGCGCGGCTGGAGTCGACCGAGCACGGACTCGTACCCCAGGGAGAGGGCTGGTTCGTCCTCAACGCGCGCGAGGCGCGCTGGCGACCCGCGCAAGGACGAGGCGCCTACTGCCTGTTCGAGGGCGAGCCCGAGTTTCCGCAGGTGGGGATCCACCTCGTGCGCCTGGCGCCGGGTGAGGCGATGGCGATGTACCACTGGGAGGCCGACCAGGAGGACTTCCTCGTGCTCGCCGGCGAGGCGCTCCTGATCGTCGAGGGCGAGGAGCGCCCTCTCCGGCAATGGGATTTCGCGCACTGCCCTGCCGGCACCAGGCACGTCATCGTCGGAGCCGGAGACGGGCCATGCCTGGTGCTGGCGGTCGGCGCCCGTGACCGCTCGACGGGCCCCGACTGGGGCGCCTACACGGTCGACGAGGCCGCTTTGCGGCATGGCGCCGGCGTCGAACAGGAGACCACCGACGCGGAGCAGGCATACGCGAACGTTCCGCCACGAGAACCGGCTCGGTATCGCGAGGGCTGGCTTCCCGCTTAAGTTCTCAGAGACTCTAAGCGAAGAGGCCGAAGGCGAGCACGAGCGCGAGGAGCGCTAGCACGGCGACGCCGAGCGCAGCCAGCGCGCGTGTCCAGTCGAGCCGGTAGACGAGGCGAAGGCCGACAGCGAGCAGTGCGACCGCCCAGACGACGAACGCCCATTCGAGGCCGTCGAAGATCTGGCCGACCGTGCCGGCATCCTCGCCGCCGCCGCGGAAGACATCCCCGCCGAAGAGAGCCAGCTGAACCGGCCAGAGCACCAGGAGCGACAACGCGAGCGGTGCGGACGCGAAGGCGAGCACGTGCCGAGCGCGCCGGTAGCCGCCCTCGACTCCGGCCCCGCGCGTGCCGAGCGCCAGGGCTCCGCCCCCGGCCCAGTAGCCGAATGCGCCGTAGATCCCGCCGGCCAGAAAGACGAGTACGGCGGCCACCAGACCGTCGATCTCGCCCCGGTCCATCAGCGTCCCAGTGCCCGGGCTCGCCAGCACCGCCGCGATCCCCGCCAGGAAGACGAGCGCCGTGACCGGCTCCTGGCGCGCCTGCCGTCCCTCCTCCGAGTCGTCTCGAAGGGCCGTGAACACCGGGACGGGTGCCTGCAGCACGAGGAGCGCACGCAACCACCAGTCGCGCTCGCTCGAGCCGAGGGGCGCAGCGCTTTCGACGCGATCGACCGCCACGCCGGCAAATGTACGCGGCGGGGGCCTCCAATTGTGAGGGTCTGACCCCGACCTGGGGCTCGCGCTCGGCCTATTGTCGAGTTCCGGTTAATCGTGGCGTGAACGGATGAGACGGCCGAGCAACCACGCGAGTGCGGAAGCCGGAATCGCTGCACCAGCGAGGATCAGGGAGAACAGAAGCGCGGGGTGATCATCCGTGAATTCGCCCAACGCGCCGCAGGTGCCTCTGTCGCACTCGTCAAGCGTGTCGCCCGTTGCCTTGACGAACTCATCCCACGTCACCACCGAGACGTAGACAAGCAACAGCCAAACCACGATCCCCGTGCCGACCGTTAGCGCAGTCACTCGCTGCGGCATGTCAGCTCGCCTTGAAGTCGTCGACCGAGTCACCCCGAGCGGGCGGCGTCAGCGCCTACGCCGCGGCTGCCACTGCAGGCAAAACCTCCCGCAGGAAAGCGCCCGTATGCGATTCCTCGCTCTCGGCGACCTGCTCAGGCGTCCCGACCGCGATCACCTCGCCTCCACCCTCGCCGCCCTCAGGGCCGAGGTCGACGATCCAGTCGGCCTGCTTGATCACGTCGAGGTTGTGCTCGATCACGAGCACCGTGTTGCCCGATTCGACGAGACGCTGGAGCACCTCGAGCAGCTTCTCGGTGTCAGCGAAGTGGAGGCCGGTGGTCGGCTCGTCCAGGATGTAGAGCGTCCGCCCGGTCGCCACCTTCGAGAGCTCGGCGGCCAGCTTGACCCGCTGGGCCTCTCCACCCGAGAGGGTCGTCGCCGGCTGTCCGAGCTTGACGTAGTCGAGGCCGACGTCGTGCAGCGTCTGCAGGCGACGGCGCAGCTTGGGGATCTTCGCAAAGAAGCGGAGAGCCTCCTCGACGGACATCTCCAGCACGTCCGCGATCGCCTTGCCCTTGAACCGCACCTCGAGCGTCTCGCGGTTGTAGCGGCGCCCGTGGCACGTCTCGCAGGGGACGTAGACGTCGGGCAGGAAGTGCATCTCGATCTTGATCGTCCCGTCGCCCTTGCACGTCTCGCACCGGCCACCGCGGACGTTGAAGGAGAAGCGCCCGGGCTTGTAGCCGCGAACCTTGGCCTCCGGGGTCAGCGAGTAGAGGTCGCGGATGTGGTCGAAGAGCTTCGTGTACGTGGCCGGGTTGGAGCGCGGCGTCCGCCCGATCGGCGACTGGTCGATGTCGATCACCTTGTCGTAGCACTCGATCCCTTCGCAGCTCGCGTGCAGGCCCGGCTTCACACGAAGCCGGTGGAGCCGGTTGGCGAGCGCCTTGTAGACGATCTCGTTCACGAGGGTCGACTTGCCGGAGCCCGAGACGCCTGTCACGCAGACAAAGCGGCCAACCGGGAACTCGACGTCGATGTCTTTCAGGTTGTGCATGGACGCCCCGCGCACCCAGAAGGAGCCGTTGTCCTCCGTCCGCCGGCGAGGCACCGCGATCGCCCGCTGCCCTGAGAGGAACATGCCCGTGACGGAGCCGGGCGTCCGCTCGACGATCTCGGCAGGGCCCTCGGCGACGACGTAGCCGCCGTGCTCGCCCGCTCCCGGCCCCATGTCCACGAGGTGGTCGGAGGAGCGCATCATCTGCTCGTCGTGCTCGACGACGAGGACGGTGTTGCCCAGGTCACGGAGCCGCTCGAGCGTCGTGATCAGCTTGCCGTTGTCCCGCTGGTGCAGGCCGATCGAGGGCTCGTCGAGGATGTACAGCACCCCCACGAGCTGTGAGCCGATCTGCGTCGCCAGACGGAGTCGCTGCGCCTCTCCTCCGGAGAGCGTGCCGGCCGCGCGGTCGAGCTGCAGGTAGCCGACGCCGACGTTCTCGAGGAACGTCAGGCGCTCCCGGATCTCCTTGATGATGCGCGCGCCGATCAGCTGCTCCGTCTGGGAGAGCTCCAGCCCGTCGAGGAACTCGATCGCGCGCGCGACCGACATGCGCGTGAACTCGTGGATCGCACGGCGCCCGACCGTCACGGCGAGCACCTCCGGCTTCAGCCGGGCCCCCTGGCATTCCGGGCAGGGCCGGAAGCTCATGTACTCCTCGATCCGCTCCCGCTGCTGCGAGGAGTCCGTCTCGCGGTAGCGGCGCTGGAGATTCGGGATGATCCCCTCGAACGCCATCATGTACGAGCGGCGGCGGCCCATCGTGTTCCGGTAGGAGATGAAGACGCGCTCGCCCTTCGTGCCGTAGAGGAAGCGATCCCGCTGCTCGTCGCTCAGCTCGCACCACGGCGTGTCGGGGCTGATCTCGTACCGGTCCGCGATCGCCTGGATCACCGCGTCGTACCAGTTGCCCGACCAGGGCACGAGCGCCTCGACGAGGGGCAAGGTGGGGTCCGGAACGAGCAGGTCGGGATCGATCTCCTGCTGCGCGCCCAGGCCGGTGCAGCGCGGGCAGGCACCGTGCGGCGAGTTGAAGGAGAAGATCCGGGGCTGCAGCTCCGGCAGCGAGACGCCGTGCTCCGGGCACGCAAAACGCTCGCTGAAGGTCATCGCCTCGCCGCCGACGGTGTCGATCACCACGAGGCCGTCCGCCAGTGCGGCCGCGGTCTCGACGGACTGCGCCAGCCGCGTTCGGAGGTCCGGCTTCAACACGAGCCGGTCGACCACCACCTCGATCGTGTGCTTGAACTTCTTGTCCAGCTCGGGCGGCTCCTCGAGCAGGTGCAGCTCGCCGTCCACCTTTACGCGGGTGAAGCCGTCGGCGCGGAGCTCCTCGAAGACGTCCCGATACTCGCCCTTCCGGTCGCGCACGACGGGCGCGTTGACCGTGAAACGGGTGGCCTCGGGCAGCCGCAGCACCTGGTCGACGATCTGCTCGAGGCTCTGGCCCGCGATCGGCCTGCCGCAGACCGGGCAGTGGGGCCGACCCACCCGCGCGTAGAGCAGCCGCAGATAGTCGTAGATCTCGGTCACGGTGCCGACGGTCGAGCGCGGGTTCCGAGAGGTCGTCTTCTGGTCGATCGAGATCGCCGGCGAGAGCCCGTCGATCGAGTCGACGTCGGGCTTCTCCATCATCTGCAGGAACTGACGCGCGTAGGCCGAGAGCGACTCGACGTAGCGGCGCTGGCCCTCCGCGTAGATCGTGTCGAAGGCGAGCGAGGACTTCCCGGAGCCGGAGAGCCCCGTGACGCAGATCAGCGCATGCCGCGGCAGGCGGACGGTGATGTCCTTCAGGTTGTGCTCGCGGGCGCCGTGGACGACTAGCTCGTCGGCGGCCATCTGACCGTCAGTCTAGCGCTCATGGCGGACGGGAACAAGTGTTCGCTTCAAGCCTCAGGGTTAATGCGATCGCCGCCGGGGGAGAAGGCCCGGTATTCGCGACACGGCCCGCAGAGCGTTCGTCACCGTCCTGGTCATCGGCGGGGTGGTCGTGCTCGCGCTCGCGCTCTGGAAGCTGAAGATCCTGCTCGCGCTGCTCTTCCTCGCCTTCATCATCGCCGCTGCGATCCGGCCCACCGTGGAGGCGCTCAAGCGCCGCGGGATCCCGCGCGGGGCCGGCATTCTGCTCCACTATTTCGTCTTCGCCGGAGTCGTCGGCCTGTTTCTGTGGGCCGTGGTTCCCCGTGCGATCGACCAGGTGGAGGAGGCGCTCGGCGGCGAGGTACCAACGTCGAGCGAGGAAGTGGCGGAGGCAGCGCGAGGCTCGACCGGGCTGAAGAAGGACGTGCTCGAGGCGGCGCGCGACTGGCTCGAAGGACTGCCTTCGGGCGAGCAGTTCGTCGACCCCGCGCTCGAGCTGACGCTGATCACCGTCGAGATCTTCATCGGCATCTTCTTCGTCCTCGCGAGCGCCGCGTACTGGATCTTCGAGCGGGACCGTGCGGTCACCCTGGTCACGAAGATGCTGCCGCGACCGCGGCGCAAGATCGTGCGAGACACCTGGGATCTGATCGACCTCAAGCTAGGCGCGTACGTCCGCGGACAGGGGATTCTGGTCGTCCTCGTCGCGACCGTGCTCTCCATTATCTTCTGGTCGATCGGGCTGCCGTTCTGGCTGCTGGTCGGCGTCTTCGCCGGGGTCGTCGAGCTGATTCCGGTGATCGGGCCGCTGACGGCGGGCGCGGTCGCGGTCGGTGTCGGCCTGACCGACTCCTGGCAGCTCGCCCTCGCCGCAGGCGTCGCCGTCCTCGTCGTCCGGCTGCTCGAGGACTACATCGTCATCCCGCGGGTGCTGGGCGAGGCCGTCGGCCTCTCGCCGCTGCTCGTGCTCGTCGCGGTCGCGACGGCCGCGATCCTCTTCGGCGGCTGGTCCGTTCTGCTCGCGATCCCGCTCGCCGCCGTGATCGCCACCCTCTTCCAGGTCATCGTCCTGAACGTTGACCCGTCCGAGGAGGAAGTCCCCGCCGTCATCTTCTCGCCCACGGAGAGAGAAACCGTGTAACGCGGGGTTCTAGGCCTTGCGCCAGCGGCCGAAGATGAG
>Ga0183260_10001794_pt1 | contig 17856 bp, 17 predicted proteins | sample AntDrymUQ4972206_2_FD_129768 | JGI IMG/M metagenome (GOLD analysis project Ga0183260, IMG submission 129768) | Polar desert sand microbial communities from Dry Valleys, Antarctica - metaG UQ497 (22.06) (version 2) (version 2) | ecosystem: Environmental > Terrestrial > Soil > Desert | place...
CAGGGCGCGCTTCAGGTCGGCGCGGCCCTCACCGACCAGGCGGCGTGCGGCTGGGTTGACCTGCGTGCTGGCCAGCCAGTCGTCCACGCGGTCGAGGATGTCGCGCCGCACCAGGGCCCGGGGGAACAAGAAGATCAGGCAGCTGGTCGCCCGCTGCGTCCCCTTCTCCTCCCACAACGTCGCAGCCTTCTCGAGGTACTTGTCCACGTACGGCTCCAGCACCTCGTCCTGCCCAGGGATTTGGAACGCCATGGCGATGCTGCGCTGCGTCTCGTTCGGCACGTCGTCGCGCACGATCGCGTCGTGCCACGCGCGTTCCTTGGCCTGCGGGGTGGGCTGCATCGCTCTTGCTGCCGCTGCCTGCTCACGCCCGGAGATGGTGTCGTCACGTTTGAGCTCGGCATCGATCTCCGCCTCCGCGAAGCGGTGGGTACGCGCCAACGCCGACACCAGTGTCCAGCGCAAGTCGGTGTCGACGCTCAGCTTGGTCAACGACTGCGACCCGTCCAGCAAACCCGCGAGACACTCCTGCGCCTCGGGGCTGGTGGCGGCCGCCGCGTACGCGCGGACCAGCGCCAACTGGTGGTCGCTGCCGGAGTCCGCCGCATCAAGCAGCTCACGCAGCCCGTGCTCCCACCGCTCCCGCAGCTCGGAGCGCCGAGCGGGGTCGGAGTAGAGCTGTACCGCGGACTGTGCCTGCCGGAGCACCGAAGCAACCGCGTTCATGTCGGTCTCGCGAGCGACTCCGCGCAGCACCAGGTCGACGAAGTCGGTGGCGCGCATCTCCGCGTCTCGCGTCATGTCCCATGCGGCCCCCCAGCACAACGCGCGGGCCAACGAGTCGTCGATGCTGTCGATGCTCGATACCACCGTCGCCAGCGAGCGCTCATCGAGGCGGATCTTCGCGTAGGTCAGGTCCGCGTCGTTGAGCAGCACCAGATCCGGCTGCCGGTGCCCGACCAGCTCCGGCACCTCGGTGTGCGCACCCATCACGTCGGTTTCAACACGTTCCCGGCGCACCAGCCCTCCCTCGGTGCGGTCGTAGAGCCCGATGGCGATCCGGTGCCGCCGCAGCGTCGGATAGTCGGGGTGCGCGGTCTGCGCGACCGCGAACGACGTGAACGCTTCGTCATCGTCGACCTCGAACTGCGCTCGGAGCGTGTTGACCCCGGATGTCTGCAGCCACTCCTTTGTCCACGATCCCAGGTCGCGACCGGACGACGCCTCGAGTGCCGAGAGCAGGTCGCTCAGCTCGGTGTTGCCGTAGGCGTGGTCGGCGAAGTAGGCCCGCAGCCCGGCGAAGAACTGCTCTTCGCCCACCCAGGCCACGAGCTGGCGCAGCGCCGAGGCCCCCTTGGCGTAGGTGATGCCGTCGAAGTTGACCTCGACGGCCTGCAGGTCGGCGTTGTCGGCCGCGATCGGGTGCGTCGACGGCAGCTGGTCCTGCCGGTAGGCCCAGGTCTTCCGCGAGTTGCAAAACCCCGTCCACGCCTCGGTGAACCGGCTCGCCTGGGTGGCACTGTGGTGCGAGGCCCATTCGGCGAACGACTCGTTCAGCCACAGGTCGTCCCACCAGCGCATCGTGACCAGGTCCCCGAACCACATGTGTGCCATCTCGTGCAGGATCGTGTTGGCGCGGGCCTCGTACGCGGCGACCGTCTGCCGGCTCCGGAAGATGTACTCGTCGCGGAATGTCACGCACCCGGCGTTCTCCATCGCACCCATGTTGTACTCGGGGACGAACAGCTGGTCGTACTTCCCGAAGGGGTACGCCATCGCGAACGCCGACTCGAAGTAGCCGAACCCCTGCTTGGTGACCTCGATGATGTCGTCGACATCGAGGTACTCGGCCAGTGAACGGCGACAGAAGATGCCCAACGGGATCTCCCCGTAGGTCCCGGTGTACGCATCGCGCACGACGTGATACTCCCCGGCGACCAGCGCCGTGATGTACGTCGAGATTCGCGACGTCGGTGCGAAGTCCCAACGGCTGACACCCTCGCGTACCGGCTCCGGCTGCGGCGTTGGCGAGTTGGACACGACCTCCCACTCGCTGGGCGCGGTCACCCGGAACTCGAAGGATGCCTTCAGGTCGGGTTGCTCGAAGGTGGCGAAGACCCTGCGGGCGTCCGGCACCTCGAACTGCGTGTAGAGGTAGACGCGGGAGTCCACCGGGTCGACGAAGCGGTGCAAACCCTCACCGGTGCGCGAGTAACCGCAGTCGGCGACCACCCGCAGCTCGTTCGTCGACTGCAGTTCGTCGAGCACGATCCGACTGTCTGCGTACGCCACGGCTGGGTTGATGTCTCGCCCGTTCAGCGTGATCTCGCGAACGTTCGCGTCGACGAGGTCGGCAAACGTTTCCGCGCCAACGGTGGAGCAGTTGAACCGGATGACCGTGGTCGATCCGAACACGGTGTCCGACGCGCTGAGATCGAGGTCGACGGTGTACGAGTCCACCGCGAGCAGGCGAGCCCGCTCTTGAGCTTCGTCGCGGGTGAGGTTGGTACCTGGCATGGCGCTCATCCTCGCATGAGCGTGAGTACGGACCGAGTTGGTCACGACATCGTGATCTAGTAGCCGTCAACCGGCTTTGCTGCCATGGGCCAGCAGATCCTCGAGCAATCGACGTACCCGAAACGTGAGCTCTCTGGCGTGAGCCGCCCCGCGGATGGACGGCGGGGCCAAACTGCTGCCGAGACCGACCGCATGTGCCCCCGCGTCGAGCCATGGGATCACGGCATCCGTCGTGATGCCGCCGGTCGGGACGAATGCCATGTCCGGGAAGGGCCCGAGCAGCGCCTGCAGGCCAGTCGGACCAACCAGGCTGGCGGGGAAGAGCTTGACCACGGACACCCCGAGCGACCGGGTTTGCATGACTTCCGTGGGTGTCAGGACACCCGGGAGGACGGGTCGTGCGGTTGCGAGCATCGCCTCGACCAACCGGGGCGGGCTGCCCGGCGAGACAAGGAAGTCGGCCCCGGAGTCGGCCGCTCGCAGGGAGTCATCGGCGGATCGAATCGTACCGGCGCCAAGGATGACCTCTCGACCCACTTCGCCCCGCAGCGTCGTGATCACCTCCGATGCGTCCGGTATTGTGAACGTGATTTCCAGCGCCTTGATCCCGGCGCCGAGGAGCACCCGGCTGACGTGCAAGGCGTCGTCCTTCGTGGCCGAGCGGATCACCAGGATGAGTCCTAGCCTGGCCATCCGGTCGAGCACCTGGTCAGGCGAGCACACCGGCCTGTCGGGATCCGTCACCGGGCATCGACCTCACCGTCGCACGATATGTGCCGCAAGATCCGAGTCACTCCGACGGCATTGTCCCCACGGCTGGTGACGGCGTGGGCGGCGCAGTGCTCCGCGCGTTGAAGGCAGTCCGCAACCGACGCATCTTCGAGCCAGCCCGACAAGTAGCCGGCCACGAGCGCGTCACCCGCTCCTGTCGGATCCACGACGTCCACGGCCCGGGCATCGATCCGGTCAATCCTCTGCTCGGTGATGGCGCATGCCCCTCGCTGGTCGTGGACCAGGATCGTCGTGGCCGTCAAAGACCGGAGTAACGCCTGGAGCCGCGTCGGCTCTTCGGTCGACAGGAGGAGAACGGCCTCCGACCGGGACAGGAAGAGTGTGTCGGCGGCGCGCACCAGTGGCGCCAGCAGCTCGCCGGCGTCGCGATCACGCAGCAGCCGCCGCCGCACGTTGACGTCGACCGAGAGATGGACTCCACGACGCCGCGCCTGGTCGGCCAGATAGGTGACGCACTCGTGTCCCGCAGTGGAGATCAGCGCAGTGATGCCGCTCAGGTGCAGGACACGGCCAGAGAGCAGGTAGTCCGTGTCGAAGTCGTGGTGGGTGGCGAGGCTGGCCGCTGATCCGGCCCGGTAGGGGTGGTTGTCCAGTCCCCCCAAGGCGAGCACTTCCTTGAAGTACACGCCGGTGGGAGCTGATCCGTTGACGACGACGCGCGACACGTCGACGCCTTCACCGCGCAGGGTACGGATGCCTAGGCGGCCGAACGGATCGTCACCGACGGCGCCCGCCCATCCGACGCGGTGGCCGAGGCGAGCCAAGGTGAGCGCCACGTTGACCTCTGTGCCGCCAATGAATTGCTGCAGGAGGACAGCCGACTCCAGCCTTGATCCAAGGTCGAGCGGTTCCACGACGCCGAGCAGCTCCCCGACCGTGACGACCTCGATGTCAGGCATCGAATAGGCCGTGTCCCGGGGAGTGCCGCTCGAGTGCGTCGGGGTCGATGCGCACACCGAGGCCCGGCCCGGTGGGCACCGCAAGCATGCCCTCGTCGTCAACCGTGAACCCGCCGACCACAAGGTCGTCGATGTAAGCCGATCCCGTGTTGTACTCCACCAGGTCCGTCGCCGGCAGTGCAGACGCGAGGTGCAGATCTGCCGCCAGCCCGATCGCGGTGTTCCAGCCGTGCGGGATATACCTCACACCGAACTCCTCCGCCAGCCAGGCGACCCGGCGTGACTCGCTGAGACCTCCACCCTTGGTCGTATCCGGCTGGATGATGTCAAAGGCGCCGGCGGACAGGAAGCGGAAGAAGTCTTGTCGGCGGGTCAGTACCTCGCCGCCTGCAATCGGTACCTTGGACCGGCCTCGCAACGAGACGAAGCCGTCGAGGTCATCGGGCCGGAGCGCCTCCTCGAACCAGGCGACGTCGTAGTCCGCAAGCATGTCGGCCGTGCGGATGGCCCACTTCAGCCCCTTGCGCCAGAACGCATCCGAGCCGCCGGCGTCGACGGCCAGGAGCGCCTCCGCGCCCACCGTGTCCCGTGCCAGGCGCACGGCTGCCTCGTCGGCTGTGTCGCTGCTACGGCCGAAGTAGCCCCAGCCGATCTTGAATGCCGTGAATCCCTGAGCTGCGAGCTTGCCAAGGTTGTCCCCGAGCGTCTGGTCCTCGTCGATCAGGACCGATGCGTACGGCCGGACCCGCTCGCGATACCGACCACCGAGCAGAGTGCTCACGGGCAGTCCGGTGACCTGTCCGAGTATGTCCCACAGCGCGATGTCGATGCCGCTGATGGTGTGCGTGATCGCACCACCGCGGCCCAGCCAAAACGTGTTCTCGTGCAGGACCTGACTGACCTTGTCGGGCTCGAGCGCGTTGCCACCCAGACAGATCGGGACGAGGACGTCGAGCGCGGCTTGCACGAGGGCGGCACTCGAGAACACGCTGCCAACACCGACGACGCCGTCATCGGTGTGGACTGCCACCAGTGTGTGCACCACGTCGTCGGCCCGGAGCTCGAGCGTCCATCCACCCTTGGGCGTGGCGCCACTGAGCCCCGCCGCCCGGATGTCGGTGATCTTCATGGTCTCCGCCCTCTCACGTCGATAACGACGGCTTGGTGGGGTTCGAGCTCCAGGACCAGGCCCGCGGACCCGACCGCGGGAGCTGTCGTGCACACCAGGACCGTCCCGGCGACGCCGACGTCAACGGTCGCAGGTCGGTCGCTGAGGTTGAGGGCGACCACCTTGTGGTCATCGGCCGTGCGGCGTGCGTACGCGAGCACCTCCTTGGCCGATGGGCTGCTGATGAAGTCGATCGAGCCGTACCGGAGGGCGGTGCTGTCGGCACGGGTGCGCAACAGCCGCCGGTAGAGGTTCAAGAAAGATTCTGGATCCCGCAACTGCGCCTCGACGTTGACGTCGGCGCCGTTGCGGGCGACCGGAAGCCACAACTGGGCTTCGGGAGCGGAGGAGAACCCGAAGTTCGGGCCGTCGTCCCATGGCATCGGGATGCGGGTCGAATCGCGGCTCACCCCACCGGATGCCCGCGCGAAGTAGTCGCGTTGACGATCGAGCGGAACCGGTTGATCGATCAAGCCGAGCTCGTCGCCGTACAGCAGGCACGGAGTCGCGGCAAGGGTGAGCAGCAAGACGGCCGCCACCCGGGCTTGTTCGGGTCCGAGGCGCTTGGCAAGCCGCTCGCGGTCATGGTTGCCGAGCGCCACGATCGGCCAAGCACCCGTTGGCAGCGATGCATAGAGACCGTCGAGCTCGGCTCGAAGGAGATCTGCCCGCCATGGTGTCTCCAACAGCCGGAAGGGAAAGGGAAGGTGCATCCCGTCGAGTCCCGCGCCGTAGTAGACGGCCCAGTCCTGCCACGACATGGCCTCGATCTCCGCAATCGTGACTGCGCCGGGGTAGTGATCGACGACGGCACGGATCTCGGCGAGGACGGCCTGGGTGTCCGGGTGCCGACGGTCGAAAACGTGCAGCTGGGTGCCGAAGTCGGGGTGCTGCAGGTCGAACGGGTTCTGGTTGCCCTTGGGCGCCACCGGGTTGTCGCGGAACTGAGGGTCTTTCATCAGCATGTGTGCAACATCGATCCGGACGCCATCGGCCCCTCGGTCGAGCCAGAACCGCAGAACATCCAGCATCGCGGCGCGAACGTCAACGGTCCGCCAGTTGAGGTCCGGCTGCTGCTTCAGGTGCGAGTGCAGGTAGTACTGACCGGTCTGTTCGTCCCATTCCCAGACCGAGCCGCCGGCCTCACTGGTCCAGTTGTTGGGAACACCACCGCCCGGCTTCGGGTCACGCCACACATACCAGTCGCGCTTGGGGTTCGTCCGCGATGATCGTGACTCGACGAACCACGGATGCTGGTCCGACGTGTGGTTGGGGATGTAGTCCACGATGATCTTCAGGCCGCGCTTGTGCGCCACAGCAATGAGGTGATCGAACGACTCGATGCTGCCAAAGACAGGGTCGACCTGCGTGTAGTCGGCCACGTCGAAGCCCTGGTCGAGTAACGGGGACTTGAAGAAGGGTCCGACCCAGACCGCGTCGATGCCCAACGTCGCGGAGAGATAGCCCAGTGACTGGGTCAATCCCTCGAGATCACCGATCCCGTCCCCGCTGCCGTCGCGCAGGCTGGGCAGGTGGTTCTCGTAGATCACCGCACCTTGCCACCAAGACGTGCGCATCGAAGTCATCCCTTGGATGCCCCGGCGAGCATGCCCCTGACGAAGTGCTTCTGCATGGCGACGAACACGACCATAGGGATGATCATCGAGAGCATCGCCGCTGACGTGAGGATCTCCCAACCGTTGCCGCGCGATGCCACCAGGCCGCTGACGGCGACGGTCATCGGAGCCACGTCACGGAAGCCACCGAGAAAGACCAAGGCGGTGAGCAGGTCGTTCCAGGTCCAGACGAACTCGAAGATCGCGAGCGAGGCGAGCGCCGGCCGAGAGACTGGCAGCACGATCGCAAAGAAGATCCGGCTCGGGGAAGCGCCGTCCATCTCGGCGGCGTCGAAGAGGTCACGAGGGAGCGCTGCGAAAAAGTTGTGCAAGAGGTAGATCGCGAAGGGCACGCCGTAGCCTAGGTGCACCAGCCACAGGCCGAGGAAGCTGCCAGTGAGGTCGAGGTTGTTGAAAACCCTCAGCAACGGAACCAGCGTGATCTGAACAGGGACGATGAGCAATGTGACGATTGCCAGGAGGATGCCGCGGCGGAACCTAAAACGCATGCAGGCAAGGCCATACGCCGCAGCAGAACTCACGGCCACGGTAAGCAGTGTGGCGGGGACGACGATCGCCATGCTGTTGAAGAGGCTGAGCAGCATGCCGTCGCGGTCGAGAACCTTGCGGTAGTTCTCGAGCGTGTAGTCGCCGGGCAGGGCGAACGAGTGCCACCAGCCGGTCGACAGCACTGCCGGGGCCGGCCGGAACGAACTGACCAGCAAGCCCAGCAACGGAATCAGCCAGATCGCGGTGACGCCGAGCACGGCCAGGTGCACGGGAAACGCGCGCCACTGGAGCCGCCCGGTCGTTAGCGCGAGGTCACGCCTGACCGGCGTCGTGCGGACGTCCTCGACTCGGGTTGCCATGAGCGTGCTCAGGCTTCCCTGCTCTGACGGCGGAACTGGCGGAGGTTGTAATACATGATCGGCGCGACAGCGAGCATGAGGATTGTTGCAACCGCGCCTGCTGTGCCGTTGTCCTTCGCGGTGAACAGCTCGCGGTACATGACGGTCGACAGAACGTCGGTCCCGTATGCGCCGTTCGTCATCACATAGACGATGTCGAACGCCTTGAGCGCAATCACCGTCATCGTCGTCATCACCACGACCACTGTTGGCAAGAGCAGCGGCAGGGTGAGGAACCGGAATGCCTTCCACTCCGACGCGCCATCGAGGCGAGCTGCCTCGAGCAATTCGTCCGGGATGGAACGCAAGGCAGCGGCGAAGATGACCATCGCGAATCCCGCCTGGGTCCAGAGCGTGGCGCCGATGAGCGCATAGTTGTTCGTCGCCTCGTTGATGATCCAAGCAATTGGCTCTGCCCCTGGCAGCAGCGTGATGATGGAGTTGACCGTACCGGTCTGCGCCGCCAACGGCGGCTGGTACTCGTACATGAACGTCCAGATGACGCCCGCAGCCACGGCCGAGATGGCGATCGGCAAAAACAGCGCTGCCTTGACGAGCCCGCCGTACCAGACACGGTCCGCCAGCACCGCGATCGCCAAGCCGACCAGCACGGACAGCGACGGGAGCAGGATCACCCAAAGGCCGGTGTTGCGCAACGCGATCTGGGTTACCGGGTCGGACAGCGTCGCGACGTAGTTGTCGAAGCCGACGAAGCTGGTGCCCTCCGAGTCGAAGAAACTGAAGAAGACGGTCAAGATGCCCGGAAAGACAAGGGTCAGACCGACGATGAGCACCCCTGGCCCAATGAAGAGCCATGGCATGGCCCGCCGGTACCCAGCCTGTGACAAGTGCGCGAGTGTCCGGTCACCGAGTCGCAGGTAGACGACCGTGAGGATCGAGATCAGGGCCACCGCAATGAGCACCAGGCGGATGCGGTCGGCAATCATCGGCTACTCCTCCGAGTGATCCAACTGGTATCCGGGCTGGGGTCGGTCAGCGGGTGTCCTCGACCGTTTGCAGGATCGCATCGACGTCCTCGGGATTCTGGGTGTAGTCCAGACCGGCCTTCCAGAAGGCGTCAACCGTGGTCTGCGGCATCAGCGAGTTACCCAGCGAGTACGTGCCCTCAGCCGCGGCGATGACCTGGGCTGCCTTGCGCAGGAAATAGTCCTTGTAGATGTCATCGTCGACGTTCTTGTTCGGCGACAACCACCGGCCGGTGGACGCGATCAGCGTTCCGGCCTCCCTAGTCGCGAGATACTTCACGAGCGCCACCGACTGCGGTGTCTCATTGATCATGCCGACGATCTCGCCCGAGATCGAGCGGATTCCGGGGTAGTCCGCATTGAAGTCCGGCACGGCAAAGAAGTCGAGGTCCTTGCCTGGCTCCAGACGGGGGAAACTGTCGGTGATGATGCCACCCATGAACGTCGCCTGCTGCAGAATGAAGCAACCCGCGGGCTCGTCGAACATCGGGTTGGCAGCCTTGGCGAAGTTGGTGCTCAAGACGTTCGTCGTTCCGCCGTAGGCCACGCCTTCCGCGACCGTCCCGCCGTATGTCTCGAAAGCGTGCTTGACCTCGGGCGAGGTCCACGGCTCCTCGCCTTCCCGCCACCGCTTGTGGAACTCCGGCCCGGCCTCTCGTAGCAGGATCTCGTCGATGAAGTCTGCCGCCGGCCAACCACTTGCCGCTCCGCTCTCCAGCCCGACGCACCAGGGAGCCGTACCCGACTCCGCGGTCTCGGCTGCCCATGCCTGCAGCTCTTCCCAGCTCGCCGGATCGGTCGGACCCTCGTACGTCTTGGGGTCGTACCAGATCAGGCCCCCGAGGTTGACCGAGTTGAAGATACCGAAGACCTCATCGTCCAACGACCCAGTCTCGAGCAGGCTGGTCGAGAAGTTGGCGTCGAGTACGTCGTCGCCGACGACGTCTCGCAGGTCGGCGAGCTCGCCCTCCTCGGCGAAGCCCGCCATCTCCCCGATCGCTGGTGTGGCGACGACGTCGGGCGGGTTTCCGCCGTCGACGCGGGTCTGCAGAACGGCGGCGAAGTCGCGGGTGCCTTCGTATTGGACCTCGACACCCGTGGCCTTCTCGAACGGACGCAGCACCGTTCGGAACGCGTCGAGCTCCGCGCCACCGAGAACGCCGAGCATCGTCACCTGCCCGTCGAGCGTCTTGCCGCCAGCCGCCTCCAGGGCGGCGGCCTCAGCCGCTTCGACGTCAGATCGGGGCGCTTCGGGCGTCTGACGGGTGACAGGTTCGCTGTCGCTGCTGCTGCAAGCGCTCAGGACGAGGACTGCCGTGACGGCGCCGGCGACAGCGGAACGAAGCTGCTGCATGATCACTCCTCGGATGCATCGGCTCGGGAGAGAAGAGACGGTAACAGGTCGGCTGGCGATTGTCGACAATCGCCAGGATCGGTTACGCTGCTGGCGACATCACTGCGCAATGACACCGTGGAGGTCTTGACGATGACGACGTTGGGGCTGCGACGGGTGCCAAGTCAGTCGCGCCGTGAACATGTCGCGGACATCCTTCGAAGCGCGATCACTGAGGGTCAGCTCAAGCCGGGCGACCGCCTGATCGAGATCGACCTCGCGAAGGAGCTGGGTACGAGCCGGGCACCGGTCCGTGAGGCACTGCGTCAGCTCGAAGAGCAGGGTCTCGTGGCGTCCTACCCGTACCGCGGGAGCGAGGTCTTGGGCGTGTCACAGGACGAGGTCGAGCAGGTGCTGGTACCCATACGCATCACGCTGGAGCGGTTTGCCTATTCCCGGGCGCTCGGGCGGCTCAGCCAGGATGACTTCCACCAACTCCAAGAGCTGGTGAACGAGATGGAAGCCGCCGCCCGTGACGGCTCGACGGAAAGACTCGCTGATGCCGACGTGCGGTTCCATGAACTGATCATCGTCCGTTCGGAACAGCGCCACTGTCTCCAGATCTGGAAGACGATCGAGCCGCGGGTGCGCGCTTACTTCCGTCGCGATGCGCCGGCGCACGCCGACGCGCGGACCGTGCCTGCGCAGCACCAAGAACTTCTGGATGTGCTCAAGACCGGCTCAGAGACAGCGGTGCTCGACGCGATCGACCACCACATCCACATCCACCTGTCGCCGGGCGTGGCGTCCGATGAGGGGTAGGTCGGTCGTCGTCACCGGTGCTGGCTCCGGGATAGGTCGGGCTGTCGTGCTGGCCTGTGCGCGTCGTGGGGCGGGCATTGCCGCGCTCGACATCGACGCTGCACGTGCCGCCTCCGTGGCCGACGAGGCGAGTGCAGCCGGGTCGCCGCGAGCTGTGGGCGTCGGGTGTGACGTCTCGGTGGAAGCGTCGGTGCGCGATGGTTACGACCGCGCGGTAGCGGCTCTCAGCAGCTTTGACGGGGTCTGCGCCAACGCAGGCGTCGAGATCAATGCACCTCTCCACGAGTTTGAGCTAGAGCAGTGGAGACGCGTGCTCGACGTCAATCTCATTGGGGTGTTCCTGACCTGTCGCGAGGCCGTGCGCCGCCTGGTGGAGACGAGGGCAACGGGCTCGATTGTCTGCACGTCGTCGCCGTCAGCATTCGTCGGTTTCGCCGGGGGTGGCAACAGCGCCTACGCAGCGTCCAAGGGAGGTGTATCGGCGTTCGTACGATCGGCGGCGCTCGACTATGCCCCCTATGGGATCAGGGTCAACGCAGTTGTTCCCGGCGCGACCGAGACTCCCATGCTGGTCACGGGGCGGGACGGGGCCGCGCGCGCCAACGAGCTCGAGCACATCCGGTCCGCGGCGCAGGACCAGATCCCGCTCGGCCGGTTGGGACACCCAGACGAGATCGCCGCCGCCGTCGTGTGGTTGCTTTCCTCGGAGGCGTCCTATGTCACGGGGGCAAACCTGGTGTGCGACGGCGGCTTGCTGGCCAAGAGCGCCAACGACTTCTGAGGGAGCGGCACCGTGACGTCCCCATCCGCGATCGGCGCGACTATGTGGGTCATCGCCGACGGCTACATCCCGCCGGACAGCACCGGGCCCGCACCAGCCATGACCAGTCATGACAGCGTGTGCCTCCTCAACGCGGGCACCGACGACGCCGTCGTCGAACTCGTCGTCTACTTCACCGATCGCGACCCCATTGGTCCCTTCGTTATCCACGTCCTCGGTCGACGCGCCCACCACCAGAGGATCAACGACCTGCATGACCCATGCCAGGTACCGGTAGGTATCGACTACAGCCTGGTGATCAGCAGCAGTGTGCCGATCGTCGTCCAGCACACCCGCCTCGATTCGCGGCAGGCGGCCAACGCGCTGATGTCCACGATTGCCTTCCCGGTTTCGTAACCGCCTGGCCCAGGCACGGCGAGCGTCACCGGGGATGGGTTTACATCGTCATCGTGTTGCTACCGACGTGCGCAGAGCCACCCCGTCCCAGACATAGGAGAACTTGTGACCCAGTCCACGAGCCAGCCCACCACGACCGCCGACCTGTGGTTTGACCCAGTCTGCCCCTGGGCTTGGCTGACATCGCGCTGGCTGTTGGAGGTGAAAGGGGTCCGTGCGCTCGAGAGCCGGTTCCACGTCATGAGCCTGGCGGTGATCAATGAGGAGCGAGACCTGCCGGAGGACTACCGCACGGGGATGGACCGGTCGTGGGGGCCGGTGCGGGTATGTATCGCCGCAGCGCTGGCCCACGGGGACGAGGTGCTCGCCGACCTTTACACCGCGCTCGGCACCCGTTTCCACAACCAAGGGCTGCCTCCCGAGCGCGCGACGGTCGAGGCCGCCCTGGCGGAGGTGGGATTGCCGCTCTCGCTCGCCGATGCGATGGACAGTGACGAGCACGACGAGTTGCTGCGCAAGTCGACCAAGATGGCGATGGACAGGGTCGGCCTCGATGTCGGCACCCCTGTCATTGCGGTCGATGACGTGGCCTTCTTCGGCCCCGTCGTGACACCGTCGCCCAAGGGCGAAGCTGCGGGCAAGCTGTGGGACGGCGTTCTCCTGGTCGCCGGTACCGAAGGGTTCTTCGAGCTGAAGCGCACCCGGACCAGTCCGCCGATCTTCGAGTGATGCCAAACTGCCAGGCATGCGAGTCCATATCGGTTCCGATCACGCCGGCTTCGAGCTCAAGCGCCACCTGATCGGCTGGTTACGCGACAACGGTCACGACGTCGTCGACCACGGAGCCGAAGAGCTTGACCCTGAGGACGACTATCCGCCTTTCTGCGTGCGTGCCGCGGCCGCGGCCGTCGCCGAACCAGGCAGTCTGGGCATTGTTCTCGGTGGGTCCGGCAACGGCGAACAGATTGCGGCCAACAAGGTCGAAGGCGTCCGGGCCGTGCTGGCCTGGAGCCTCGAGACCGCCGGTCTCGGGCGAGAGCACAATGACGCGAACGTCATCTCCATCGGAGCGCGGATGCACTCACGCGACGAAGCCACCGGCTTCGTCGAGCGGTTCCTGGCGACACCGTTCAGTGGCGGCGACCGACACCGCCGACGCATCGCGATGCTGGCCTCGTACGAGCAGACCGGCGAGCTGCCACCGCTGCCCTGAGGGAGGCTTGGGCGCAATGCCCGAAGGCCACACACTGCACCGGCTCGCTGGTGAACTCACCCGCTGTTTCGCCGGCGACACGGTGGCAGCCGCGAGCCCGCAGGGCCGGTTCTCCGACGGCGCAGCATTACTCGACGCCACCCGGATGGATGCGGTGGAGTCATGGGGCAAGCACCTGTTCGCTCACTTCGAGACCGAGCGCATCCTGCACGTACATCTCGGCCTGTACGGCACCTTCTTGACGACGTTGCCACCCGCTGAGCCACCCCGCGGCGCGGTCCGGCTGCGGCTGACGTCTCAGCGCGCGGTCGCCGACCTGCGCGGTCCCACGGTGTGCGCGGTAGTGACACCTGAGCAGCGGGCGACACTGGTCTCTCGACTTGGGCCGGACCCGCTGAGAGCCGATGCTGACCCAGAGCGGGGGTGGGCGCTGGTACGCCGATCGCGCCGGTCGTTGGCGTCGCTGCTGATGGACCAGTCGGTGATCAGCGGCATCGGCAATGTCTATCGAGCCGAGATCTTGTTTCGGCACCGCCTGGCACCAACGGCTCCTGGTCAGCTGGTCGTACGCGGTGTCTGGGACGAACTGTGGGAAGACCTGGTGGTCCTGATGCACCAGGGCGTCGAGACCGGTCGAATCGATACCGTGCTGCCCATCCACGAGACGCGCCCCGCATCCGATTCACCGCTCACCGAGGGTCGGCGCGGGGAGGTCTATGTCTACCGGCGCACCGGCCAGCCGTGCCTGGTGTGCGGGACCCGAGTCCGGACCAGGGTCGTGGAGGGGCGCAACCTCTACTGGTGCCCGACGTGTCAGCGACGTAGCGGCCGACGCCGGCGCAGCGAACCGAGGCATCTTTGACCGTGTGCCGAGCCGGACGAGCTCGTGCGAGTTAGGGTCGGCTCGTGGCGGAATCGGTGGTGCAGCAGGCCTCACCGCGCGGTCGGTTAGCTGCCGCGCAGGCGAGGCGCGCGCTGGCGGGCGCTATGCGTGTCCGCTCCGGAGACAGCCGCACGCTCACCGGATTGGTATGCCTGACCATCTTGTGCGTCATAGCAGCCATCGCCGACTACGGCTGGTTCCCGTTAAGCGCCTTCGCGGTGCCGCTGGTCCTCGGCAGTCTCCTGCTGGAGCGTGGCCACCTCGCTGCGCTCGCCGTGGTGGTTGCGGGTGGAGTGGTCGTCACCATCGTGGTCACCGAGGCGACTCCGGTACGTATCGGCTGGGCGGCAGTCATGACGCTGCTCGCGGCGATGCTGTTGATGGCGTCGTACCGCTCGCAGCTCGGGGTGCACGGCAGGATGGGTGAGTCGATGCTGATCGACCTGCGCGACCGGCTGCAGACTCAGAGCGAGCTGCCGGTGCTCCCCGAGCAGTGGTACGCCCAAGCGATGATGCGGTCGGCGGGCGGAGCGCAGTTCGCCGGTGACTTCATCGTGGCTGCGATGACGATGGAGTCGTCGCAGCTGGAGGTTGTCGTCGTCGATGTCAGCGGCAAGGGCCTGGCCGCCGGCACCCGCGCTCTGCAGCTCTCGGGTGCCTTCGGCGGCCTTCTGGGAGCCTTGCCGCCGGAGCAGTTCCTGCAAGCCGCCAACCGTTATCTGTTGAGGCAAGACTGGAGCGAGGGGTTCGCGACGGCGGCTCACCTCGCGGTGTCGCTAGAGACCGGCGTCTTCGAGCTGCGTACCGCCGGGCACCCGCCGGGCGTGCAGTGGCGGGCGGGTTCGGGGCGCTGGCAGGTGCATGAGTCGCACGGGCCGGCCCTGGGACTGATCGAGCGCGCCGAATTTGCGCCGATTTCGGGGCGGCTCGAATCCGGCGATGCCCTCATGCTCTACACCGACGGACTGGTGGAGACTCCGGAGCGCGACTACACACTCGGGATCGACAAGCTGCTGGGGGAGTCCGAACGCATGCTGACCGGCGGCTGGGAGAACAGCGCCGGCCGATTGTTGGAGCGGCTCGACTCCGCCGGCGACGACCGGGCCATCTTGTTCCTGCACCGGCGTTGAGCCAGGCGCCAGCGACGTGGTTTGTCCCTATCCCACGTTCACGTGGGATGGGGTCACTTCCAATAGGTTCGAACCCATTGGAAGTGACCCTTAGCCATTGGAAGCTCGCGGATTCGCAGTGGCGGGGGATGATGGGCGTGCTACGGCGATGAAGGGGGCGATCCAGTGACCAGCGCCGAGACCCTGACCGAGTTGTTCGACCGCATCCAGGAGATCGTCCATGTCGTCGTCGACGGCCTCGGCGCGGCTCTGCTCAATGCCCGGATCGCAAGTGGCACGAACTCCGTCACCTGGCTGGTCTGGCACCTCACCCGCATCCAGGACGACCACATCGCAGCCGCAGCCGGCACGGAGCAGGTCTGGACATCGGAAGGCTGGGCCGATCGGTTCGGGTTACCCTTCGACGCCTCCGCCACTGGATACGGGCACAGCGCCGAAGACGTCGCAGCGGTAAGCGTGCAGTCGGGGAGCCTGCTGACCGGCTACCACCACGCGGTCCACCGGGCGACGATCGCGTACGTAGCTGGGCTCAGTGACGACGAGCTGGACCGGATCGTCGACGAGTCATGGGACCCGCCAGTGACCCTCGGCGCCCGGCTTGTGAGCGTCATCGCCGACGACTTACAACATGCCGGCCAGGCCTCCTACGCACGCGGAATCCTCGGCGGCTGAAGCTACTCGGCGCGCTGGGACTATCCGGGTGTCAGCCGCGCTTCCTATGCTGTGTTCTCGTGCTGACACGCGCCGACGCCTGGAACCGAGGGGATTGACCTGGATGACCAATCTGTTGACCGAGCCTCGTGGCCTCGAGCTGGACGAGTACCGGCGGGAGCTGACCGGCTACTGCTACCGGATGCTCGGGTCGTCCTTTGATGCCGAGGACGCCGTCCAGGAGACAATGGTGCGGGCCTGGCGAAGCTTGGGAGACTTCGAAGGGCGGTCGTCACTGCGGTCGTGGCTCTATCGGATCGCGACGAACGTGGCACTCGACATGCTGAACGCGCGTAAGCGGCGGGCGCTGCCGATGGATCTGTCTGACAGCTCCTGGCAGCCGGTGGAGGCGTCTCTCGGTGCGCAGCTGCCGGAGCGGAGTTGGGTCGAGCCGATCCTCGACAACCGGGTGTTGGCGGACCACGCCGATCCGGCCGAGATGGCCGTGGCACGTGAGTCGATCCGGCTGGCATTCGTTGCCGCACTCCAGCAGCTGCCACCACGCCAGCGGGCGGTGCTGATCCTGCGAGATGTCCTGCGGTGGAAGGCCGACGAGGTGGCTGCGCTGCTGGACGCCTCCGTCGCGTCAGTCAACAGCGCCCTGCAGCGGGCACGGGCGACATTGGCGAAGGACGGGTTGCCAGCCGACGACTCTCCCGATGGTCTGGACGATGAGAGCGCCGCTCTGCTCACGCGTTACGTCGAGGCCTTCGAGGGCTACGACATCGACGCGTTCGTCTCACTGCTCCACGAGGACGCAACTCAGAACATGCCGCCGTACCAGATGTGGCTGCAGGGGTCTGCCGACATTGGCCGCTGGATGTTGGGCCCGGGCAGCGGGTGTCGAGGATCGCGACTGGTCCCGATCGAGGCGAATGGTGCACCGGCTTTTGCGCACTACCGGCGCGATGCATCTGGTACGGGTCACGCACCGTTCGCCCTACAGGTCCTTGAGCTCTCCAACGGGCGGGTCGCTGGGATCTCAAGCTTTCTCGACACCCGGCTGTTCCGGCTGCTCGGGCTGCCGACCCACCTTGAGGGCGTCGCACCTGAGCGATGAGTTCAGATCGCCGTAGGAGTCTCCCCTGTGTCCCAGTAACAAGGTGGAAGGAGATGTACATGTTTGCGAAGTCCGAAGCCTTCAGTGGCTTCTCGGTCGACGACCTGTCACGCGCCAAGACGTTCTACAGCGAGACGCTCGGCCTCGAGGTCTCCGATGTAGAGGAGATGGGCGGTTTGATGACGCTGCAACTTGCTGGCGACCGGAATGTCCTCGTCTATGCGAAACCCGACCACACACCCGCGTCATTCACGATCCTCAACTTCCCGGTAAGCGACATCGACTCAGCTGTCGACGGGCTGCTCGAGCGCGGTGTCCGCCTCGAACGTTACGACAACCTGGGTGACACGGACGCGAAGGGGATCTACCGCGGTCCCGGCGGCCCGGCGATCGCGTGGTTCAAGGACCCGGCGGGCAACGTGTTATCGGTGCTGCAGCAGGACTAGGCGATGAACCGGCTCGGACGTCAGGCTCAAAGGGCAAACCTTGGAGCGGCTTTTCACGGCAGCACGCGGATTCTGAACTGACGAGTGGCGAACTGACCACTGCTGTCATCGACGCGGAGGGTGAAGGTGAAGGTTCCGGCCGTCGTGGGAGTGCCTTTGACGCGACCAGGAGACGCCTGGACGAACAGGCCAGGC